>X431_Quagga__coassemble_320_pt1 | contig 8094 bp, 4 predicted proteins | sample X431_Quagga__metabat2_high_PE_003 | metagenome-assembled genome bin X431_Quagga | reverse complement strand
ACCTGGCCTACTATCCCGACGAGAAAGGTCCCTACAACTTCGACGTGGCGGGCGGCGCCTTCAGCTCCGGTATCGACGCCAACGGCAAGCTGCTGAACCCCCGCAGCCGTTGGGGCGGTATCATGCGCGCGCTGGACTACACCGACTTCGAGACGCAGAACATCGAGACCATCGAGTTCTGGCTCATGGACCCCTTCATCGAGAACCCCTCACACCACGGCGGCAAGCTCTACATCAACCTGGGTGACATCAGCGAGGACATCTTGCGCGACGGCCGCAAAGCCTTTGAGAACGGCCTGACCGTCGACGGCACCAACCGCGACACGACGATGTGGGGCGTGGTGCCCACCACACAGCCCATCGTCAACGCCTTCGACAACGAGTCGTCGACGCGCCGCTACCAGGATGTCGGCTACGACGGTCTGAGCAGCACCCACGACATGTACGACGAGCAGAACTTCTACAGCGACTACCTGGCCGAGATCGCCGCCGTCTACGGCGTGGGCAGCACCGCCTACCTGCAGGCCGCCGCCGACCCCGCCAACGACGACTTCCGTTTCTTCCGCAGCAGCTACTACGACGACAACAACGTCAAAATCAACGACCGCTACAAGCGATACAACAACCCCGAAGGCAACTCGCCCGTCGACAGCGACAACCCCGAGAGCTATCCGACGGCCGCCACCACGCTGCCCAACATCGAGGACATCAACCGCGACAACACCCTCAGCGAGGCGGAGAACTACTACCAGTACATCGTCGAGCTCGACCCCAGCCACATGAACATCGGCGAGAACTACATCGTCGACATCCAGGAGGCGCAGAACGTGCAGCTGGCCAACGGCGAGAGCACCACCTGCAAGTGGTACCAGTTCCGCATCCCCATCCGCGAGCCGCAGCAGCGTGTGGGTAACATCAACGGCTTCCAGTCCATCCGCTTCATGCGTATGTTCCTCAACGACTTCGACGAGCCCATCATCCTGCGTTTCGCCACCCTCGAGCTGGTCTACTCCACCTGGCGCAAATACAGCGAGAGCCTGCTGCAGCCCGGCGACTACTCGCCCTCGGGCGACGACGAGACCAGCTTCTCCATCTCCACCGTCAACATCGAGGAGAACGGCTCGCGCGAGCCGGTACCCTACGTGCTGCCCCCAGGCATCGAGCGCGAGGAGTGGTACAGCAGCAGCTCGTCGTCGACGCAGCTCAACGAGCAGTCGCTGTCGATGAGCATCACCAACCTGTCGCAGGGCGACGCCCGCGCCGTCTACCGCAACGTGAAATACGACCTGCGCTACTACGGCAAGATGCGCATGTTCGTCCACGCCGAGAAACAGCAGTCCATCGACCAGCTCTACGACGACGACCTCATGCTCTTCGTGCGACTGGGCACCGACTACACCAACAACTACTACGAATACGAAGTGCCGCTGAAACTCACCCCGTGGGGTGTCAGCCGCGACCAGGCCGACGTCATCTGGCCCGACGCCAACACCGTGGACATCGACCTCACCCAGCTGGTGGACATCAAGACACGGCGCAACAAGCACATCCGCAACGGCGAGAGCCAGTACAGCCGTCTCACCGCCTACAGCGAAGTCATCAACGGCCACACCTACAGCGTCATGGGTACGCCCAACCTGGGCAAGGTGAAGGTCATCATGGTGGGTGTCCGCAACCCGCGCAAAGAGCGGCTGGACGACGGCAACGACATGCTGCCGAAATCGGTCACCGTGTGGGTCTACGAGCTGCGTCTGGCCGACTACAACAACCACGGCGGCTGGTCGGCCATGGTGCTGGCGCGCACCAACCTCGCCGACATCGGCAACGCCTCCATCTACGGCGCCTACACCTCGGCGGGCTTCGGCAACCTCGAGGACAAGCTGGTGGGTCTGGAGCTGATCAACCACTTCAACCTGCAGACCACCCTCGACCTGGAGCTGGGACGCTTCCTGCCCGAGCAGTGGGGACTGCATATCCCCTTCTACATCGACCACAGCCGTGAGATCGGCAGCCCGGAATACAACCCGCTGGACCCCGACGTCAAGCTGCGCGACGACCTGCGCACCTACAACACCCGCGCCGAGCGCGACAGCATCCGCGAGCTGACACAGCAGCGCAAGAACGCCACCAACATCACCTTCACCAATGTGCGCAAAGACCGCACCGGCGAGAAAGCGCTGACGCCGCACTTCTACGACATCGAGAACTTCAGCTTCAACTATGCCTACAACCACGAGCACCGCAGCGACTACGAGACGGAATACTACGACAAGAAGATGCACCGCGGCAGCATCAACTACAACTACAACATCGCCCAGCCCAAGCATATCGCGCCCTTCAGCAAGAGCCGCAAGATGCAGGACAAGAAGTGGCGCATCATCAAGGACTTCAACCTCTACTACCAGCCGCGCAGCGTCTCGCTGACCACAGAGATTATGCGCGACTACGAGGAGACCAAGCTGCGCAACAAAGGCGAGGCGCTGGTCATCATCCGTCCCACCTACTTCAAGCAGTTCACCTGGAACCGCAGCTACGGCCTGCAGTACGACATCAGCCGCAGCATGCGACTGCAGTACTCCTCGACAGCCTTCGCCAACGTCGACGAGCCCGTGGGCCGTGTCGACACGCCGGGCGCGCGCGACTCGATATGGCGCAGCCTGATGCACGGCGGCGAGATACGCAACTTCGAACAGAGCTTCAACCTCACATGGGACGCCCCTGTCGGCAAGCTGCCCTACCTCGACTTCATCAAGATGCCGCTCTCCTACCGCACCAACTACCGCTTCGAGGGTAGCACCGCCGCCACCCAATCGCTGGGCAACACCTTGGAGAGCAACACCACCATGCAGGCGTCGACGGTCATGACCCTGAGCACGCTCTACAACAAATCCAAGCTCCTCAAGCAAGCCTACGTCGACAACCGCAACAAGAAGCACGCCGACAAGAAAGCCAAAGCCGACCTGAAGCTCGACAGCACCATCAACCAAGACTCGCTGCGCCACGCCCAGATGATGGAGCGGCTGCGCGAGGTGGGCTACTTCGGCCTGCGCTTCGTCACCGCGCTCAAGAACGTCAACCTGCAGTACACGCAGACCACCGGCAACTACCTGCCGGGCTATATGGGCACCGCCACCATCATGGGTCTCGACCCGCGCAACGGATGGACGCCGGGTGTGGGCTACATCCTGGGCTTCACCGACGACGCCGTCGAGCGGCTGCGCGACGACGACCTGCTCTCGCGCGACAGCCTCATGAACAACGCCCACCACAACACGTTAAACCGCACGCTGACGCTGCAGGCTACCGTCGAGCCCATCCGCGACCTGAAAATCGACCTCAACTGCACGCAGAACTACAGCTCGCGCGACGAGTACTACTACAAATACCTGAGCGAATGGGACCGTGTCGAGGGTCCGCTGCAGTACATCACCACCGGCAACTACACCACCACCATCTGGTCGTTCCGCACCGCCTTCAAGAACAAAGAGGCGCTCTTCCAGGAATTCCTCGACAACCGCAGCATCGTGGCGCAGCGGCTGGCCGACGCCAACGACGACCCCTACAGCAGTCAGATGGTGCGCGACTCCGCCAGCGGACGCTACTATCCCGCCGGCTACAGCGGCAACAGCCAGACCGTGTTGCTCACCAGCTTCCTGGCCACCTACACCGGCAAGGATGTGCGCGACTACGGCTTCTCGCCCTTCCTCAAATTCCCGGTACCCAACTGGACCATCAATTACACCGGCCTCAACAAGGTGCCGATGCTCAAGCAGTGGTTCACCAATATCACCCTGTCACACAAATACACATCGACCTACAGCGTGGGCAGCTACTACACCGACGCACAGCTGTCGGGCGTGTCGGGCTACGACTACGGCAGCGAGAGCCTGGTCAACGGCAGCGGCGACTACATCCCGCCGGTCAGCATGGAGGCCGTGCAGATTAGCGAGCAGTTCAACCCGCTGATACGGGTGGCGGTGAGCCTCGTCAACAACTTCCAGTTCAACTTCTCCCTGCAGAAGAACCGCACGCTGGCGCTGAGCTTCGCCAACAACCAGCTCACCGAGTCCACCCGCGACGGCATCACCTTCGGCGCCGGCTACCGTTTCAAGGATGTGGAGCTGCACATCAAGAGCGGCGGGCGCACCCACAACTTCAAGAGCGACGTGGTGCTGCAGCTCAACCTCACCTACAACAGCAACAAGACCGAGATACGTAAAATCAACCAGAACCTGAGCCAGATCTCCACCGGCAGCAAAGTGTGGATGGTCGAGCTGTCGGGCGAATATGCGCTGTCGACCACGCTGACGCTGCGCCTCTTCTTCCAAACCAACATCAACACCCCCTACATCTCCAACGCCTACCCCAACTCCACCACCAAAGGTGGCCTGACCATCCGGTTCAGCTTCTAAAAAACAACCTATTAGACTAATTGGACGAATTAGACCAATAAAACACCAACCAAGTTGAAGAAAGATCGATTCAAAGGATACGACGACGAGGTACGCCGACTGGTGACCCACTTCGAAGAGGGCCAGCAGCAAGGGTCACACCCCTACTTCGACCCCGACGAGCTGGAAATCATCATCGACTTCTACCTCGACGCCATCGACGAAGCCCTGCGCAAGACCACCCTGCCGGCCGACACACGACGGCTGGAGAACGCCGTGGCCTATGCCGAACGACTCTTCCCGACAGCACCGGGCATACGGCTCCGCAAGGCCCACCTCTACTCCATCCAGGGACGCTACGACCACGCGCTGAAGATACTCCACGAGCTCGAACGTCTCGAGCCCGACAACACCGACGTGCAGTATGCGCTGGGCACGGTCTACAGCGCCCTCGACCAGCACCGGCGCTCCATCCAATACTATACGCAGGCCGCCCGCGACGGCTACCAGCTGGGCACCATCTACGGCAACATCGGCGACGAGTACTACCGCATGGGACGTCCCGAGGACGCGCTGCGCTACTACAAGAAATCGGTGGCGCGCAACGCCGACGAGGAGCGGTCGCTGCACAACCTCGAAGCCACCTACGACGAGCTGAACCAGAACGGTGAAGCCATCGACTTCTTCAACCATTTCGTGCGCCAGAACCCCTACAGCCGTGTGGGCTGGTTCTGTCTGGGTCGCGCGCAGATGAGCTTTGCCGACCGCCACAACGGACAGCGGGAGCACTACCTGGCCGCCATCGACGCCTTCCGCTTCGTGCTGACCATCGACAGCCGCTACTTCGACGCCTACGTGCTCATCGCCGAATGTCAGCAGACACTGCACGACCATGCAGGCGCCGTGGCCACCCTGCGCGAGTCGCTCGACTGCGCCGCCGATGCCGCCAACGTGCTCTTCTCCATCGCCACCATCTACATGGAGATGCAGAACTTCCAGACGGCCTCCATCTACCTGAAACAGGCCACCGAGCGCGACCCCTTCTTCAGCGAGGCGTGGCTCAAGCTGGCGGAATGCTACGACTACATGGGCTACTCCGACGACGCCGAGATGCTCTACCAGCGCTCGCTGGGCATGAACGAGGAGAACGACGACTTCTGGCTGCGCTATGCCGACTTCCTCATCCACCGCAAACGGTACGACGAGGCCATCACCCTCATGCAACGGGGGCTCACCAACGCCGACTACCCCCACGCCTTCAACCTGCGGCTGGCCTGCTGCTATTTCTACACCGGCCAGCGCAACATGCTGTTCAACACGTTGATCGACTGCACCCAGAACGGCGACCCCATCAACGAAATCCTCGATTACTGTCCCGAGATGGCCGCCGACGCCGAGGTGATGAACATCCTCGACAGCCGATAACGGTACAGAACCTTATACTGTTTCATACTGACGCATCACGGCTTCTGTCAATTTGCCCCAAAACTCATCACCAGTGATGTATTTTTGCGGTTTCCCCTCGGCAATCTCACGCAAATCGCGCTCAATGATGTCCTCCCAACGAGCACGCTGCTCGGGAGTGAGGTCATCCTGCATCTCCATGACATCAGCGTCTTCCAGTGTGTCTACAATTGTATTGCTCACAATAGATAGGTGTTGATTTCGATTTGCAATTATATGAACATTTTCTGAATAATTTTGAATTCAATTTTGGATAATTTCTCGCCACAGGCGACTCCAAAAATCCGCAACAGCAGAACAATAATAATGTGAAATATGCGTTATACAAATAAAAGAAGGATATGCCTGTTATCAGTCGCTTTTATGGGAATGAACACGCTACCTCGCATAAAAACAGTTGTACCGATGGATGGATACCAGCTTTCCATCCTGTTTGACGACGGCAAGAAAGTTGTCTATGATGTGGCCGAGGACATTGAGAACATCACGGCATTCGGTGATCTGCGTACCGTCGATGGGCTCTGGCCGCAGGTGCAGATAGACAAGAGCCGTACGGTAGTCTATTGGAACGACTGGATAGACATTCCGTCCGACACACTTTACGAATACGGTCGATAAACCGCCCGTTTTTACTTAAAGGGAGTCACTTCACACACATAGGGCCCCTTCTTTCTTTTCCTGTCCGATTTACGTCCTGCATGACGACCCGCCCAAGTTTTTGTTTTTTTTGTTTTGCCGGATTGAACAAATCCTACTATCTTTGCAATTTATAATAATCTTCACTATGCGTCACATACGACCGATTCTATTCCTTTTACTGCTCTCCTTCTCGCTGACTGCCGTCTATGCGGCTCCAGAGGAGAGCGTCAATATCGCCGAGACGCTGCGTAGCGACGACAGCGCCTCCAGCGGCTTTGTCGCCACGGCGCTGCGCTGGTACGACGCCCACATGAACTACGGTGCCGTGGGACTGCTGATGACCGTGGAGAGCTCCTTCATCCCCTTCCCGTCGGAAGTGGTGATACCGCCCGCCGTCTACGTGGCCTCCAATCCCGACAGCGCCAGCGGCATGAACGTGTGGATCATCCTGCTGGTGGGCACGCTGGGCGCACTGCTCGGTGCCTTCATCAACTACTTCCTGTCGCGCTGGCTGGGCCGTCCCATCATCTACGCCTTCGTCGACAGCAAGGTGGGACACCTGCTCTCGCTGAACCGTGAGAAGATGGAGCGCGCAGAGGAGTACTTCAACAAACGCGGCAACATCTCCACCCTGGTGGGACGCCTCATCCCCGTCATCCGACAGCTCATCTCCATCCCCGCGGGCCTGTCGAAGATGAACATCGGCGCCTTCGCCCTCTTCACCTTCCTGGGCGCCGCCATCTGGAACGTCGTGCTCACCCTGCTGGGCATCCTGGCCTACCGTGCCGCCAAACCCGACCTTATCGAACAGTACAGCCATCATATCAGCATCGCCATCATCGCGATCTTCTGTCTGGCCGTCGCCTTCTTCGTGATACGCTATCTACTCAAAAAAAAGAAAGGGAAAAGCAAACAATAAAACGACAACCCCAGTGGCCAATAGCTACATACACATAAACATCCACATAACATTCCATATAAAAACTGGAATTCATCCCATCGTTTCCGATGATTTGCCACGTTATTTTGCATATATCGGGGGGTGTGTTAGAGCGCAAGGGGCCAAAGCGCTTGCCGTGGGTGGAATGCCCGACCACATCCACATATTGGCCTCTATCCCAGCAACGATAACCTTATCGGAGTTTGTGAAGAAGATCAAAGTGTGGAGCGGCAAATGGTTGAAATCGTTAGGCGATAGTTTACACCATTTTGCCTGGCAGGATGGTTATGGGGCATTTTCTGTGAGCCACTCCGTTATACCCGCGACCGTCAATTATATTGCCAACCAAGCAGAACATCATAAAAAATTAACATTTCGAGAGGAATATATACGTTTTCTACAAGCAAATGAAATAGAGTATGATGAGAAATACATATAAATTCCGTCGCCCCTATGGGGCTAATATTTGCGTCGAACCTCCAACTGTGGGTTGACACCCACGTCTCCGTGGGTTTGCACCCAACGATCCGTGGGTTCGCACCCACGGCTACTATCCATAGCCCCGATGGGGCTAATTAAATGAAAATGAAAATGAATAATAATAATCCCCATAGCCCCGTAGGGGCGACGGAAAATAACCGTGGGTGCAAACCCACGGAA
>X431_Quagga__coassemble_316_pt1 | contig 8125 bp, 6 predicted proteins | sample X431_Quagga__metabat2_high_PE_003 | metagenome-assembled genome bin X431_Quagga | reverse complement strand
CCTCGACAAGCCCGACGTGGACCTGGGTCTCGGTGTCGACTGCATCTTGCCTGTCAGAGAAGGCTGGTCGAGTAGCAGCACGCTGCCTTATTATGTCTTCAAATCAAGTTCTGCGATGGCTTGGCAGTTTGGTATCGGTACCTACATCGGTGGTATGTTCAGCTTGGGCTTGTCCTATTACGGTCTGGGTAAGCATGCTTTTGACTTCAATGAGAGAAGTACTGAAGTTCCCAGTGTGCCAGGATTTGCCAAGGCTGCCAATGCTGAAAAAACTGAGTTCCGTCGCATCAATGCACTGGTGTTCAAGTTCGCTTTCCACTTCTAAAAGCAAGTTGTCCGGCATAAAAAAAAAGCCGCGCGGAAGCGCGGCTTTTTTTATGCTGGGTCCTAGGTTTTCCTAGGCTTTCCTAGGTTCTCCTAGTTTCTCTTAGTCTATTTTCTCAAATCCCAGATAGGGACGCAGGCACTCGGGCATGATGATGCCGTCGGGTGTCTGGTTGTTTTCGAGCAGGGCCGCCACGATGCGGGGCAGTGCCAGGGCGCTGCCGTTGAGGGTGTGTGCCAGCTTCATCTTGCCGTCGGCATCTTTGAAGCGCAGCTTCATGCGGTTGGCTTGGAAGGTCTCGAAGTTGGAGACGGAGCTCACCTCGAGCCAGCGCTGCTGTGCGGCGCTCCACACCTCGAAGTCGAAAGTCATGGCGGAGGTGAAGCTGATGTCGCCACCGCAGAGCTTCAGGATATGGTAGGGGAGACCCAGCTTCTCGAGCAGTCCACCCACATGTTTCTTCATGGTCTCCAGCTGTTCATAGCTGCGGTCGGGATGCTCGATGACGACAATCTCCACCTTCGAGAATTCGTGCAGACGGTTCAGACCGCGCACATCCTTGCCGTAGCTGCCGGCTTCGCGACGGAAGCACTCGCTGTAGCCTACGTGACGGATGGGGAACTGGTCGGCGTTGACGATGACGTTGCGGTAGAGGTTGGTGATAGGCACCTCGGCGGTGGGTATCATATAGAATCCGTCCAGCGGGATGGCGTACATCTGACCCTCTTTGTCGGGCAGCTGACCCGTACCCAATCCGCTGGCCTCGTTGACCATCAGGGGTGGCTGTATCTCCACGAAGCCCTCCTTGGCGGCCTCGTCGAGGAAGAAATTGATGAGGGCGCGCTGCAGTCGGGCACCTTTGCCTTTGTAGACGGGGAAACCGGCACCGGTAATCTTGTTGCCCAGCTCGAAATCGACGATGTCGTATTTGGCGCAGAGCTCCCAGTGGGGCAGTGCGTCGGCGGGCAGGTTGGGTTTGTTGCCATGTTCGGCAACGACGACGTTGTCGGCCTCGCTCTTGCCACGCGGCACGGTGGGGTGCGGTGCGTTGGGCAGACTGATGAGCTTGGCGTTGAGGTCGGCCTCGACGGCGGACTGGCGCTCGGTGAGTTCTTTCTCTTCGTTCTTCAGTTCAGCGGTGCGCGCCTTCTTGGCTGCAGCCTCTTCCTGGCGACCCGTCTTGAACAACATGCCAATCTCTTTGGCCAGGCTGTTCTGCTCGGCCTTGACGGCGTCGCTGCGCTGCTGCAGACTGCGCCGTTCGGCATCGAGCTTCAGAATTTCGTCGATACGTCGTGCCGCATCGGTTACATTCTTGATTTCCAGACGAGAGACGATTTCTTCGGTATGATCTTTAATATATTGTAACTGTAACATATTATAGGTGTTTTCAAAAACAGATGCAAAGATAAGAAAAGTTACTTAGTTCTATGCGTCGGCAAAGATTTTTCCGTCTTCGAGGGTGACCTGTAGCTGGGTGTACTCGCTGTGGAAGTGATGCTCCAGACGGTCGAGGTAGCGTGCGCTCTCCCATTTGCACATCGGCAGGTCGTGCAGCAGGTAGTTGCCGCAGGTCTCTGGCGTGGTGGCTGGCACTTCGGACTGGGTGAGTATCCACCGGAGACATTCGATGGTCAGGCGGCGCATCTCCTCCACGCTGTAGTCGCCGGTCATGATGACATACATGCCCGTAAGACAGCCCATGGGGCCGACATATACCACGTCTTCCTTTGCTTCGGAGTTGCGGAACCAGGTGGCCATCAGGTGCTCCAGGCTGTGCATGGCGGCGGGTGCCACGGCAGGCTCCTGGTTGGGCTCGGTGATACGCAGGTCAAAAGTGGTGAAGCCTTTATCCACGCGGGAGACATAGATGCCCGGCTTCAAGTGGGTATGGTCGATGGTGAAACTCTGTATTACTTCCATGGCTGTTTTTTGTTACCAAATTGCAAAGATACACAAATGTTGCCGCTTGACGTATGCTTTCCGTCTACTGGGTTTTGTGGGCATTAGCTTATCAGGCATAAAGAGGCTGAATTTCAACAGTCCCAGGCAGTCGAAGTGCGGCATGGGGAGTGAATCTGTCCTTACGTATGTGATTTGGGACGACACAACATCAGTATGGTATGGTTAGTAAAAAAATATAGGCAATTGAATAAAAATGTATATTTTTGTGTCGGTAGAAAATGACGCGGTAAACCCTAACCTATATATTATATGAAAGAGTTGAAGTGCCCCAAGTGCGGCAGTGTTTTTCAAGTGGACGAGGCGGACTATGCTTCTATTGTCAGTCAGGTGAAGAATGCGGAGTTCGACGCAGAGCTCCGTCGCAGGCTTGAAGAGATGCACGTCCGTCAGCAGGCGGAGCGGGAGTTGGACAAGTCCAAAGTGGAACAGACGTTCCAGAACCAGCTGAACCAGCAGCGCGTCGAGCTGTCGAACAAACAGACGGAGATTGAGCGTCTGAACGGTCAGCTGCGCAATATCGCCACCCAGAAACAGAACGAGATGCAGTCGGCACTGGCGGCCAAGGACCAGGAGATTATTCAGCTGAGGTCGACCATCGCACAGAACAACAGTGCGTTGCAGGTGGCCGTGTTGCAAGAACACAACCGTGCACAGCAGGCGCTGCAAAGCAAGAACGAGGAGATAGCCAAGCTCCAGAATACCTTGCATGAAAAATCCATTCAGGCCAAAGAGCACGAGGATTCGCTCAACAAGAGCTTCGAGGAACAGAAGCGGATGTTGCAGGAGCAGGTGGACTACTACAAGGATTTGAAGACGCGCATGTCGACCAAGATGGTGGGCGAGACGCTGGAACAGCACTGTTATAATCAGTTTGAGCAGTACATCCGTCCCTTTATGCCGAATGCCTATTTCGATAAAGACAATGACGCTGTTGACGGCACCAAGGGCGATTTCATCTTCCGCGATTCGGAGGATGGCACAGAGTACATCTCCATCATGTTCGAGATGAAGAACGAGATGGACACCACCGCCACCAAGCACCGCAACGATGACTTCCTGAAGAAGCTCGACGAGGACCGACATAAGAAAGGCTGTGAGTTCGCCGTGCTGGTTAGTCTGCTGGAGGCTGACAACGAGTTGTATAACAACGGTATTGTCAACAAGTCACACCTCTACCCCAAGATGTATGTGATTCGTCCGCAGTTCTTTGTTCCCTTCATCAACCTGTTGGTGCAGGCCTCCAGAAAGAGTCTGGAGTATAAGAAACAGCTGATTCTGGCACAGAACAGAGAGGTCGATGTGACCAATTTTGAAAACAAGATTGAGGATTTCAAGACCAAGTTCGGTCGACACTACGAGCTGGCCTCGAAAAAGTTCGAGGATGCTATCAAGCAAATCGACGACACCATCGCCAAGCTGCAGAAGTTGAAAGAGAACCTCGTGGGGTCGGAGAACAACCTGCGGCTGGCGCAGAAAGACACCGAGGACCTCTCGATACGGAGACTCACCTACCGGAATCCCACCATGAAGGCCAAGTTCGACGAGGCGCGCAAAGCCAACGGGTCTGACGGCCTCCTGGGCGATGAATAGTTTAATCTGCAATCCATAGATGATGATTGAATTGTTGCAGCAGTGGGGTGTGCTGGGTCTCTTTCTCGGCTCCTTTCTGGCTGCCACAGTGGTGCCGTTCTCTTCCGACGTGCTGCTTGTGGGTGCGTTGGCTGCCGGCTGCGACCCGGTGTCGTGTATCGTCTCGGCGACCGTAGGCAACTGGCTGGGCGGCATGTCGTCCAATCTGCTGGACTGGCTGGGACGCTGGGAGTGGCTTGAACGCTGGCTGCATGTGAAGCCAGAGACGCTCGAGCGGCAGCGGGAACGGGTGTCGCGTTGGGGCGTGTGGCTGGCCCTGCTCACCTGGGTGCCGGTGGTGGGCGACATCTTCGCCATCGCACTGGGCTTCTATCGTGTGGCGCCGCTGCGTTGCGCCCTCTTCATCCTGATAGGCAAAGCCGCCCGCTACATCGCTTGGGCGGCAATCTATTGGGGTGTCGTGGGTTGAAAATGAAAAACAGGAGCCGAAAGCCCAAAATTGAAAATTTAGCTTCGACACAATAAGGAATAGCTTTTCTCGTTTATCAAAGCATAATGAATAGGATAAATAAGCCTAATTGGACCAATCTTGGTCCAATTGCTATTAAAAAATAACGCAATCACACATTAACACATTCTCCCATGAACCCTTTCTGGATTCTCTTTATCGCGCTGATGCTGCTGAGCTTTATCGCCAGCAAGAGCGTGGAGTCTAAATTCAAACGTTACGCGAAGATTCCCACCAACGGTGGCATGACCGGCCGCGAGGTGGCAGAGCGGATGCTCTACGACAATGATATCCACAATGTCACCGTGCAGGAGGTCAACGGTACACTCACCGACCACTACAACCCCACCAACCGCACGCTGAACCTCAGCCACGATGTCTATCATGGCACCAGTGTGGCGGCTGCCGCGGTGGCGGCACACGAATGCGGCCACGCCGTGCAGCATGCCACGGCTTATAGCTGGCTGACGTTGCGTTCTTCGTTGGTGCCGGTGGTCAGCTTCTCCAACCGCTGGGTGTCGTGGGTGCTCCTCGCCGGCGTACTGCTCATCAACAGGTTCCCGGATCTGCTTTTGGTGGGTATCTGCCTCTTCGCCCTCACCACGCTCTTCTCGCTGGTGACCCTGCCGGTGGAGATCAACGCCTCGAAGCGTGCTTTGGTGTGGCTCAACACCCATAGCATCACCTCGGTCGATACCCATCCATACGCCGAGAGCGCCCTGCGCTCCGCCGCCTACACCTATGTGGTGGCTGCGCTGACCTCGCTGGCGACATTATTCTATTATGTGATGATTTATCTCGACCGCAGGTAGATGGCTAAAGGCGAGAAAAAAGAGAAGCAGGATGCGGAGTCTCCGCTGATGCGTCAGCACGCCGAGATGAAACGGCGTTTCCCCGACGCGATGCTGCTGTTCCGTGTGGGTGACTTCTACGAGACTTTCGGCTCCGATGCCAAGAAGGCGTCGGAGATTTTGGGCATCACGCTGACCCGCAAGTCTGCCGGCTCGGGCAACTATACCGAGTTGGCGGGTATACCCCACCATGCGCTGGAACAGTATCTGCCCCGTTTGGTGCGCGCCGGACTGCGGGTGGCTATCTGTGACCAGCTGGAGGACCCCAAAACGGCCAAGGGTTTGGTGAAGCGCGGCATCACTGAGTTGGTGACGCCGGGTGTCTCCTACAACGACATGGTGCTCGATGTCAAGGAGAACAATTTCCTTTGTGGACTGCATCTCTGCGACAAGGTGCACGGCATCAGTTTTCTGGATGTCTCTACCGGCGAGTTCTTTGTGGCCCAGGGCGACAAGGAGTATATCGACAAGCTGTTGCATGCCTTCCATCCCAACGAGGTAATCTTGCAGCGCAACAAGCTGCAACTGTTTCAGTCTCTCTTCTCTGAGAAATACTATACCAATACGTTCGACGACTGGGTCTTTACTCCCGATTTCGCCTATGACACGCTGACGCGCCAGTTCGGCACCAGCTCGCTCAAAGGTTTCGGCGTGGAGATGCTGGACAAGGGTGTGGTGGCCGCTGCGGTGGCACTGTATTACCTACAGGAGACCCAGCACGACCGCACGGGCAATATCTGTTCGTTGCAGCGTATCGAGGAGGACCGCTATGTGTGGATTGACCGCTTCACGATGCGCAACCTCGAGTTGATCCATTCCCCCAACGAGAATGCCAAGACCCTGTTCGACGTCGTCGACCAGACCTGCACGCCGATGGGTGCCCGCATGTTGCGGCGCTGGATTACGATGCCGCTGAAGGAGCGTGCCGCCATTGAGGAACGCCTCAAGGTCGTCGACCTGCTGGTGCGCGAACCCGACCTGTCGGACCACATGCGGCAGCATATCCGCATGGTGGGCGACCTGGAACGACTGGCGTCGAAAGTGGCCATCGGCCGTGTGTCGCCGCGCGAGATGCAGCAAGTGCGCCGCGCCCTGGAGTCGGTGGCAGCGTTGCGAGAGCTGACCTTGCCGGTGGCGGAACTGACACCTTTTGCCGAGCAGCTCAACGGCTGCGAGCGCATCTGCCAGCGTATCGCTGCCGAGGTGGTGGCCGACCCGCCGACCCGTGTGGACAAGGGTGGGGTGGTGCCGTCGGGTGTCAATGCCGAACTCGACGAGCTGCGCTCTATCTCGGGGTCGGGACGTGAGTACCTCGCTTCGCTGCAGGCGAAAGAGAGCGAGCGGACGGGCATCCCCTCGCTGAAGATTGGCTTCAATAATGTCTTCGGATACTATCTCGAAGTTACCCATACCCATAAAGACAAGGTGCCGCAGGAATGGACGCGCCGTCAGACGCTGACCAACGCGGAACGCTACATCACCCCCGAGCTGAAAGCCTATGAGGAGAAGATTTTGGGTGCCGACGAGCGCATCCTGGCGTTGGAGACACAGATATACAACGCACTGGTGTCGGCGCTGTCGGGGTATGTGGCGTCGATAATGACCAACGCCCACCAGCTGGCACAGCTCGACTGTCTGCTGTCGTTTGCGGCGGTGTCGCTGTCGAACCACTACTGCCGTCCCCACCTGGTCGACGAGTCGGTCATCCGCATCCGCGACGGCCGGCATCCCGTCATCGAGACACAGCTCCCGTTGGGGACGCAATATGTAAGCAACGATGTGTTGCTCGACCACGACAAGCAACAGATTATCATTATCACGGGTCCCAATATGTCGGGTAAGTCTGCGCTGTTGCGTCAGACGGCGCTCATCGTGCTGATGGCGCAGATGGGCTGCTACTGTCCCGCCGCCGAGGTGTCGATGGGTGTGGTCGACAAGATCTTCACCCGTGTCGGTGCGTCGGACAATATCTCTTCGGGCGAGTCGACCTTCATGGTCGAGATGAACGAGACGGCCAGCATCCTCAACAATATCTCCGACCGCAGCCTGGTACTGCTCGACGAGATTGGTCGCGGCACCTCCACCTACGATGGTATCTCCATTGCCTGGGCCATCGCTGAGTTCTTGCACAACAACCGCAAGGCGCATCCCATGGTGCTCTTTGCCACCCACTACCATGAACTCATCGAGATGGCTGACCTCTACGAGCGCATCCAGAACTACCATATCTCCGTCAAGGAGGTGGACAACAAGGTCATCTTCCTGCGCAAGCTGACGCCCGGCGGCAGCGAGCACAGCTTCGGCATCCATGTCGCCCGCATGGCGGGCATGCCGCCGCAGGTGCTCAAGCGTGCCACCGAGCTGTTGCAGCAGATGGAGGAGAAGAGTCAGCAGGTGTCGGAGCCCAAGCGCAAAGGCAAGCCGACCGTGGCGGCGCCACCGCCGGGCTACCAACTGAGCTTTATCCAGTTGGACGATCCCACGCTGGTTGACATCCGTAACCGCATCGTGGACATCGATATTGATACTTTGACGCCAATCGAAGCACTACTGAAACTCAATGAGATAAAAAAAATAGTGCAGAAAAAATAATATTTTTTGCGGCGGTATGCAAAAAAGTTCGTACCTTTGCAGCCGCTTTAAGCGAGAAGGTCATTGAATTATTATTCAGCTTTCAGGCGGAAATAGCTCAGTTGGTAGAGCACGACCTTGCCAAGGTCGGGGTCGCGAGTTCGAGTCTCGTTTTCCGCTCAAAGTCTCCAACCAGGGAAATGGAACAATTGAGATGCGAAGGATTTCAATTTTCAATTTTTCAATTTTCAATTCGGAAAGCTCTGGTGGTGGAATGGTAGACACGAGGGACTTAAAATCCCTTGCCCGCAAGGG
>X431_Quagga__coassemble_312_pt1 | contig 8231 bp, 5 predicted proteins | sample X431_Quagga__metabat2_high_PE_003 | metagenome-assembled genome bin X431_Quagga | reverse complement strand
GCCCAGACCACTGAAACGGCGCCCGCCAAGGAAGAACCGGCGGCTGCTTCCACTGCAGAACCTGAGCAGAATAGGGAGAACACCGGCGAAGTCGCTACCCAGGACGAAAGGAACGACAACGCTGCCCAGTCGAACAACAACGGCCAGTACAACAACCATAACGGCCACAACAATAACAACAATAACTTCCAGAACAATAACAACTTCCAGCGCAACAAGAACCGCAACAACCAGCAGGGTCGTCCGCAGGAGAACAACAACCATGCGGGACAGAACCAGCAACAGGAGCGTCGGAAAGAGTACCCCTTCGACATGGAGGGCGTCATCTCGGCGGAAGGTGTGCTGGAGGTCATGCCCGAAGGCGTGGGTTTTCTGCGCTCGTCGGACTACAACTACCTGGCGTCGCCCGACGACATTCTGGTGTCGCAGCAGCTCATCCGCAACCACGGACTGAAGACTGGCGACACCGTTACCGCACGCGTGCGTCCGCCGCGCGACCATGAGAAATATTTCATCGCCGTCAAGGTGCTCGATGTCAACGGACTGACCCCCGACCGAGTGCGCGACCGCATTCCCTTCGAGTCGCTGACACCGCTCTTCCCGCAGGAGAAATTCAAGCTGACGGGACATCCGACAGAGAGTCTCTCCACTCGCTTGGTAGACCTATTCACACCCATCGGAAAGGGACAGCGCGGCTTGATTGTGGCTCAGCCCAAGACTGGTAAAACCACGCTGCTGAAGGAGATAGCCAACGCCATCGCCTACAACCACCCGGAGGTATACCTTATGGTTTTGCTTATCGACGAGCGTCCCGAAGAGGTAACCGACATGCAGCGCAGCGTGCGTGCCGAAGTCATCGCCTCGACCTTCGACGAACCCGCCGACCGCCATGTGCGCATCGCCAACATTGTGCTGGAGAAAGCCAAACGCATGACCGAATGCGGCCACGATGTGGTCATCGTGCTCGACTCCATCACCCGTCTGGCTCGCGCCTTCAACACCGTGCAGCCCGCATCAGGCAAGGTGCTGTCGGGTGGCGTGGAGGCCAACGCACTGCAGAAACCCAAGCGTTTCTTCGGTGCAGCCCGTAACATCGAGAACGGCGGTTCGCTCACCATCCTCGCCACGGCACTGACCGAGACCGGTTCGAAAATGGATGACGTCATCTTCGAGGAGTTCAAAGGCACCGGCAACATGGAGCTGCAACTCGACCGTCGTCTCTCCAACAAACGCATCTTCCCCTCCATCGACCTGGTGGCTTCCAGCACCCGTCGCGACGAGCTGCTGGTGGAACCCAAGATACTGAGCCGCACACTGGTGCTGCGCAACCACCTCACCGATCTCAACCCCATCGAGGCTATGGACTTCTTGATGAAGCACATCCAATATACGCGCGACAACGAGGAGTTCCTGATGACGATGGACAAATAAGGGGATAGCCATGCGAAGTTTTGGAAGCGACAACCATTCGGGTATCTGTCCCGAGATATTGAAAGCCATCGCCGATGCCAACGCCGACCATGCGTTGGCCTATGGCGACGACGAATACACGCAGCGACTCACCGCACGCATCCGTACCCATTTCGGGGAGACGGCGAGTCCCTATCTGGTATTCAACGGCACAGGTGCCAACATGCTCTGCATCGATACCATGTGTCGCTCACATGAGGCGGTGGTCTGTGCCGAGACAGCACATATCAATGTCGACGAGTGTGGTGCCCCGCAACGCATCGTGGGCTGCCGCCTGCTCACCGTCGACACTCCCGACGGCAAGCTGACGCCGGCACTGGTGCGCACCCGTCTCCACGGCTTCGGCTTCCAGCACCACTCGCAGCCACGGGCTATCAGCATCACCCAACCCACGGAGTTGGGTACCTGCTATACCCTTGACGAGATTCGTGCACTGGCAGACCTGGCACACGAATACAATATGTACCTCCATATCGACGGCGCCCGTCTGGCCAACGCGGCAGCGACACTGAACTGTTCGCTGCGCGCACTGACGACCGACGCCGGCGCCGACTGTGTGTCGCTGGGCGGCACCAAGAACGGACTGCTGATGGGTGAGTGCGCCGTCATCCTCAATCCCGAACTTGACAACCAGCTGCCTTATCGTCGCAAACAAATGGCGCAGTTGGGTAGCAAGATGCGCTACATGGCGGCACAGATGGATCGCTATCTGCAGGACGACCTGTGGCGACGCAACGCCGAACACAGCAACGCCATGGCGCAACGGCTATACCAGGCAGTCAAAGACCTGCCCGTCATAAGAATCGTTTACCCCGTCGAGGCCAACAGCGTATTTGTGCAACTGGCACGTCCCATCTGGACCAAGCTGCAGGAGGACTATTTCTTCTACGATTGGATTGAGGACGACAACATCGTGCGATGGATGTGTTCTTTCGACACCACACAGGAGGACATCGATCTGTTTGTCGCCAAACTACAAAGCTTGCTGAAAAATCAATAAGACCAATTGGTCTTATTCCAATCCCACTAAATATTGCCACACCTGACGGGCCTTGGCAGGTCCGATGACTTGTGCAATGTCGGCTTCGGTCTGCGTCCGCAGCTGCTTGACGGAGCCAAAGTGCAGCAGTAGGTCGCGGGCCGTCTTTTCACCTATGCCGGGAATGTCGGTGAGCTGGGTGCGGAAAGTGCCCTTGCTACGTTTCTGTTTGTGGAAGGTAATGGCGAAGCGATGCACCTCGTCCTGCATCTGTTCCAACAGATGAAACAACGGGTCGGTGGGTTTCAGTCCCACCACCTGTGGCGGAAAACCGTAGAGCAGTTCCGAAGTGTGGTGCCGGTCGTCCTTGGCTAGACCGGCGATGGGAATATCCAGTCCCAGCTCTCCGTGGATGACACGGTGCGCCACCTCCTTCTGACCCTTGCCGCCATCGACGACGACCAGCTGCGGCCGATCCGCTTCGTCCAACTTGCTGTAGCGACGTTGCAGCACCTCGGCCATCGAGGCGTAGTCGTCGCCACCTTCACCACCTTTGATATTGAATTTGCGATAGGCGCTGCGGTTGGGCTTGCCGTTGGTAAAACGCACCATGGCGGCGACGGCGTAGGCGCCCTGGATATGACTGTTGTCGAAGCACTCGATATGGACCGGCAGCTCGGGCAGCTGCAACATCTTCTGTATGCGTTCAAGGGCATGCCCTTTGGCGCGCGACAGCGACGCCTCGTCGGGGTTGAGCAGCGCACGTCGGTGTTCGCACTGTGCGCGGTAAGCCTCGACATTGCGCTGCGACAGCTGCAACAGCTGCAAGCGGTCGCCACGTGTGGGCACTGTCTGTTTGAGCCAAGCCTCGGGCAAATCGGGCACCGGCATGGGCACCACCACCTCCTGTGCCGTGCTCTCGGTCTGGCTGTGCAGGGAGGGGATAACGGTGGCCAGAATTTCTTCGTCGCTCTCGTCGAGCTGCTTGTGTACCTCACTCGAGAAGCTATAGATGACACTGCCGTTTTTGATGCGCATCATGTTGACGTAGGCTATCTTGTCGTCGGAGACGATACTGACCACGTCGACATCCTTGACGTTGGTGTTGACGACCGCCGACCGACTCTGGTAGGCCTCGAGCAGTTGCAGCTTGCGTTTGACCTCCTCGGCCTCCTCGAAGCGCAACGCTTTGGCCAGCTGCAGCATCTTCGTCTTCAGCTCCCGCGTAATGTCGGCAAAATCGCCCCGCAGGATGCGACGGATATTCTCAATGTCGGCGTTGTACTCCTCGTAGCGCTGCAATCCGGCACAGGGTGCCTTGCAGAGCCCAATCTGATGTTTCATGCAGGGACGCTCGGCCAACTGTACGCTGTCGTCGGTCGGACGTGTCAGCTTGCGGTTGCAGGTGCGGTAGGTGAAGAGTTGCCGGATGATGGCTTCCAGTTCACGCAGGATGCGCTGGTTGGGATAGGGGCCGAAATACTGTCCCTTATGCTGCCGGTTGCGGGTGAAAAGGATGCGCGGATAGTCCTCCTGCGTGATGCAGAGGTAAGGGTAGGTCTTGTCATCCTTCAGCATGCTGTTGTAGCGCGGCTGGTAGCGCTTGATGAGGTTGTTCTCCAGCAGCAAGGCGTCGACCTCGGTGGCAACGACGGTGACATGAATGTCGAAAATGTTGCGCACCAACATTTTGATTTTGGGACTCTTCTCGTCGTAATGCGAGAAATAAGAACTGACACGCCGCTGCAGGTTGCGGGCCTTGCCCACATAGATAACACGCCCCGAAGCGTCGAGGTGCTGGTATACACCGGGGGCTTCGGGGATGGTCTTCAATTTGAGCTTGATGCTCTCTATGTTCTTATTGATGGAGACATCTATCACGGCATACTGTCTTATTCAGGATATTCCATCTCGGTGGGCGACAGACGCAGACGCAGCGAGCGGATGCCATTGATATCATAGTAGTGCGTTCCCTGTCCCACGGTGATGCTGTGTTCGCCTTCACGATTGAAGCTGAAGCATTCGCGCACACGCTTGTCGACGACGAGCAGTCCGTCACGCCATTCCCCTTTCCACGCGCCCGTTCGGTCACGCAAGGTGATGGAGCACGGGAACATACGACGTTCGCCGACAGGCGAGATAACGTTGACATGTATCGGCAGCGAGTTCTCACGATAGCGAGCGGTGTCGACCGACACACAAAGAAACAAATCGTACAACTCTTCGGCGTTTTGGATGTCCACAGTAAAGTTCTCGGGTTCAAAACGGTTCCAGGCACCCGTGATAGCATGGGTCTCGTCGAAGACTGTCTTGGTACCGCAAGCCGAGAAGAGCAGCAGGGCGGAGAGTAAAAGGGGGAGGATAGTTCTTTTCATAACAGGCATGTGGGGGAGATCTGAGTAATCTGAGTATTCTGAGTAATCTGAGTATTCTGAATATTCCGATGGTTCCGATTATTCCTTTTTTCTTTTGATTAATTCTTGTAGAATCTGGATAGCATTGGTGGCGGCACCTTTTCGCAGATTGTCGCCCACCACCCACATATTAAGTGTGTTGGGCTGACTGAAGTCGCGCCGTAGACGACCCACAAATACCTCGTCGCGCCCCTCGGCCATCATGGGCATGGGGTATTGCTGCTGCGAGGGGTCGTCACAAAGCACGATGCCGGGTGTCTCCGCCAACAGCCGACGCACGTCGTCCAGGTCGTAGTCGCGTCGCAACTCAACATTGACCGACTCGCTGTGTCCGCCCACCACCGGCACACGCGCCACGGTGGCGGTGATGGCGATGCTGTCGTCACGCAAAATCTTGCGGGTCTCGTCCACCAGCTTCTGCTCCTCGGTGGTGTAGCCGTCGGTGTGGAAGTCGCCACCGTGGGGAAAGAGGTTGCGGTGGATGGGGTAGGGGTAGGCCATTGTTTCGGGGGTCTCTCCCGCCTCTTCAGCTTCCAGCTGACGAATGGCTTTCATACCGGTGCCTGTAACGCTCTGGTAGGTAGAGACGACAAGGCGACGGATGCCATAGGTACGCTGCAATGCCGACAACGCCAGCACCATCTGTATGGTCGAGCAGTTGGGATTGGCAATGATGCGATCACGGTCGGTGACCACCTCCATATTGATTTCCGGCACCACCAAGGGAATGTTCGGATCCTTGCGCCATGCCGACGAGTTGTCGATGACCGTGGTGCCCACCTCGGCGAAACGCGGTGCGTACTGCCGCGAGGCGGCGGCACCCGCCGAGAAAACAGCGTAGTCGGGATGCGCCGCAATGGCATCGTCGACCGACATCACCTGCAATGTGCGTCCGGCAAAGGGGAGGGAGCGACCTACCGACCGCTCTGATGCGGCAACAAGAATCTCATGCTGGTCAAGGCCGCGCTCCTGCAGCACTTTCAACATCACACTACCGACAAGTCCGGTAGCGCCCACAACAGCAATCTTCATCGCTTCTTATCGAATCAGCGTAATAGTGCCACGCTTGGTCTGAATGGCGTTGGGATGGATGATATTGGCATAGCGGCACACATAAGTATAGGCGCCGGTCTTGCAAGGTTCACCCTTGGTGTCATTGCCATCCCAGTAGCCGTCGAGCTCTTCGAAATGGCACACCAATTCGCCACGACGATCATAGATGTACATCTGGAGATAGACGATGCCGACCGTCGAGACAAAGAAGCGGTTGTTGGTCTCCTCGCCCGGAGTGAAAGCATTGGGAATCCAGATATTCTCCTTCAACAAGTGCAGCGTGATGGTGGTATCGTCCGTGCAGCCATAAGGACTATAGACATGCAGACCGATAATCGCCGAATCCTCGCTGGGGTCGAAGTTGTAATTGGTCATCTGACTCATGTTGACATTGCCATTGGGGAAGAGCCATTCGCGACGATTGGCGCCGATACTGACGTCCACCAGCTGGATGTTCAACTGATCGATGGATGCGGAAGCGGGAGTGGCTTCAATTCGAGCCTCCAACGGCATCAAGGTAAAGTTCAGCTGAATGATGCTGTCGCATCCATACTGATTCTGCACCACTACCGTGTCGACAGAGGCGGTGGCGGTGTTGCTCTCATAATAGGTCGTTCCGTTGCGCCATGTGAGCGGCTTGCAGTCAATGATTTGTTCAACGGTGGTGTTGACGGGCGACACCTCAAGGTGGAGCGTCTCCACACTGTCGCAACCATGAATGGTATGGAAATGACGGGTATAGTCGCCAGCGGCAACAAACTGCTCACCCCATTTCTCGAAAATCTGGTTGTTGCAGATGGCACCGGCGTAAGCTATCGAATAATTCGGATAGACCTCATAGATAAGGCTGTCGCTACGGATGCAGCCATTGTTGAAGATAACCGTTGTATAAATATGGAAGGTATCGGTTTTGTCTTCCCGCATCGACGTGGTGGCAGGGAACAACAACGAGGCGCCACCGTTACTAATAACATACTGGTTCTCCGGCACCATGGTGGTTTGTCCATTCTGCGTGTGGGTCACCTCCCAAGTGTAGTTTTCCACATCATTGCGTGGCGTGGGGAATGAAATATTGAACTGACCTTGCGTACCGTAGCAAGCGGCGGCATGGCGGTTGCCAATGGACTGCGGGGTAGCAATCTCATACACGGTGTTGGTATCCACACCAATGCGGATGGTATCGGTAAGGTAGTAGAAATAACCCGTGGCACCATTATAACGGATGGTAACCTTGTAGGTGGCCGTCTCTGTGGGATAGACATAGCAGGTCATGTGGTCCGAACTGCCATAATAGCCCTCAGCCTGTTGGGCACGGGGATCGTTGGCGTTGACACCCACCTCGATGGAGTCGCCGCTATCGGTCAGTCGGTACCAGTTGATGGTCTTCACCGTTGTTCCGAGCGGGGTGAAACGCCAGGCTTCCGGCGTGTCGATGTTGTCCTGGAAGGGGTTGCGTCCCGGAGCCATGAAAGCGGAGGTGCCATTGTCGTTGAGAATACCGATGGCGCTCCAGTTACCACCGCTTGCCGTACCGTGACTGCGGTGCTTCTTCACATGCACCTCAATCACATTGGTGCCTTCCCAAAGAACCACCTGGTGCGTGCAGTTGTAAGTAGACTGCTCCGAGGAATGGCCAAAGACAGGAACCTGGTTCCAGCTCACCGTAATGTGACGACAAGGGGCCTCTCCGCCCGAGTACTTGAAGACGCCACGAACAGAGGACTCACTGGAAGGGATGTAGGAGGGGTCCATATCGCTGGCACAGGCCAAGATAGAGTTGGGCCAAGGAAATGCAGTTGGATTTTGCACAGAAGGATTGAGTGGATAATAAGAATCCCACGCATATCCAGAACCCTGTTCCGGTGTAATGGCCGTGTTGAACGACACCAAGCCATTGGCGGCCAAGGTGACGTGGTTCTGCGTCACACCAAAGAACTGGAACGGGAAATCGATATTCAAACCACCCTGGGCGTCCCAAATGTCATCACTGCTGATGGGCAGGTGGATACCGGCCGTGAAAGGCTCTGGCGGATCGTAAGGGATAGATTCCACCAAGTAGGTTCCATTGAAATGCTGCGTAGTAATAAAAGCCTCAGCATTTAACTTCAGCTGTGTCACTCCGCAGTTGACGGCCGTGTCCCAACCATGTGCTGCATATTCAGGACAGGGCGTGTGCATACGCTCTTGAATGGTGACATTGGGGCACTGCGAATGACCCATCATCACGAAACAGCCCGTCAAAAGTAATGACAGAAATAGCTTTTTCATATTGATATTATTCATTTTCAATTATATACAGAAAACGCAATATAATC
>X431_Quagga__coassemble_309_pt1 | contig 8331 bp, 6 predicted proteins | sample X431_Quagga__metabat2_high_PE_003 | metagenome-assembled genome bin X431_Quagga | reverse complement strand
GTGGAGTACGCCTCGGAGTTCCGCTACCGCAATCCCGTCATCTTCCCCGACGACGTGGTGATTGCCGTGTCGCAGTCGGGTGAGACCGCCGACACCCTGGCCGCTATCCAGCTGGCCAAGGAGCATGGCGCTTTCTGCTATGGCATCTGCAACGTCATCGGCTCGAGCATCGCCCGCGCCACCGACAGCGGCACCTACCTGCATGTGGGTCCCGAAATCGGCGTGGCGTCGACGAAGGCGTTCACCGGCCAGGTCATCACGCTGTCGCTGCTCGGCCTCGCCATCGCCAAGGAGAAGAAGACGCTGAGCGACGAGATGTTCCACATGTTGGTCGAAGAGCTGCAGCAGATTCCCGACAAGATGCAGTGGACGCTGGCGCACAACAAGCATATCGACCAGTTCGCCCAGATGTTCACCTACGCCCGCAATTTCATCTACCTGGGCCGCGGCTACAACTATCCCGTGGCATTGGAGGGCGCGCTGAAGTTGAAAGAAATCAGCTATATCCACGCCGAAGGTTATCCCGCCGCCGAGATGAAGCATGGTCCCATCGCCTTGATCGACGAAGAGATGCCGGTGGTGGTCATCGCTCCCAAGCGCGGTATGTACGAGAAGGTCATCAGCAACATCCAGGAGGTGAAGTCGCGCAAGGGCAAGATTATCTCTGTGGTGACACATGGCGACAAGACCGTCAAGGAGATGAGCGACTACTGCTTCGAGATTCCCGACACGCGCGACTGCTTCGTGCCGCTGCTGGCTGTCATCCCGCTGCAGCTGCTGAGCTACTATGTGGCCGTCGCTAAGGGCCGCAATGTCGACCAGCCCCGCAACCTGGCCAAAAGCGTAACCGTAGAATAAATCTAGAAAATCTAGAAGCTCTAGAAAATCTAGAAAATCTAGAAAACCGAGAACCCTTCAACCATCTAACCCTCAAACCCTTCCACCCCATGACCTACACCATTGGAGTTGATATCGGAGGTACGAATACCGACCTCGGCATCGTTGACGAGAACGGCCGCATCGCAGCGCGTCGGCATTATCCCACCAACGCCTACACGGAGTTGGAGCCTTATATCACCACCATGATGCAGATGGTGGAGGAGCTGATGCAGGAGGTGGGTGCAGCGACCATAGAGGGCATCGGTATCGGCGCCCCCAACGGCAACTACTATACGGGCTGCGTCGACAACGCCCCCAACCTGACCATCAAGGGCGTGCTCGATTTCGGCAAGGAGATACACAAGTACAGGGATGTGCCGGTGGTGCTGAGCAACGACGCCAACGCCGCCGCCTATGGCGAATATGTCTACGGTGGCGCCAAGGGCATGCAGCATTTCATCATGTTCACCCTCGGCACGGGCGTGGGCAGCGGCATCGTGGTCGACGGCAAGCTGGTGCACGGCAGCACCGGCGGCGCCGGCGAGCTGGGACACAATATCCTTGTCCCGCACGGCCGCAAGTGTTCGTGTGGTCGCGAGGGCTGTCTGGAGACCTACACATCGGCACGCGGCATCGTGCAGACCTACTGCGAACTGAAGGGTGTCCCCGTGACAGCCGATGTCACCAGCAAGATGATTGGCGAGTTGGCGCATCAGGGCGATGAGGTGGCCCTCAAGACCTGCGCGACCGTGGCCGACCAGCTGGGTCTGGCCATGGCCAACAGCGTCACCTTTTCGGCTCCCGAGGCCATCTTCCTGATGGGCGGCCCCACCCAGGTGGGTGAGCCGCTGCTGAAACCGCTGCGCGAGGCTTTTGAGAAATACCTGCTCAACATCTACGCAGGCAGCTGCCAGATTCGCACGAGCGAGCTCCGCGCCAACGAGGTGGCCATCCTCGGCGCCGCCGCCCTGGTAAAAATGGGCAGTAGCAGATAGTCTGGAAATTCTAGAAAATCTAGATGGTCTAGAATCTAGAAGTCCTAGATAATCTAGAAAATAACCTCATAGCACCCCCGAAGTATGAAAAGAGTTCCCCTTTTCCTTATTACGCTTTTAGTTTTTAGTTTCCTTTTCGTCGCTTGCGGCGGCCGTGCGTTGACCGGCTATGTCAACCCCTTGGTGGGTACCGACGGGCATGGTCACACCACGCCGGCGGCCATCGTGCCTTTCGGCATGATACAGCTCGGTCCCGACACACGCCTCGAAGGGTGGGACGGCTGCAGCGGTTATCACTACAGCGACGACACCCTCTACGGCTTCAGCCACACCCACCTCAGCGGCACCGGCTGCGAGGACTACGGCGACCTGCTGCTGATGCCCATAGGGAATCTGTCCGACCTGTCCGACCCGTCCGACTGGTCCGACAAGCCCTACAAAAGTCCCTTCTCCCACAAGAATGAGACCGCGCAGGCGGGCTACTACAAGGTGCTGCTCGACCGCGACGGCACCACTGTGGAGCTGACGGCCGACCGCAGGGTGGCCTACCACCGCTACAGTTTTACTGATGACAAGGACAACGCCTTCGTCATCGACCTGCACCACCGCGATGTGCTGCTCAGCGGCAAGATACTGTTGCGCGACGGCATGCTGGTGGGCTGGCGCGAGAGTGCGGCCTGGAACCCCGACCAGCACCTGCATTTCGCCATCCGTGGCAATGTCGACCTCACCGATGTGCTGTTCAATGCCGACTCCACACAGGCGCTGGTGCGGCTGCCCGAGGGGTCGCGGCAGCTGGAGCTGCAGGTGGCCATCAGCGGCGTGGACATCAAGGGTGCCGTCAACAATCTCCTTTCTGCTGAATACAGCGATTTCGACGCCGCCCGCAAGGGTGCCGACAGCGCCTGGGAGGCTGCCCTCGGCAAGTTGCGCGTGGAGGGCGGCACCAAGGAGCAGAAAAGCTGCTTCTATACCGCGCTGTACCACTGCATGACATCGCCCTATCTCTGGAGCGATGTCGACGGCCGTTACCGTGGCACCGACAACGAGATACACACCGCCGACAGCGGTCGTGAGGTCTATACCGTCTTCTCGCTGTGGGACACCTACCGCGCCCTGCATCCGCTGCTGACGCAGCTGGAGCCTGAGCGTACGGTGGACTTCGTCTATACCGCCATGAAGAACTACGAGCAGGGCGGCGAGCTGCCCATGTGGGAGCTGGCGAGCCACGAGACGCACTGCATGATAGGCTACCACGCCATTCCCATGATGCTCGAGGCTTATATTCATCTGCACGAGGCGGACGGCACACTGGCGGGCTATACGCCGCAACAGCTGCTGGCCGCCATGGTGGCCACCAGCAACCGTACCGCCGAGCAGCGCGCCTACGCCGAGCAGGGCTACCTCTCTTCCGAAATCGACAACGAGAGCGTCAGCAAGACGCTGGAATACGCCTACGACGACTGGTGTATCGCCCAGATGGCGGAGTTGGCGGGCGACAGCGCTACCGCACGCACCTATTGGGTCCGCAGCCAGAGTTGGCAGAATATCATCGACAACGATGGCTTCGCCCACCCCAAACGCAACGGCGCCTGGCTTACCCCTTTCGACCCCACCGAGGTCAACAACCACTTCACCGAGGCCAACAGCTGGCAGTACAGCACCTATGTGCCGCACGACATCGACGCCTGGGTGGACCATATCGGAGGACAGGAGCGCGCTGTGGCGTTCCTCGACAGCCTCTTCGAGGGACACAACGCTATGAGCGGCCGTGACCAGGCCGACGTGACGGGTCTCATCGGCATGTACGCCCACGGCAACGAGCCGAGCCACCATGCCGCATGGCTCTACACCTTGCTGGGACAGCCCGAGAAGACGGCGCACTATGTGCACCGCATCCTCAACGAACTTTACACCAGCCAGCCCGACGGACTCTGCGGCAACGAGGACTGCGGGCAGATGAGTGCCTGGTATGTGCTGGCTTCGCTGGGTATGTACGAGGTGTGCCCCGGCAGCGGCCAGTGGGTGAAAACTACGCCGATTTTCAAAACCTCGACATTCCCAATTCTCAATTCTCAATTCTCAATTCTCAATTTTCCAGACTCCCTCCGCATCACCCCCTGCCCGGTCTTTGACGACTGGCGTATGCAGAGCACGCGCGACAAGGTGTCGGACACCAGCGCGCAGTGGGAGGGACGACTTCCCTCACAGACGGTGCGCCATACCGAGGTGCGCACCGCCACCGACAAGCATGTCACCTACCTCACGCAGCCGGCGCCGCAGTACACGGAGAACGGCCCCGAAGGCATGGTGGATAATATCTGTGGCAGCGCCAACTACCGTATCGGCGGCTGGCAGGGCTGGACGGGCGACATGGTGGCGGTGGTGGAACTCGACAAGGAGAAGATGATAAGTGTGGTGGGGTTGAACTGTCTGGAGAATATGCGCTCGTGGATTTTCTTTCCCAAAAGCGTCAAGGTGGAGTACAGCCTCGACGGCAAGAGCTGGAAGCCCTACGGCGAGGTGCAGAACACCACGTTCCAGCCTGTGCAGAGCCGCCAGGAGGAGAGTGTGACCCATTTCTTCGGGGTGGTGAAAATCAACCCGATTCGCGCCAAATACATCAAGGTGACGGGCATCAACTTCGGCAAGCTGCCCGACTGGCACATCAGCGCCGGCGAACAGGCGTGGCTTTTCGTCACCGAGATTACGGTGGAATAGTAAAATAAATCGCTCTTTTTCAGCAAATGACGGTTTTTCCGCAGCATCAAAGATGCTGACTCTCAATAACCCCAGAAAAACGAAGTGCTTAACTTCCCGCCAGCGCCGCTGGCATAACTCCCAAGTTTAGCTTCCTGCCATTACTCCCTTCCATCAGGGTAAAGCAGATATTTCTCTCGGATGCGACGGAAGGCGTCGAGTCCGGGCTGCCAGGTGGCTTTGATGTCCGCTTCGCTGAGCCCCTGCTCCAGCTGTCGGCGCAACGCGTCGGTGCCGACGAGTTTCTCGAAAAAGTTGTTCTTCAAAAAGAATTTGCCTTTCGGCACACGGCGGTATAGCTCCATCAACGGCCAGAGGTCTATGCCGTCGCGCACGTCGTAGTCCCGCAGGTCGAGGGTGTCGCCGCCGTAGGTGACGACCTCAAACGGCCAGTCGGTGCCGCGGCCCACGCCACAATGGGTGCCCTCAAAGTAGCAGAGGCTGGGGTAGAGGCCGACGGCATGGACGTTGCGCAGGTTGGGCGACGGCGCCACAGGCAGCACATAGCCCACGCTGTCGCGCCGGTAGCCCTGCAGGGGGACGACGGTGAGGCGACATGGGATGCCGCCTTTGAGCCAGCCCTCGCCATTGATCATCCGTGCGTATTCGCCGATGGTCATGCCGTAGACCACCGGCACAGGGTGCATGCCCACGAAGGAACGGTAGCGGGCGGTGTCGAGCACCGGCCCGTCGATATAGTGGCCGTTGGGGTTGGGGCGGTCGAGTACGACGAGGGGGATGCCCTTCTCGGCGCAGGCCTCCATGACGTAGTGCAGCGTGGAGAGATAGGTGTAGAAACGGCAGCCTACATCCTGCAGGTCGAAGAGGACACAGTCGACGTCGGCCAGCTGTTCCTGCGTAGGCTTCTTGTTCTTGCCATAAAGCGAGATGATGGGCAAGCCCGTCTGCGCGTCGACACTGTTGTCCACATGCGCCCCTGCCGCTGCGGTGCCACGGAACCCATGCTCGGGACAAAAGATTTTAGTCACCCGCACCCCCGTCCGAATCAGCGTGTCCACCAGATGGACATCGCCCACAACAGAGGTCTGGTTGGCCACAACGGCAAAATGGAGAGCCGAGAGTTGTGAGTTGAGCGTTGAGAATTGAGCGTTGAGAGTCGAAAGCTGCAAGGGCTCGCTCATCAGCATATCCGCCCCCGTCCGCAGGGGCATATCCTGCGGCGATGCCGCTGGCTGCGCGTGAGCGCATGAGAAGAACAGTTGCGACAACACCGCAACCCATAAGGCCGCAAATTGTACCAATCGTTTCATCCTATCGTCCATTCTACTCCTCCCTCCCTTACGGTGGTTTCCGGGGGTGGGGTGGGGGCTGGGGCTATTTTCCGGTGTGGCCGAAGCCGCCGGTGCCGCGTTCGGTGTCGCTGAGCTCCTCGACTTGGACGACCTCCGCCTGCTCGTGGCGGGCGATGACCATCTGGGCGATGCGCTCGCCGTCGTTGATGACGAAGTCCTCGTCGCCGAGGTTGATGAGGATGACGCAGATCTCGCCGCGGTAGTCGGCGTCGATGGTGCCGGGGCTGTTGAGGACGGTGATGCCCTTTTTCAGCGCCAGTCCGCTGCGCGGACGCACCTGCGCCTCGTAGCCTGCGGGCAGCTCCATGAAGAGTCCGGTCTTCACGAGGCCGCGCTGCAGCGGCTTCAAAGTGACGGGACCGTCGGGCAGGAAAGCCCGCAGATCCATGCCCGCCGACTGCGAAGTCTCGTATCTCGGCAGCGGATGGTGAGAGGTATTCTTGAGTTTGAGTTGCATAAACAATCAGGGACTAGCTATTCTAGAAAATCTAGCGGTTTTGGTTTTCTGGGGGATTTTATTGCTTTTTCACCAGCACCTCGTCAATCATGCCGTAGGCTTTGGCCTCGTCGGCGGTGAACCAGTGGTCGCGGTCGCTGTCTTTCTCCACCTGCTCGAAGGGCTGTCCGCTGTGCTTGGCGATAATCTCGTAGAGCTCTTTCTTCAGCTTGACAATCTCGCGCACCGTGATCTCCATGTCAGTGGCCTGACCGTCGGCGCCACCCATGGGCTGGTGGATCATCACGCGGCTGTGGGGTAGGGCGCAGCGCATGCCTTTCTCGCCGGCGCAGAGCAGCACGCTGGCCATCGAGGCGGCCAGGCCGGTGCAGATGGTGGCAATCCGGGGCTGGATGTACTGCATGGTGTCGTAGATGCCCAAGCCGGCATAGACGGAGCCTCCCGGCGAGTTGAGGTAGATCTGGATATCTTTGGTGCTGTCCACACTCTCGAGGAAAAGCAGCTGCGCCTGGATGACGTTGGAGGTGTAGTCGTCGATGGCGGTGCCGAGGAAGATGATGCGGTCCATCATCAGACGGCTGAAGACATCCATCTGCGCCACGTTGAGCTGGCGCTCCTCAACGATATAGGGAGTGAGAGAATTTTGAATTCTGAATTTTGAATTCTGAAAGCTCTTGTTTATCGCTGCCGTGTATTTGGCGTAGGTGGTGCTGCTGATGCCACGGTGCAGGGTGGCGTATTTCTCAAATTCGGTCATGATGGGTTGATTGCGTTAATGTTATTATTTTTCGTTGTTTCGTAATATCGTTATTACGAATCCGTTATTTCAATAGTTCCGGTCTCCGTTGCCTTGTTCTTTCGATGGACTGCTCCATGCGCCACTGCTCTATCTTGGCGTGGTTGCCGCTGAGCAGCACGTCGGGCACTTTCCAGCCGCGGAACTCGGGCGGACGTGTGTATTCGGGCGGTGCCACCAGTCCGTTCTGGAACGAGTCGTCGAGTGCCGACTGCTCGTCGCCGATGACGCCGGGGATGATGCGGATGACGGCGTCGCAGATGACAGCGCCCGCCAGCTCGCCGCCGGTGAGCACATAGTCGCCGATGCTGATTTCCTTGGTGATGAAATGCTCGCGGATGCGTTCGTCGACCCCTTTGTAGTGGCCACACAGCACCATGAGGTTCTGTGCCAGCGACAGCGTGTTGGCCATGGGTTGCGAGAACATCTCGCCGTCGGGGGCGGTGTAGATGATTTCGTCGTAGCTGCGTTCGGACTGCAGCTTCTCGATGCAGTTAGCCAGCGGCTCCACCGCCATCACCATGCCGGCGCTGCCACCGTAGGGGTAGTCGTCGACACTGCCATAGCGCGTCAACGAATAGTCGTGCAGGTCGTGCATCACCACCTCCACGATGCCTTTCTTTTGAGCCCGTTTGAGGATTGACTCCTCGAAGAACATGGACATCATGTTCGGGAAGAGGGTCAGTATGTCGAGTCGCATAGGTCGTGAGGATTATGCCGTTTAGCGTACCCGGAGCCGTTTGCCAACGGGCAGCACGCTGTTCTGTTTCAGTCCGTTCAGCTTACACAGTTTCTGTACCGTGGTGCCGTTGCGCTTGGCAATCTTGCTGAGGTTGTCGCCGCTACGTACCTTGTAGTAGCGTCCGCCGCTGCTGGAGCCGCCACTTCCTTTGTTCCCCTTGCCACGCTTGGCCACCTTGCGGAACGAGTTGGAGGTCAAGGTCAGCTCTTCGTCGATGAGCTCGTGGGTGGCGCAGTCGATGACGTTCTCGGGGTTCATGGCGTTGCCCTGATAGCGGATTTCGAAGTGCAGATGGATGCCGTAGCTGCGTCCAGTGTCGCCACAGAGGCCCACGCTGTCGCCTGCCTTGACCACGTCGCCCGGCACCACGTCGCGGCGCGACAGGTGGG
>X431_Quagga__coassemble_301_pt1 | contig 8444 bp, 7 predicted proteins | sample X431_Quagga__metabat2_high_PE_003 | metagenome-assembled genome bin X431_Quagga | reverse complement strand
CTCTTTGCCGACAATGGTTTCTATATCGTTTACGACAAGGATATGGGCGAAGATATCGGCGACGGATTCTATTTCACCTTCTGCTATCCGGGTTACGAGGGAGTCGACCTGCTCAACGAACTCATACGCTACGGTATCAGCGCTATCGCTCTCGACATCACGGGTTCCCACAAGCAGGGCATCCGCGCCTGTGTGGCGTTGGTGCAGCGTGACCAGTTCCCCGACCTGAAAGCCCGTCTCGAGCAGTTCCACGCCGACCATCCGGTGAAGTAAATTTTGAATTTTGAATTGAGAATTTTGAGTTGTTTAACTGTTTATTGTTTAACTGTTTACTGTTTATGCGACAACAGTTCAACAATTCAACACTAAACAATTCTCTAACTCATCAAACCCCCAATGAATCGATTCCTTATCCTCGGTGCCATGCTTTGCTGCATGGCACCTTGTCTTTTAGCCCAGACGGCAGGCGCTCCTGCCACAGCTGAGGCCACTACCAGTTATACTGTCACCACGACGCGTATCTGGGAAGGTCCCTATTGTGCCTTCACGTCGTTGATACAATACAAAGGTCGCTACTACTGTGCCTTCCGCGAAGCGACGAGTCATCTGTTTGATGCCGACGGACATGCCGCCGAAGGACAGTCCCGCATCATCGTATCCGATGACGGCAAGCATTGGCGCTCGGCGGCACTGCTGGTCAAGCCAGGCCTTGATTTGCGCGACCCCAAGCTTTCAGTCATGCCCGACGGCCGCCTGATGGTGGTGATGGGTGGATCGGTCTACGAAGGCCGCAAGTTGGCACACATGTACCCGCAGGTGTCGTTCTCCACGGACGGCGTTCATTTCACCGACCCCACACCGCTGGTTATCGACCCCAAGGTGTGCGAGGACTACGAGTGGGTGTGGCGTGTCACATGGCACAATGGTGTGGGCTATGGCGTTTCTTACGGCAAGCTGCACAACTATGTGCTGCTGAAGACCACCGACGGCGTCCACTACGACCTGGTGACGCACCTCGACGTGATGCACAACCCCGGCGAAACGACGTTGCGCTTCCTCTCCGACGGACGTATGTTGCTCGTTGCGCGCCGCGAAGGCGGACGTGGCAATCAGCGTGGCATTCTCGGTATCAGCGCGGCACCGTACACTCAGTGGGAGTGGCACGACATGAATGTGCCGCTGGGTGGCCCCGAAGTGCTGTTGCTCAACGATAGCAGCTATATCCTCGGCACGCGGTCGCTCTACGCTTCGGAGAAAACGATGCTGCTTAAAGGCTACCTCGACGGACAATGTGAAGAGGTCTGTCTGCTGCCCTCGGGTGGCGACGACAATAGCTATCCGGGCATGTTGGTGGTGGGCGACGAGTTGTGGGTGACCTACTACTCCCGCCACGAGTCCGACAACGCAGCCATCTATCTCAGCCGCGTCCCGATGAGCCTCTTTGCGGCACCCCGCAGCTCGGCTTATTTTAATAAATACTGGTAGTAGAATATCCTGGATTTTTCTAGATTTTCTAGAATTTCCTAGTCTCACCTAATTCACCATTTCACCCACCATCATCCCTATCACCACCACGGCATAGGCGATTTTGATGAGGACACCGGTGAGCATTCCCAGCACGCTGCCCCAGGCGGCGCGCAGTGCTTCGCTGCCCGTTTTGTTCGACAGCAGTTCTCCAATCCAGGCTCCCAGAAAGGGCCAGAAGACAATGCCCAGCAGACCGCCGGGGCCGAGGGGGAGACCCAGCAGCGATACCACCAGACCGATGTTGCAGCCCCAGATGCCGCCTTTGCTGCCGCCGAACTTCTTGGCGCCCCACGACGGCACCACATAGTCCACTACGGTGACCACCGCTGCCACGACGGCCATAATGACAATTGTCCAGACCGACAGATCGGCGCTCGCGGAGAAAGATATCAATAAAAGTGCCAGCCAGGCGATAGGAGGTCCCGGAAGACCCGGAATGACGGCACCCAGCAGGCCGACGACGGCCACGATAAAAGCAAAGATGATGAGAATGGTATTCATTTTTCCTTTATTCTTATTGGTCTAATTGGTCTAATTAGTCTAATGGGTTTTACATTCCACCCGTCAAGTGCTCAAATAGCGTGTAGACTCCCAAGCCGATAAGCACCAGTCCGGCAATGATGCCGGCTGGCTTTTCGGGTATGAGAACCCTGCGGTGACCAAAAGCGTAGCCCAGCAGTGAAAGCAGGAAAGTGGTGGCGGCAACCGCGCCGACAAACAGCAGCATGTAACGCCAGCTGTGTTCCAGTCCCAGCCCGATTCCTACGACAAAGGCATCGATGCTGGTGGCGATGCCCAACATTACCATTACTCCTATCTTGCTGGTGTCCATAATTTTTTCATTATCATTGTCGCGCCAAGCGTCGAGTATCATCTTGCTGCCCACCAGCAGCAGCAACCCGAAGGCTACCCAGTGGTCGACGGCGGCCATCACCGACTGGAAGCCGACGCCAAGCAGGGCTCCCAGCAATGGCGTGACGCCCTGACAGACAGCAAAGACGCCGGCCGTGAGCAGTCCGCGACGCAAGGGCATAGTATTGCTGAACGAGGCTGCCGCCGATACGGTGAAGCTGTCCACACAAAGCGTCAAGGCAACAAGGAGAATGGTAATCATTTTTCTTTTAATCTTTTGTGCTTATTGGTCCAATTGGTCTTATTGTGCTTCCATTTCCAGCAACTCTCTCATCGTTTTTTTCAGTACGGGGTGCACCCGTTCGGGCATGAGTTCGCACAGCGGCTCCAACACGAAGCGACGCAGGTGCATACGGGGGTGGGGGAGTTGCAGCAGTTCGCTTTCAGTTACGACATCGTCATAGAATATGATGTCGATGTCGATGGGTCGCGACTGATAGGCGTGGGTTGCCGGTGGGTGCAGTGGGTCGTAGTCGCGTCGTCGTCCCAACTGCTGCTCGATGTCGAAGATGGTGTGCAGCACCGTTTTGGGCGTCATCACGGTGTCTATCACCACCACTTGGTTGAGGAATGTACGACGGGTTTCGAATCCCCAAGGTTCTGTCTCCACCACCGAGGATTGTTGCACCAAAGGTCCCACCCGTTGGGAGAGTGCGCGGATGGCTCGTCGCAGCAATAGAGCGCGGTTGCCCATGTTGCTGCCCAGCGATAGCACCACACGGTGCAGTGCCATCGGCGAAACGAGGGCACCTTGCCAGTCTGGATATTGTTGCAGCAGGGCGTGGGCCACCATGCCCATGGTGTGACGTAGGTTTATCTCGCTGACATGCAGCTCTCCTTGTCGGTCGACATAGAGGTCTATGCCCAGCGGACCGCAGTAGTGGGGTGCGATGGCTTTTCGCAGCCAGCGTTCAATACGGCTGCGGGTGGCGGGTAGGGCGTCGGTGAGACTGCCGACCTGCTGTTGTATGGCTTCGTCGTCAAGCAGTCTGTTGCCGCGATACACGCCGTTGTGACTTTCAAACAACGACAGCCCGCGGAAGTACAACGCCGGCTTCCCCGCTCGGAGATGCACGGCATACTCCAGCGCAAATTCCAGTGCGATGTCGCGCCGCGGTTCTACGATGACACCCCGCTGCTGGCTGGCGACGCGCTGGACCCATTGTTTGTCGTGTTCCGACAGGCATCCGTCAATCCATCGGATGCCACGTCCCGACCCCGACCACGGGGCCTTCAGCACGGCGCGTGGCAGGGTGCGCAATAGATGCTCCACCTCCTCCACGCTGTGCGCCAGCCGTGTCTCGGGCTGCAGTGGCAGCAGGGTGGAGCGGTGCTGCAGCTGTCGCAGCTGCTCTATCCATGCGTTGTCGGGCAACAGCTCGGCTGGATAGCCGGCCGTCAGCAGTCGCTGTCGTACTACGGCATCCCATCCCCAGGGTACGATTGAGTTGAGCGTTGAGAATTGAGAATTGAGGGGAGGGAGGTCATAAGCATTGGTGCATACGGCATCAGGGTAGAGTACGGACATCAAGTAGGCATCGCGTTGGGCGAAGTCTACGGCCGGCTGGGGTGGCATATAATGAGCACGACCATTGCCGAGGCAAAGGTCGTGCTCAGGATTGAAAATGCAAAGCTTAGTAATTGTTGGCTCCATTTCAGTCGCCGACAATTACTTGTTCACCTGGAACTTGGTGCAGCCACTCTTGAAGTACTCGCTGATCTGGTTGGCGGCAGCGATACCTGCGTTGATGTTGGCCTCTTCGGTCTGGGCACCCATCTTCTTGGGTGTGGCGAAGTAGCGGCCTTCGAATGCCTTGAAGTCAGCATCAGCATCGGGCATGATGTCGGTGATGTACTTGATATCGGTGCGCTCGGCCATGAGTTTCAGCAGACCGGCCTCGTCGATGACCTCTTTACGGGCGCTGTTGACGAGGATGCCGCCCTTGTGCATCTTGCCCACGAGGGCGTAGTTGATGCTCTGCTTGGTCTCAGCGGTAGCGGGGATGTGCAGGGAGACGATGTCGCAAGTCTCGAACAGCGCATCCTGGTTGGCGACGGCGGTGGCCATGCCGGTGGCGTTGATCTGGTCGGCGGTCATGAAGGCGTCGTAAGCGTAGACCTCCATGCCGAAGCCCTTGGCGATGCGGGCGACATTGCGTCCCACGTTACCGAAGGCGAGGATACCCAGCTTCTTGCCCATAAGCTCGGAGCCGCTCTTGCCGTTGTAGAAGTTACGGACGGCATAGACGAGCATACCCATCACCAGCTCGGCAACGGCGTTGCTGTTCTGGCCGGGGGTGTTCATGGCGACGATGCCGCGGGCGGTGCAAGCCTCGAGGTCGAGGTTGTCGCAGCCGGCGCCAGCGCGGACAACGATCTTCAGGTTCTTGGCGTGGTCGATGACCTCCTTGGTGACCTTGTCGGAGCGGACGATGAGAGCGTCGGCATCGGCAACGGCAGCGTAGAAGTCGTTCACGTCGGTATATTTCTCGAGGAGAGCCAGGGTGTGGCCATTCTTCTCAACAACTTCGCGAATGCCATCAACGGCAACTTTTGCGAAGGGTTTTTCGGTTGCAACTAAAACTTTCATATTGTTTCTGTTAAGATGTTAAAAAGTTAAGACGTTTATTGTGTTTTATGGGTGAGATTGTTTTTTGCAGTTTTAATACTCTTGGTTAAGAGAACAAGAATATGATTGATGTCATTGAGCAGACTATCTGCCTGAATAGAATCAATGAAATCACAATCTTTCAATAATCTAATCCAAAAACGAGTTTCTTTTGCTTCTTTTTAATGAAATATGTAATTTAGCGATGAAATCATTATGGGATTGAGCACCTGATGCTTCTTCTATATTAGCACCAATGGATGTTCCACTTTTGACTATTTGTTTAGATAGGATATATTCTTGTTTCTCTTCCCTTAAGTATTTCCCAAGTTTAACAATCCTTATAGCAAAGGAGTAACTTGTGTCTCGTAGGATGCTATCTTTCACAATTACACAATTTCACATCTTCACAAGCAGAACTTAGCGGTTCTGCTTTTCGAAGTCCTGCATGCACTGGACGAGAGCCTCGACGGCCTCGATGGGGCAGGCGTTGTAGAGGCTGGCGCGGAAGCCACCCACCGAACGGTGACCCTTGATGCCGACCATGCCGCGCTCCTTGGCGAAAGCCATGAAAGCATCCTGCAGGTTCTCGCGGCCCTCGGCCATCACCCAGCAGTGGTTCATGATGGAACGGTCTTCCTTCTCGGCAGTACCGCGGAACATGCTGTTGCGGTCGATCTCCTCATAGAGCATGGCGCTCTTTTTGAGGTTGATCTTGTTCATGTTCTCAACACCGCCGATGGTGTTCTTCACCCACTTCAGGGTCTCGTGCATCACGAAGATGGCGCTCACAGGAGGCGTGTTGAACATGGAGATGTTCTTGGCCTCTTCGGCAGCGTGGGTGCGGAAGTCCACCATGGTGGGCAGCGGGTTCATGTACTGGCGGTCGGTGATTTTGCCGAGGATGTCTTTGCGGACGATGTAGAAGGTGACACCGGCAGGACCCACGTTCTTCTGGGCACCACCATAGATGAGACCGTACTTCTTCACGTCGACGGGACGGCTCATGATGTCAGAGCTCATGTCGGCGACCAGCATCACGTTGTTGATCTCGCTGGCATCCATGTCGCGACGGATCTCGGTGCCGTAGATGGTGTTGTTGGTGGTGATATGGAAATAGTCGGCGTCGGCGGGGCCGGTCCAACCCTTCGGGATGTAGCTGTAGGTCTTGTCTTCGCTGGAAGCCACGATGACGGTCTCGCCGAAGTTCTTAGCCTCTTTGGCAGCCTTCTTGGCCCAAACGCCGGTCTGCAGATAGGCAGCCTTCTTGTTGAGCAGGTTGGCGGGAACATCCATGAAGCCGGTGCTGGCACCGCCACCGAGGAAGAGGATTTCGTACTCAGCGGGGATGTTCAGCAGCTCGCGCCACAGCTGGCGGGTTTCTTCCATGGTGCGCTCCCAGCCGGGGGTGCGGTGAGAGATCTCGAGCAGGCCGATACCGGTGTTGTCAAAGTCGCGGATGGCGGCGATGGTGGCCTCGATGGCCTCTTTGGGCAGGACACAAGGACCTGCATTGAAATTATAAGCTGTTTTCATTGTTTTGTTGTTTAAGGTGTTTATTTATAATTTGTTGTGTATTATCTTACGCGGATAATAGGTTACAAATATAAGAAAATAAATCCATATTAGAGGTAATTTATTTCCCACCCCCACAAATCATCGTTTTATAATATGTTTTTTGATCCCATCTTTGTTTATTCAGTTGAAACATTCTGAACAGAATCGTTGGTTATGGATCCAAAGATATACTTGTCTATGAGCCTGTTTCAGAATTCGGGCATGGGGACTAGGGTGGGGAGGGTTCCGATGAGGCGGGCGTGGATATCGGCGGTGAGGTTGTCGTAAGAGGTGCCTTGTGCTTTGGGTAAGGCGGCGGCGAAGGCCTGTCGTGCCTTCAGCCAGCGTAGGAAGGTGGTACGGATGAGGTCGACACATTCTGTCACAGTGGCTTCGTCGGGAATATAATCTTGACTGAGTTCTTCCATCTCGTTTAATAGGTCAATGTCCTCAGGTACGGAACTTTTGGTAATCCAATTCTCCCACTGCTGTGTGGTGACGGTGCGGCCCAGCTGGCGGTAAACTTTCCCTTGCAGTACGATGTCACGCTCGATGACGAGTTCGGCCCGTCGGTTTTGGGCAAGCACAGCATAGTAGTACTCGAACTCCATGGGTTTCATGGAGTACCATTCTTGACGAAAAGAGACATGTCGCCAGAAGGTATAACGTGCTTCGTTGAGAGCGCACCATGCCACGTATTCTTCTTTTGCCAATGCTTTGTATTGGCTTGGTACTGCCTTGAGCCACAGGTTGTAGGCCTCGATGGTGCGGTAGTATTCGACGGCGGCATCGATATAGCTCTGCTCGTTCATCTCTATTTGGGAGAGTGCGGAGAATTTGTTGATCACTCGTTCAATTTCGCCAAGGATGGAGTCGCGGGGTACATCGGGCATCTCTGCGTGAAAGGTGTCGCGGATGGCATTCACGGCGGATACCAGTTGCAGCATGTCTTCAGCATCTCCGTTTAAGTTGACAAGGTAGTACATGCGCATGAAGCGATTGGCGAAACGCATGGCACAGGAGTCGCGGTGTGTGGCAAAATAGTTCTCTGCGTTTTCTGGATATTTGGAGGCTTCTTCTTCGTTATTGTAGTAGTAGAGCATCTTCTCCAGCGAGTGTACCTCGGCGAGCGAGAGGAGTTGCTCGGCGGTAATGGGACTTTGATAGATTTCGTTTTCTATATAGGCAATGCTGTCCTCGCCAGTTAAGCCTTCCGGTACCTGTATGGTGTCTCGTGGATCGATGTTGTCGGACTCGGAGCTGTTGCTGCCGCATGCCGCCACAATAAATGCTGCAAATAGTAGTAAGATATGTTTTTTCAAAATCAGGTGCATAAACGCTTCACGGTGATGGTAATCGCTTTTGATCGGATTTTTCATAATTCTATTTATTTATGGTATAAACGCTGATCGACCTAATTTATTGTATCTTATATTTGGCCAACGATGTGTCACTCACGCATCTTCGGCGATGGCAGGGCAAGCAATGAGCCTTTGCATTGCGCCTCGGTGTATCTTCACCTTTTTGGAATATTTTTCTCGAAAAATTTTGGTAGATGGAAGAATTGTTGTATCTTTGCATCCGATTTGGAAAGACGTTGAGTGTTGTCTTTCGGACGTATGATCCGTTAGCTCAGTTGGTTCAGAGCGCTTGCTTCACACGCAAGAGGTCGAGAGTTCAAATCTCCCACGGATCACAAAACAAATTCTGCAAAACCGAGTGGCTTTGCAGTTTTTTTTTGATTATCTGCTTTTTTTTTATCGTATTCAAAAAAATATTTGTACTTTTGCACTTCGATTCGATTGAGAATTATTTAGTTCAATTAATAGAAACATTAAAC
>X431_Quagga__coassemble_282_pt1 | contig 8861 bp, 6 predicted proteins | sample X431_Quagga__metabat2_high_PE_003 | metagenome-assembled genome bin X431_Quagga | reverse complement strand
TCTCGCGGCTGCTGATGAAGAGCAAAGCCCTGTGCAGCCCCACCATCATCCTCATCACCGACCGCACCGACTTAGACGACCAGCTGTCGCGCTTGCTGCTGAACGCCAAGCAGTTTGTAGGCGACAGCACCATCGAGCAGGTGGAGAGTCGCGAGGACCTGAAGGACAAGCTGCAAGGACGCACCAGCGGCGGCGTGTTCCTCACCACCATACAGAAGTTCTCCAAGGACATCAACCTGCTCTCCAACCGCGCCAACATCATCTGCATCAGCGACGAGGCGCACCGCTCGCAGACCTGCTTGGAGGAGAAAGTGGAGATAACCGACAAGGGTGTGCGCCGCTCGTATGGTTTCGCCAAATACCTGCGCGAGTCGCTGCCCAACGCCACCTATGTGGGCTTCACCGGCACCCCCATCGACCCGACGCTCGAGGTCTTCGGTCCCATCGTGGATGAATACTCGATGATAGAGGCCGTGAACGACGGCATCACCAAGACCATTATGTACGAAGGACGTGCCGCACACGTCTTCGCCGACAGCGAGCTGATACGCCAGATTGAAGACTACTACGACAAGTGCGCCGAAGAGGGCTCGACGGACTACCAGATTGAGGAAAGCAAGCGGGCGATGACGCAGATGAGCGTACTGCTCAACAGTCCCGACCTCATCCATCGGCTGGCTGTCGATTTCATACAGCACTACGAGCGCCGCGTGGAGGAGGGCAGCACCGTGAAAGGCAAGGCGATGATAGTCTGCGCCACACGCGAGATAGGCTATGCTATCTACAAAGAGATTGTCGCCCTGCGTCCCGAATGGGCAGAGGTAAGAGTGTGCGGCGATGGCGAGGAGCTGAGCAAAGAGGAGGCCGAGAAGATAAAGCCGATGGAAAAGGTCAAGATGGTCTTCATCCGCCAGAAAGACGACCCCGAAGAGCTGTACAACCTGCTCGGCACCGACGAAGACCGCAAGAAACTGGACCTGCAGTTCAAGGAAGAGAAGTCGAACTTCAAGATAGCCATCGTGGTGGACATGTGGATAACGGGCTTCGACGTGCCCTGTCTGGACACGATGTACTGCTACAAGCCGTTGCAGATGCACACACTGATACAGACCGTGAGCCGCGTGAACCGCAACTACCCGGGCAAGGACAAGGGCTTGATCGTAGATTATCTGGGCATCAAGAAAAAGTTCAACCAGGCCATGCGCAGATACGCCAACGGCGGGCAGAACGAGACACCGCTGGAGACCATTGACAATGCCGTCAAGCTGTTCAAGGACGAACTGGACCTGCTGCGGCGCATGTTCCACGGCTTCGATTATAAAAAATTCTTCACGGGCACACCGCTGGAACAACTCGACACCTTGCAACTGGCCGCCGAGCGCATTCAACAGACCGACGAGACGGAGAAGCGATTCATGAAGCACACCACCATCATGAAGTCGGCCTACAACATGTGCAACAACGACGAGCGTATCAGCAGGGACGAGGTGAACGATGTGCATTTCTTCACGGGTGTGCGCTCGGTCATCTACAAGACCACCGTCGGCGAATCGCCCGATGCCTCGCAGATGAACCGCCACGTGCTGCAGCTGGTCAACGAGGCGCTTATCTCGGAAGAGGTGGTGGCCATCAACAGCATGTCGCTCGACAACACCGAACAGATCGACCTGCTGGCCACACAGTATATGGAACGCCTGAAACGACTGCCCTATCAGAACACAAAAGTCAAACTGATGGAGCAGCTGCTGAAGCGGGTCATTGACAGCGTAAAGAAGGTGAACAAGGTGAAAGCCGTCAGCTTCACCGAACGCCTAAACGGCATCATAGACCAGTACAACGACCGGTCGGACGACATTGTGCTGGCCGATGAGATTGTGACAGAGGTAGCCAACCAGCTGGCGGAGCTGTTTGAAGAAATCAAGAAAGACAGCGTGTTGCCCGAAGGAATACCCAACATCGAGGTCAAAGCCTTCTACGACATTCTGAAGGCCGTGGCCGAGCAGTATGGATTTCTCAACGAATACACAGAGGATCAGTACATTGCCCTTGCCAAAGATGTGAAAGAGGTGGTCGACGACAAGACACAATACATCGACTGGGACAAGAAATCCGACATCAAGGCGCAGCTGAAGGTACAAATCATCCTCACCCTCGCCAAGCACAAGTATCCGCCGGCAACACGCGACGAGGTGTTCAAGGCCATCTTCGAGCAGGCGGAGAATTTCAAGAAGAACAGAACCACTACGATACCCTTAAATGTAAAACCCTACTCGATGAACGAAGAAGAACCGCTTCCTATGGCGGCGGAAGGAGAAAATTTCTTATCTTTGTAATTTATATGTCGGGGCAGGAATACTATAATGTGGCGGGGCATGGCTTCGCGGTGAGGTTGCTGCAGCCGCTTCCTCTGGAGAACTACCGGCCGTTTGTCGCGACGGCGGGACCGGTGGTCTTCACGTTGGAGGAGGTGACGGCACTGCCGCCGTTGACACTGGAGCCGGTGGCGCTGCCGTCGGCGCAGGACGCCGACGCTGCCCACATCACCCTCTCCACCGCGCGGTGGGACGACGGGCGCGGCTTCCTCTTCGAGCTAGCACCAAACGCCAGCGCGCCAACCTCCGCCCAACTGCTGGTGAAGCGCGACAGCGGCAAGGGATGGATCCTTGTCGCCGACGAGCGGCAGCGCCGCTTCGCCGCCGACAGCAGCCTGATGCTGCTCTACGCCCTCTTCACCGCCAACCGCCAGACCCTGCTGATGCATGCCTCGACAGTGGTAAAGGCGGGCATCGGCTACCTCTTCCTGGGTGTCAGCGGCACGGGCAAGAGTACCCACAGCCGGCTGTGGATGGAGACGTTGGACGAGGTGACGCTGCTCAACGACGACAACCCCGTGGTGCGCATCAGCGACGACGGCGTGGCGCGCGTCTACGGCACACCCTGGAGCGGCAAGACACCCTGCTACCTCAACCGCAGCGCTCCCATCGGCGGCATCGTCGACCTGGAGCAGGCGCCCCGCAACGAGATAGTGCGACTGTCAGCACCTGAGGCCTACGCCGCAATACTCTCCTCGTCGTCGGGCATGAAATGCGACAGCGCGACCGCCGACGGACTGCACGACACGCTGTCCGCCCTGCTGACACAGGTGGGATGCTGGCATCTGCGTTGCCTGCCCGACCACGCCGCAGCACAACTCTGCCACAGCACCGTCGGCGTCACAGCGCCCCTGACTGGACAACCCATCGAGATACCCAACGCCATCCTGCTCTCCGCCGTGGCCGACATGCTGCGCGAGGGCAAACAGGTGACCCTCGCCACCAAAGGATACAGTATGCTGCCTTTCATACGCGGCAACGTCGACAGCGTGCGCCTGCAACGTCACGAACACTACAGTGTAGGCGACGTGGTGCTGGCCGAGGTGTTGCCGAAACAGTATGTGCTTCACCGCATCATCGGCATAGCGGGCGACACCGTCACCCTGTCGGGCGACGGCAACCTACAGGGCACCGAACACTGTCGCACAGAGAACATCGTCGGTCGCGCCGAAGCCATCGTCGGACCGAAAGGGCGAGAGAGAAAGGTGGCAACGGCCCAACTATGGCGGCGACTGCCCTACTGGGTGCGCCGAATAGTGCTGGCGGTGCTGCACCGCATAGAGTGGCTGTGGGGAAATAAAAATTGAAAACGATAAAAATAGATAACCATGAAACAGAAAGCAGGATTCAAATTGCGCCAAATATGCGGTGAGAACATCATCACCGCCGAGGGTATCAACCACGTCAACTTCAACAAACTGATGGTGCTCAACCCCTCCGCCGCCTTTCTGTGGAGCCATGTGGAAGGTGAGGATTTCGACAACGCACGTCTCGCCGCGCTGCTGACCGAAGAATACGGCATCGACGGCGACATCGCACTCCACGACGCCGAAGCCATCGCGAAGCAGTGGTTGGAGGCTGGATTGGTTGAGGAGTAGGGATTTCAGTAGTTAAGGAGGTAAGTAGTTAAGTAGTTAAGGCAAATGTTATTGGGCGGTGGGTTAGTAGTTAAGGCAAATGAGTGGTTAGTGGTTATGGGTTATTGAATTTAGTAGTTAAGGTAATACACAAGATTATGTAGGGGCGTACCCCTGTGTACGCCCGATTCATTAATAGGATAATACTGCTGCTCGGTAAAATTTAGAGAAATCGACTACGACAAAAAAGCGTATCTTTGCAGTGGGCAAGGTGGGCTTCACCAATGCCGAAAGAATAGTTATGGAGATAAAACTGAACACAATAGAAGAGGCCATTGAAGACTTCAAGGCCGGAAAATTCGTCATCGTCGTCGACGACGAAGACCGAGAGAACGAGGGCGACTTTATCATTGCCGCCGAGAAAATCACACCCGAGCATGTCAATTTCATGCTCAAGAACGGCCGCGGCGTGCTCTGCTCGCCTGTCACCGAAGAGCGCTGCCATGAGCTGAACCTCGACATGCAGGTGCACGACAACACCTCGCTGCTGGGCACCCCTTTCACCGTGACCGTTGACCTGCTGGGCAACGGCTGCACAACGGGTGTGTCGATGCACGACCGTGCCGCCACCATCCGTGCCCTCGCCGACCCCAAGACCCAGGCAGCCGACTTAGGTCGTCCTGGTCATATCAACCCGTTGCGAGCCCGCAACGGCGGCGTGCTGGTGCGTGCCGGACACACCGAGGCGGCTGTCGACCTGGCACGATTGGCAGGACTCTATCCCGCCGGCGCCCTCATCGAGATCATCAACGACGACGGCACCATGGCGCGTCTGCCACAGCTGATGGAGGTGAGCCAGCGTTTCGGCATCAAGATTGTCACCATCAAAGACCTCATCGCCTACCGTGTGGCGCACGAGACGCTCATCCGCAAAGAGGAAGAGGTGTTCCTGCCCACCCGCTGGGGCAATTTCAAGCTGACGGCCTACACACAGCTGGACAACGGCACCACACACATGGCGCTGTCGAAAGGCGAATGGAAAACCGACGAGCCCGTGCTGGTGCGTGTGCATTCCAGCTGCGCCACCGGCGACATCTTCGGCAGCTGTAAATGCGACTGCGGCGACCAGCTGCACGAGGCCATGCGCATGGTAGAGCAAGAAGGTCGCGGCGTAATCCTCTATATGAGTCAAGAGGGGCGTGGCATCGGCTTGGTCAACAAGCTGAAAGCCTACCACCTGCAGGAGCAAGGCATGGACACCGTCGACGCCAACCTCGCCCTCGGCTTCAAAGCCGACGAACGCGACTACGGCATCGGAGCCCAGATGCTGCGCGACCTCGGCGTGAGGAAGATGCGGCTGCTCACCAACAACCCCGTCAAACGCAGCGGTCTCGAAGGCTACGGACTGCAGATTGTGGAGACCGTGCCCATCGTCATTCAACCCAACCAGTACAACGAACGCTACCTGCGCACCAAACAAGACCGCATGGGACATGAGCTGCACTTGGGAAGCAAGAAGTAAGTGTTAAGAACCAAGAAGTTAATATAGATGGACAACAATTTCAAAATAAAGATTGATACGTTGGTTGGGGAAATCAACCAGGTGAATGAACTCAACATCAAAATCGACATCCTCAACTACCTGGAGCAGCAGGCTGCCTATATGCTCTGGACGCTGGAAGAGGAGCAGCGTATCGACAACGACTCACGCGACTATTAAAACTAAAAAGTAAAAGCTAAAAACTAAAAGGGTGTGAGAAGATCACAACGTTTTACATGGTCACTTGTGCTGGTGTTGCTGCTGACGGCACCGCTGTGGGCGGCCTGCGTGGGAGGCTATAGCTTCACGGGTGCATCCATCCCTGCCGATGCCAAAACCCTGTCGCTAAAACCATTCCCCAACTACGCCACCACCGTCAATCCGCAGTTAAGTCAGAAGCTCTACGACGCACTGCACAACCTCTACGAGTCGCAGACGCGGCTCAGCGTGACCAGCAACGACGGCGACCTGCAGGTGAGTGGCGAGATTACTTCCTACGCCACGCAAGCCTCGTCACTGTCGAGTGACGACAACGTGGCCACCAACCGGCTCACCATCACCATCAAAGTAAAATTCGTCAACCTCATCAACCCTGCCGACGACTTCGAACAGACCTTCTCGCGCTACAAGGACTACGACGCCACACGCGACTTCTCGGCGGTGGAGAGTGCCTTGGTGGAGGAGATTGTCACCGAGCTTAGCGAAGACATCTTTAACAAAACCGTCGTCAACTGGTGAAATCCATCAACCGTTGCGGATGGCTGCTGGCAGTGGCCGCCACCACTGTCTACCTGCTCACCCTGGAACCCACGGTGAGTTTCTGGGACTGTGGAGAGTTTATCGCCACGGCCTACAACCTACAGGTCCCCCACCCTCCTGGAGCACCGCTCTACCAACTGATCGCCCACCTCTTCTGTCTGCTCGCCGGCAGTCACACACAATGGGTGGCAGCCTGCTGCAACGCCCTGTCGGCCGTGGCCACCGGACTGACGGTAATGTTCCTCTACTGGACACTGGAGCGCATGATACGACGCAAAGGGGAGACGGCGCGCATCCACCTGGGTGCTGTCGTGGGTGCGCTGTGCTACCTCTTCTGCCACACCGCCTGGTACTCGGCTGTCGAGAGTGAGGTCTACGCACTGGCAATGTTCATCGCCGCAGTCATCGTTTGGGTCACCTGGCGCTGGCGCGACAGCGTGGAAAGCGGCGACAGCAGCCGTTGGCTGCTGCTGATAGCATTGCTGACAGGCATGGGCATCTGTGTACACCAGATCACCCTGCTGACGCTGCCTATGGTGGTGGCCGTCGTGGCAGCGACGCTGCGCAGGCAGCGGAGCCGACCGAGTTGGCGTCACCTGCGCCACATGACGCTGCTGGCACTGCTGTTTTTCACCATCGGACTCACCCCCTACCTCATCGTCCCCATCCGTGCGGCAAGCCATCCGCCGCTCAATTTCGGCAACCCCGACAACATCGAGCGCTTCCATGCCTATCTGACGCGCGACACCTATGAGAAAGCACCGCTCTATCCACGTATGTGGCGCCACCACAACCATGACGACGAAAATGCCGCCGTCTGGTCGGGCGGTGACGACGGGCTGGCAGGCAACCTACGCTACTATGCCACCTACCAGCTGGGCTATATGTATGGCCGCTACCTGTGCGACAACTTCATAGCGCGACACAACGAGCGGCGCGACACAACCGTATGGTATATACTGCCACTGCTGCTGGCCCTCGTCGGACTGGCGGCCATGGGCAGACGTCGTACCCTTTTCTGGGCCACCTTGCTGCTATTCTTCACTGCGGGGCCGCTCCTCAACTTCTACCTCAACCACCCCTGCTACGAACCCCGCGAACGCGACTACGCCTACATCCTCTCCTTCTATGCCGTAGCGCTGTGGATAGGCTACGGTGCTGACAGCCTGCTGCGGTGGAGCCAACGGCGCTGGCAGCGCAACACGGTGGCGGCGTTGGCGGTGGCGGCACCCCTGCTGATGGCCTGCGGCAACTGGGACGACCACGACCGCTCGGGACGCTGGGTGACACACGACGTGGCCATGAACCTGCTCAACTCGTGTGACGAGGGAGCGCTGCTCTTCACCTTTGGCGACAACGACACCTTCCCGCTGTGGTATGTGCAGCAGGTGGAAGGGGCGCGACCCGATATGCGCTGCGAGAATATCAACCTCATAGGCTACCGGCGCTTCATGCAACTCATCGACGAGAACAGGGGTCAGCGTCCCTGCTACCTCACCCAGTATGCCTACGACTACCTGCACGAATGGTTCGGCAACTGCCTGCGACTGGAGGGCATGACCTACCGCATCACCGACACACCAGGTGCCGAGATTGACAGCGCAGCTTGTATACGTCACTTTTCCAACAACATACGTTGGCACGACACAACGGATGTTTTCATCGATTACGTAGGGCAAAGTTTCCTGAAACAGTACGAAAAGAACAAGGGAAAAATCGTACCTTTGCAACACGAATGAGCAAGCAGTATTCAGACAGAAACCGAGGAGTGAAAATACTCTTCATGACCGTCGGCCTTATCTTCATCATCAGGCTGATGGTGTTGCAGTTATTCTCATCGGAATACCGTGAACTGGCCGAGATCCAGGCCCTGCGCCACCGCACGCAGTACCCCGCCCGCGGACTGGTTTACGACCGCAATGGGAAACTATTGGTCTACAACGAAATTGTCTACGACCTGATGGTCATCCCACGCATGGTCAAAGGACTCGACACCGCCTATTTCTGTCGGCAGGTGGGCATTACCCATGAGGATTTTGAAGCACGCATGGACAAGGCGAAGAAATACTCGCATTATGCACCGTCGCTCTTCATGAAACAGATTACCAAGGCGGAATATGCCTGCTGGCAGAACAAGCTGCATTGCTTCGACGGTTTCTATGTCCAGCAACGTACCCTGCGCGTCTACGACCGCCCCATCGCGGCGCATGTGCTGGGCTACGTGGGCGAGGTGAACGAGAACGACCTGAAAAACAACAGCTACTACAAGCGTGGCGACTACATCGGCCGCAGCGGTCTGGAGAAATCCTACGAAGAGCTGCTGCGCGGCATCAAAGGCGTCAAAATCATGCAGGTAGACGTCCACAATCGTGAAATCGGCTCCTACCAGCACGGACAATGCGACACGCTGCCGATCGAGGGCATCAACCTCTACACCACTATCGACGCCGACCTGCAGGAGTATGCCGAGAAGATTATGGCCAACAAGCGCGGCTGCGTGGTGGCCATCGAGCCTTCCACCGGCGAAGTGCTGGTGTTGGCGTCGGCCCCCACCTACGACCCCAACCTGCTGGTAGGCAATGCCCGTGGAAAGAACTACAACACCCTCTCCAA
>X431_Quagga__coassemble_279_pt1 | contig 8909 bp, 11 predicted proteins | sample X431_Quagga__metabat2_high_PE_003 | metagenome-assembled genome bin X431_Quagga | reverse complement strand
CCGCGTGGAGGTGCGACAAGGTGCCCTATTGGCAGAAACGTTTTCTGTAGCTTGGGATGCGGAGGAGCAGCAGCCCGACGGTGACGCCGAGGAGGTTGGCGATGAGGTCGTTGATGTCGAAGCCGCGGTAGGGCAACAGCCACTGCACCAGTTCGGTGGTCATGGCGATGAGGAGGCATGTCGGCCAGGCGCGCCGCCAGCGGTAGCGGCAGAGTGGCATGAGCATCACCACGCAGGGGATGTAGACGGCGGCATGGTATAGGTGGTCGATGCGGATGCCCAGCACAAAGTTGTCCATGGGTATCTTCAGCCCTTGGAGCGGTAGCCACATGAGTGCCGCCAGCATCACCAGGTAGACAACCGACAGGGTGGGATAGATGGGATGGTGTCTCCGCTCCATGTCGCTATAGAAGTAACTGGTGCGCCACCAGCGTGTCGACCCAGGCCTGCGCGTCGCGTGTCGCCGTAGCGCTGTCGATGTCGTAGTTTTGCTGCAGCAGTGCGGCCACGTCGGCCAGTTCAAACTCCTGCTGCGACAACGATTCCCACAACATCTTGGCGGTGTCGTTAAATGCGATGACCTGCAGTTCTTCGCCTGCCGTGGTGGCCGGCTGTATGATGATATGTTCGCCAGCGACGCTATGCAACTGGCATTGGGGATTGAGTTTCACGGTGCAAAAATACAAAGTTTTCCTTATAGGCCGTCCACCAGTCGTTCGCGACATTGTTGGTTGAACTGTGCCGTGCGCCGCTCGTTGGTTTTCTTTGCGTGGATGGTGGCGCTACGCATGGCGCCCGGGTAGGTGGCGCTGAGCAGTCCGGCGCCGCCGATGTAGGCGGTGAGGTAGCAGCGTTCGAAGACCTGCCACACGCCGAAGCCCAGTGCCGCGGCGTTGATGGTGAAGGCGGCCGCCGCCTCCAGCGGATAGCCGGCATAGAGGTGGCCCAGTCCGGGGATGAGCGACAGCCAGCGGGCTTTGTCCTCGCTCTTGAGTATCGGCGGCTGTGCGTAGCACTGTTTAATGACGGCCCGCAGTGTGTCGCCGCGTTCCGGCGGCAGTGTGGCAGCCATACGCAGGGCCACGGCATGGGCTGCGTCGTACTGTCCCATCTCGTTGAGTGCGAGGGTCTGCAGCAGCAACAGGTCGGCTGCGGTGGTGTCGTACTGCAGCGCGGCGCTCTCGGCGGTCTCCACTGCTTGTGCGAACAGGCCGGAGAGGTAGAGGCTGAGCGTCAGTTGCAGCAGGTCGTCGTAGCTCTCGGCACAGCGTTTCAGCGTGGTGGCCACCAGGTCGAAGCGCTGCATCTGTTTGTAGCATTCCGCTTTGCGGTGCAACGCGGTCTGCGATGCCTCGGCGGTGGTGGCCAGGTAGTGGCACCGCTCGTACTCGATGGCGGCCATCTCGTAGCGTCCCGCCTGCATCAGGCTGTCGGCATAGCGGCAGTCCTGGGCGTTAGCGACGATAGCTGTTGCGCAGAGGAATATGGATATGATACAGTATCTGAACATCGGTCTGATTGTTGCGGTCGTCCATGCCCACACGGACGCTGACGGCCGATCCGTAGATGTTGCCCAGGTAAAACACGGTCGACAGGGAGCCGAAAAGCAGCGTCTTCCAGTTGGTCCAGCCCTCTTTGTAGGCGTTCTCGGCGGTGGCCGCCATGAGGGAGCCGACGATGAGGAAGGCGGAGACGCCTTCGCCCAGCCGTCCGGCATATACCTTGCCCAGTCCGGGCACCACGGTCGACAGTCCCGCCGCCACCCACGGCGATTTACGTTTGAGCGGCAGTCCGGCGCGAAGCTGTGCGAGGGTGGCGGCCTCGGTGGCGATGCGGAAGTCGTCGGGCTGCAGCGGTGCGTAGCAGCTGTCGAAGCAGCGCAGTCGCGTTGTAGCAGGCCGATGCCGGCCTGCTCGAAATGGCCGAGGTTGCGCACCGCGGGGTCGTCGGACCGGAGCAGCGGCTCCAGCAGCCGTGTGGCGTCGTGGTAGCGTCGCTCGTGTGCCGCGCTCAGTGCGCCGTAGAAGCGCGCCTCGGCGAAGAGCTGCGATTGGCTGCCGACGCTGGAAAGGTAGTGTACGGCGGAGTCGAGCTGATGGTTGCTGTAGAGCACATAGCCCTTGACAAAGCTGATGCTGTCGCCGTCGGGACGGTAGTGCCGCAGCAGTGTGGCGGCATCCTCTTTGAATCCGCTGCCCACCAGATAGAGCGCAAAGTCAAAATCGGCTGTCGCCGACGTCGGTTGCGCCCATGCCAGCACGGGCAGCCAGGACAGAAGGAGCAGCAGCCTTTTCATCGCAGTCGGTAACGGTCGACGGACTCGTGGATATGGCCGTCGTGGATGTCGATGAGGGAATAGGTGATGGGGTCGGCCAGCGAGATACGGTTGCAGCGCATCAGGCGGTCGGCGGAGCAGATGACGCCTTTGGCCATGCCGTATTCGGCAATCAGCGCCTTGCTGTAGCCCGAGCAGGTGGGCGAGAAGGCGCAGGAGCGCACGATGACGGGCGAGATACAGCGCTGGTAGAGGTACATGCCCGAAGAGAGCACGTGATAGATGGGGTTGAAACGCTGTCTGCGGTTGCCAAAGCCGTAGTGCACATGGCGGTCGGCGACGGTGAAACGCTGCACCCTCGTGTTGCGCACCAGCTGCAGGTCGGTAGCCGACAGGCGGTTGGACTGTTGCGCAAAAGCCCCTGTCGAGGCCAGCAGCAACAAACACAACAGCAACCTATGGGCATATCGCATAAAGGCTCGCATAAGAATCGTTGATACGATAAATGATGATACGTTATAACGTCATAACGTTATAACCCTCAAACCTTACTTAATATTGAACGGGTTCACACGCTTCGCTTTGGCGGGCACCTGGTAGTTGAAAGGTGCGTCGGCGGCAAAGCCGCTGGTCTTGATATTTTTGTATTCCTCCTTGCGGATGGTTGAGTCGCCCACCGTGTTGTAGGAGATTTGTGTGATGCGTGTCGGGAAGCTGACCCGCGGCAACGTGGTGTAGTTGCTGTAGTAGGTCTTCTTCACAATCGTCGACGACTGGTCGTAGAAGGCACAGTAGATGGGTCTGTTGTCCTCCAGCACCAGCACCACCTTGGAGTAGATTTTGTCCTCCAGCAGGGTGGGGGTGAAGGTCTTGACGATGCGTTTGTCCTGCTTCTCGGTCTTTTGCAACACGAAGCCCATGCGCGTCAGGTTGAGGTTGGCATGGTCGGGCGAGAAGAACTGCAGCATCACTTCCGACTGCTCGGCCATCTCCTTGTCGTTGATCATGGCCACCTCGTTGGTCGAGGGCTGATAAACCACCACCTCGCCCAGCCGGTTGGTCTTCATGTAGTATTCCTGCGGATAGGTGTAGTGGACCACCAGGTCGCCACCGGCGGTGTAGAACAGCTGCCGTTCAACGCGGATGGCTTTGTTCTTGACCACCTGACGGGTGGTCACATCGGCCGATATACGTTGCTGCGCATGGAGGCCGCCTACAAGGCAGAGCAGCAGAAAAAAGAAGGAAGAGCATAGTCCGTTGCGGACCATACTCTTCCTTTCTCTGTATAAGTTAGATTTTAGAGCCACATGAAAAAGCTGCTGTTGTTGGTGTACTCGTGGATGTCGTTTTGGATGGCACCGACGAGCAACACGACCCAGTCAACAAGGGTCACGATACCGAAGATACCGCCGCAAGTGAAGGTGTAGATAGCCCACATCCATTTGCTGGTACCCATGTAATGACGGTGAATACCAAAGCCACCGAGCACCCAGCAGAGAGCGAAAGCAACCCAAGGATTGGCGTTCTTGAAAGAAGCGGTGCTGTTGTCCGTGAGGGGCATGCCAAAATCGTTGATGATGGCGGTGTTCATGTCGTTGACGGTAATCTCCGCAGCCTGTGCGAAGGTCTGGTCAATAGCGTTGTCGTCAACCACATAGGGGTCGACCTCAGCGAAAGAGCTGAACGACAGGGCGAAGATAGCCACTGCAAAGAATAACAACTTTTTCATAATGATTGAAATAAAGATGAATAATTGATGAATTGTTCTGTTAGTAACATTGCAAAGATACAAATAAAACTAAATTGCACCAAATTATTCCTAAAAAAGGATATTTTTATAGGACCTATAAGACCAATTATCCCTATAAGCCTTCTCCTCCCCAAAGAATCCCTCAGTTCAGCACCGTGTGCAGTATCTCGTGCGAGGTGAAGTGGTGGAATTCGTTGAGGTGGCTGCCGAAGTAGGTGAGGAGCAGGTCCAGCAGTCTGTTCCGCTGGCTCTGCGTGGCGGCGGGGAGCGGGGCTTCGTGGTGGACGGTCTGCAGATACAGGTGCAGCAGGGTGCTGCTTTCGGGGTCGAAGACGGTGGTGGCCGCCTTGTCGCCTGTCACGGTGACGGTCGCCTCGAAATGACCCTCGTCGGGGTTGAAGTGGGGCGTGCGGTCGCTGTAGTCGTCCAGAGGCTCTATGCCCAGATGACGGCTGAGGTGCAGCAGGAACAGGATTGGCTGGTGGGCGGCGGGGTAGGGCGACGCGGCGGTGACATAGTCGAATAGCACAGGCTGAGGGTCGTCGTTGCGCAGCGTTTTGTAGAGCAGCTCGGCTTTGAAGAAACGCAGCGCGTTGTCCACCATCGAGCTATCGGCGACGGCGTGACGCAGCGTGATTTCTTTTACATATTGTATTTCGGCCCGCGGGTTGTTGTAGGCGGTGAGCTCGATGTGGCTGAGAGGCTCGAGCTGGTTCTGCTTGACTTTGCCGTTGCGGCCGCGGACCCCTTTCACCATATAGCTCTGCACCCCCATGGTGCGGGTGAAAATGCGTGCGATGACAGCACTCTCCGAATAGTGGGTGCTGTGCAGCACGATGCCGTCGGTGGTTATCAGCGTACTCATCGGACCACCAGTATCTTGGTCACCGACCGGTTGCCTTTCTCCTCGTCAGAGGCGAAGACGTAATAGACACCGCTGGCCACCTGCACACCGTTGTTGGTGCGTCCGTACCAGATGGCCTGTCCGCCCAGCGCACGCGTGCTGTAGACCACATGTCCGGCGGCGTCGGTGATGTGTACCAGCGCATCGCGGGTGAAGCCTTTGATGGCGATGGGGCCGTCGTAGCCGGGTTCCACGGGGTTGGGGTAGGCGTGGATGTCGTCGTCGGGCAGCGCCGTGGCATAGGTGGCGGTGCTACGGTAGGAGATAAGTCCTTGGTCGGTGCCGATGAACACCTCGCCGCTGGTGGGATGGATGGCCAGCGAGACAATCTTGTTGGAGATCAGCGGACTGTTCTGCGTGGTGAAGTGCAGCAGTTCCTCTTGTCCGCTGGAGGAGATGAGGTAGAGGCCACCGTTGGCGGTACCCACCCATTTGCGGTTGGCGCCGTCGACGGCCATGCAGGTGATGCTTTCGTAGGCCATGAGGTATTCGACGAATTCGCCGTTGTCGATGATGATGTTGCTACAGGTGACGGGCGATTTCTCGCCGTTGCCGCCGTTGGAGAAGGCGCGGTAGGCGTCGTAGATTACTTTGATGCCGCCATTGGTGCCCATCCACAGGTCGCCTTTGTGGTCCTGCACCACACAGCTGACAGCCGTCGTGGTCTTCTTGCTGCCGTTGTTGGGGTCCACGTAGGCCATACGGCTGGCGCCGTCGTGGACAAAGAGTATGTTGGACTTGCCGTAGAACCAGATGTAGCCGCGCACGCTGTCGCATAGCACATGGTCCAGCTCGTTGGCGCCCACCATGCTGTAGGTGTCGAAGGCTTTCCAGCTGCCATCGTTGCCGAGGCGCACAATCCCGTAGCGGCTCAGCGAGTTGGTGGCCCACAGGTTGCCCTCGGCGTCGAAGGCTATGCCACCGGTGCGCAGCGAACGGTAGGTGCCGCTGCGGTAGGGCTGCAGGGCGCCGTTGCTGTTGCCTTCGTTGTAGATGGCGGCGACCCTTCCGTTGCGTATGTCCACCAGCCCCTGTCCCCAGCTGGCGGCCACGATGCGGGCGTCGTTGCTGGGGTCGGTGACGGCCTCCACGATGTCGGTAATGGTGTCGAAGGCACGGTCGTTGATATGCAGCCACTGCTCCTGCTCCAGACTGCACACCTGTGCTGGCAGGTAGGTGTTCTCGAAGGTGGTGCGCTTGCCGCCGGGCGCCACCACCACACGTCGTTTGTCGGCGCTGAGGCGGTAGACGTTGTCGCTGTTGAGCGGAGCGTTGGGCAGTATGATGGCCACGGCGTTCGTGGCGGTGAGGTCGATGGCCAGCAATCCGTAGTAGTCGTGTGCCACCCATAGGCTGCGGTTGTCGTAGGTCACAGCGTCGTGGTTGGCCATGCCGGTCCAGTAGCCGCTGCCGTGCAGCCGCCTGACGACCGACGAGCCGGTGGGGTAGATGGAGACGCTGGGCCAGGCGCACACGGTGAGTGCCGCCGGCGTGACCTGCAGACTCGTGATGTGGCCGCTGTCCAGCAGCTGCAGACTGTTGTCGCTGTTGTAACGATAGAGCCGCAGGCTGTCGGGCTGGAAGGTCTGCCCCAGGCAGTAGAGACGGCTGTCGTGGTAAACCAGCGTGACGGGCGTCATGCCCAGGTCGATGAGGGTGCTGTCGCACTGCCAGCGGCTGGCGATGTTGGGGTAGGGGTCGTCGAGGGCGATACGCATCAGTCCTCTCGAGGTGGCGGCGACCTTCTCGTCGTTGGTGAAGGCGATGTCGTAGGTCGCCACGTCGCCGGCGCTGCCGCCCAGGTAGAGCGTCTGGGCCACCTCGTGGCGCTCCAGGTCGACGACGACGATGCCGAAGTCGCAGCAGAGCCACATCGCGCCGTCGTGGAAACGGATGTGGTGGATGGTCTTGCCGCCGTCGATGTCGGCACGGCGGATGTCCGAGAGGTTGTATACCGTGCCGCGTTGCAGCAGGTCGATATTGGCGCTGTTGTAGGCCACCACCAGCGTCTGGCTCACGCTGTCGTAGGCGATGGCGCTGATGCCGGCCTCCGACAGGCCTGTCGTGCGACTCAAGGTGCTAATCTTGCCCGACCAGGGTTCGTAGCAAAGCACACCTTGTTTGCCGGCGGCATAGATGTTGTTACCGTCGGTGGTGAGGTGGAACAGCTGGCTGTAGGCGTGGTGCGTGCGCCATGTACCGATGGGTGTCTGCGCCCATAGCACAGTGCCCATGCAGCAGAGCAGAAGTGTCAGCAGTCGGCGCATCATGTGTTCGGTCGTTTCATGAAGAGCGTCTGCGACAGCAGTATCAGCAGGGAGGTCAGCAGGGTGCTCAGCAGGGTGCTCAGCAGCAGACGGAAGATGCCGTGGCTGTCGAAGAGCTCCAGTGCATAGAAAGCAAGGTAGAAGATGCCCGTCAGCAGCAGCATGTAGTTGATGAAATAGGACGGCTTGACGGAGTAGATAGAGGGGGTGGCAATAATCACCGCCTCGTTGCGTGTCAGGATGCGGTCGGCAAAGAGGATGCGACAGAAAGCCACCAATGTGCAGGCCGCCGTATGGAATCCCAACATATTGCTGAAAATGTCGATGGTCAGGCCACAGAGGAAGCCCAGCAGCAGCATCGGTATCTTGCCGGTGTTCGTCGGCAACATCAGGATGAAGAGCAGGTAGAGGTAAGGAATTGCGAAGCCGCTGATGTTCACATTGTTCAGTATCAGTATCTGTGCTAATACCAGCACGATAAATCGGATAATATTCTGTATGACCAGTCGGCTGTTCATGTGAAGGCTATCTGTATTTAGTAGTTATGTAGACAGTAGTTATGTAGTTAAGGCAAATGTTTTATTGGGGGTGGTGTTTTGGAGTGTCGGACTTGTCTGACAGGTCTGACTAACCCTGATTTCCAAATTCTCACAGTTGGTCTTGTTCCTCTTTAAAGCGGTTTTCTATGATGTAGACGTTGTCTAAGCGGTTGAAGTCGGTGGAGAGGCGGATGCGCAGGTCGTAGAAGCCGCTGCCTTGCTTGGTGCGTACGTTGGTCACATAGCCCACCACGATGCCTTCGGGGAAGTCGTTGGCAAGGCCGGAGGTGATGATGGTGTCGTTTTTGTACAGCTTGTGTGTTGACGGGATGTCCACCACGGTGGCGTAGCGGTAGTCGGTGCCGTCCCAGCGCAGGGTGCCGTTGCTGCCAGTACGTTTGATCTTCACACTGTTCTCACTGTTGGAGTGGAGCACGGGCATGATGGAGGAGAAGTTGTCGGTGGTGTTGACCACGATGCCCACGATACCTTGGGCGCAGATCACCGCCATGTCGCGTCGGATGCCTTGGTTGTGGCCGATGTTGACCATAATCATGTTGTCCTGCTGCCGCCACGATTTCTTGATGACGCTGGCTTTGTGGTAGTAGAACTGCTGCTTGTAGACGGTGTCGTTCCACACAAACTCGCGCTGATCGTAGCTGATATACGACGAGGCCAGCTGGGCACGCAGCTGGGCGTTCTCTTCGGCCAACGCCTCGTTCTCGTGCTTCAGTCCAAAGTAGCCCGTGACGGAGTGGACACCGCTGTACCAGCGGCCGGCGATGCCGTTGCTCCAGGCCAACATCTTGCTGCCCTGGTAGTAGGAGTTGTGTACCATCATCACCACGGCCAACACCTCCAGCAGCAGGAAAAGCAGTACGTGGTTGTTTCGTTTCAGAAATTCAATGAGGGTACGCATGGTCGGTTATCCGATAAATTGTTCAATGGCTTTCTGCGCCTGTTCCACGGCGGTCTGCAGGTCGTCGTTGACAATGGTCAGGTCGAACTGCGGTGCCAGTTGCAGCTCGGCTTCCGACCGTGCCAGCCGTTTGGCGATGGAGTCGGCGCTCTCGGTGCCGCGGCCCTGCAGGCGCTGGCGCAGCACCTCGATGCTGGGCGGCATCACGAAGAGGGCCAGGGCGTCGTCGCCAAAGTAACGCTTGATGTTCATGCC
>X431_Quagga__coassemble_272_pt1 | contig 9137 bp, 13 predicted proteins | sample X431_Quagga__metabat2_high_PE_003 | metagenome-assembled genome bin X431_Quagga | reverse complement strand
CCCCGAGCGTCACGTCAGCGACCTCTACCGCCGCTACCACAATGCCGACGGCATCGCCGCCAGCTACATCCACAACTTCCCCGTCAACGTCACCCTCACCCTCGACGTCACCCTCCTCGAAGCCACCACCGACAGTGCCTGGCAGGCACTCTGCGCCGACTTCGCCGTCTCCAACATAATTGATGAAGCCACAAAGGAAGGCATCATCGATGTCATCTTTTCCCGTCAAGTCAACCGCCACGACTACTCACAAGTCGTCCTCGGCGACTCCCCCGATGCCGAAATCCTCGCCATCGCCTACAACAACAAGTCATTCTCTATCTTCCACACCCACAACGATGCAGAGACACTTGCCGTCTTTCATCACAATTATCACAACATTGACAAATAAGTGACGTTTTATTTTTCAACTTTCCATTAATACGCATCCAATATGCAACACCACATCATCAAATCCCTCAGTGCCCTTGCTCTGGGCGCGATGCTGCTGTCTGCTGTCGGCTGCGAGAAAGAAAACAACAATGAACCCGCTGGCACCACTGACACTGTGCCGCAACAGCCTGTGGCCGAGCCGTTCTCGCTCTCCGGTACGGCATGGATAACAGTCATCGACGAATGGTGGACGTCGTCGATGCACGTCGTTGACACCAGCATTTGGTGTTTTATGACCGATAGCACGGGCACCATCTATGAGCATCGTATCTACAACGGCGATGATCCCTACGGTGGCAATACCTACCCGATGACCTACACATTTGACACAGCCACAATGAAAGGCATCATCATTGGTTATACTGACCCAGTGGAGTTCACCTACCATCCCGAGGACACAACCATCACCTACGGTACAGGGGATACATATACCTACCACCCACTGACAGAATAGAATACCATTCAAAAATACATCCAATATGCAACACCACATCTTCAAATCCCTTGCCGCCATCGCCCTGGGCGCGATTCTGCTAGTCTCCTGCAGCAAAGAAGAACCAAACGAAGGCTCCGTCAACCCCACTCCCGGACAAGAGACCGTATCATTCGTTGGGACGCACTGGGAGGCTCATCTAGACTTTAACGACATTACCGCAGGTTCTGAAATTCGCTTTGTCTATAACATGACAATGGAGTTCTTTACGGATTCCACTGGTCGAACGATGCAAACAATGCTTGAACCCTATAGTTTTGACCCCGCTCCATTCGACTTTGTCTATCAGTTCGATGGTGAAACTTCCGGTAGTATGACAGAATTCAACATGTATGGCGAACAATTGGAAACCCTGCGCATAACTTACGATAAAGTGAGCGAAACCATTACCGTTAGCAACGACAACTACACTCCTGAGCAACATGCCAAGTTCGACCGAGTTTTCCACAAGGTCAACAATAATGTAGAATAAGCAAAAACACATCCAACATGAAACACAGCATTATCAAATCCTTCGCCGTCCTCGTCATGGGCGCGATGCTAATGGCTTTCGGAAGCCATTCAAGCAGCAACAATGCCAAGACGGATACCGTGTATGGCAACAAGCTTATGACAATCGACTACCACAAGGAAGGAGGCAAACAACTGCTTTTCGGCACGATAGGATACTATCATTGCCAGAGCAAACTCGTCTTTATGGACAATTCCTGGGAAGGTACCGTCACCTGCCAAGGTGAGGGCTGGGCCACCAGCTGGCGCAACTGGGAATTGTCGGACATTGAGACTTCAAAGGGCAAGGTAAACAGCAAGGTGTTGGGCAGCAACGAGAAACGTATGATACGAGCCGTCGACCGCAAACTGCGCAAAGGCGAGGCCGATGGCAAAATGGTCCGCAGTGTGCGCTGCAAAGCCGAAGAAGGCATGGTGGACCTGGCCTTCATTGTCAACTGGAGTAACGGAACCCCCAACGGCGACGCAGACATCACGCTGACTGTTCAGGAGGTAATTGAGTAGAAATGGGCACGCAGCCACAAAACCACCTCCAACATGCAACACCACATCATCAAATCCCTTTTGTTCTCCGCTTCGCTATCGAAAGTCCACCGGACTTTCTTCACACTCGCTCTGGGCGCGATTCTGCTGACATCTTTCCGTCCGATGCCGAAAGGAGAGCATGAACTTGTCGGCAGTTGGCAGTATGTCAAATCGGCTGTAGCCATCCATTGGGACAACCCCGCTCCATTTCACGACAGTGCGGCGCAGGACGAAGAGAAGTCCGAGCGCAAGGACATGACCATCAACGCTGACGGCAGCATGACAATGGTGGCCAGAGACATCGAAAGCGGCCGTGTGTACAGAGACGGCGACAGTTGCGTAATGAAGTTTAAGAGCTATGACCTCACATGGGTTCTCTCCGCAGCGACGAACTCGCTGAAGGTTATATCGCCATCCGGTGGCAGCGAGACTTGGAGAATCGACCAGTTGGACGAAAACACTCTTGTCTATGTTGTGGACAAGCCTTTTGAAAGCCATATAGGTTCTGGTATTCTCACCTACACGTACACATACCGCCGTAGATAACGAACACACAATATGCAACACCACATCATCAAATCCCTCGCCGTCCTCGCCATGGGAGCAGTGCTGCTGGCGGGCTGCGGGAAAGACAACAAGGACAACAGGAAGCCCGAGGCCACCCAAATCAAACAGACCGAGTGCGGACAGCACTTCGAGACACAAGCCAAAGACCTCGCCGAGGGTGAGCAGTACGTCGTGGAGTGGGTTGACGGCGCCGCAAGGGTGATACACGTCGGAATGGCGGTGACGTGCGACTATGAGAGCGTGACGGTCGACGTGGCGGTCGACGGCTCGACGGTCACCGTCGATGAGTGCCCAGTCGGCGGCGGCTACGTGGACTGCCTCTGCATTATCGACAACATGTTCACCATCGCCAGCTTGCCCCACGGCACCTACACCTTCATCTTCAAGGAGTGCGGCTACGAGAACCACCGCCAGGAGTACACCATATAAAATAGCCGTGCAACCGCGCCCCGCACCACTGCAAGGACATGAAACAATGCTGCAAATGTGTTTTGCAATGGTGCGAGGCGAAACTACACGGATGAAACTACGAATCGAAGTCAAACAATAAACACATTAAGACTATGAAGAGAATCCTGATGCTATGCGCGGCGATGGCCGCCATGGTCGCGATGACCGCCTGCAAGAGCGGGACGAGAGAAAAGACCCTGGCTGAGCCTCCATTTGCTGACACCATTCCTATCTGTTTTGAAACCGATTGGGGGTACCCAGGCCCTGGCGGAATATTCTGTAGTGTCGAAATAAATGGGTTGAAGGTTGACACCGTTCTTGTTGACAATGGTTGCTACCGCTCTGACATCGACCCCGATTTGGCCGCAAAACTGGATTTCACTTATAGGGTTTATCGAACCGACACACTGCGGGCTAAACGTGGCTCAGAGGAATTAGCGGACATCGCGCGTTATAGCGTGGTGACGGACAGCCTTTGTTATAAAATCGGGCATACATCATTTCGACTGGACACAATAGACATCAATAAATGGGCCGCACTGATGTACAGCATGCCCTCTTTGGGTGCAACAATAGGTCGTGATGTCTTTGAAAAATATGTCGTGGAGATTGACCTCCAGCGGCATTTTATGGTCTTGAGCAATCATCTCCCAGCATCGATAGGCCAATATAAGGCAATCCCTATGGAATTCACTAATCAACAAGGCCTCCCTCGATTCAGGTGTGTCCAGACCGATGGGTTCAGGCTAAAAGACGGGGCACCCTGCACAGCACGGGTATTCCTGGATTTGGGGAATGCGGCTGGAACAGCTTTCGATTCTGCTTTTTTGAATCGTGTTGACCAGCATTTTAGCCAAATAGACACCAGTTCACTTGCATGGCTGATTCTTTCACAGATTGGTTCCGCCGTCGACAGCATGAATTTCCCAATTGAACTCATGGATGATAACCACCGTGTTGTGGCGAAAATACCAGGGAGTATGATGGATTTGTCCGTTTTGAATTCCGACATTCTTCTCGGCACAGACTTCTTCCGCCACTTCAACGTCATTTTCGACTACAAGAACAATATGCTTTACTTGAAGCACAACTAACGGGAACGAGACGCAACTGCAACAAGAAAGCCGAGACCATTTGGAACTATCCGCAGTCAAACAATATACACATTAAGACAATGAATATGAAGAAACTTCCAGTGGACGTTTTGATAGCGAAGCGGAGAATCCTGATGCTATGCGCGGCGATGTTTGCTCTTGTCGCAAACGCCCAGTCGGAACAATGGAAGGCCTATCTGGACATCTGCAAGCAATATCGTGCTGACATGACACCTTGCGAGAAGATGGAACTCTATGCGCGAATGGATTCCCTGTTCGATGGATATATCCCTGTCCGCCAGCAAGAGATGAACTACATGGAGGCTGCCCTGCAGTGCGGCGACACGGCGACATTCAAGCGGCTGGCCTACCGCGTGGTCAAGTGGAAGGGGTGGAATCCGCTGGTATTCTACTACACAGACCAATACAAGTTTTTGAAAGACTGCGACTGGTGGCCGGAACTGGACTCCATCCAGCGGGCCATCCACAGCAAGAAGGACTACAGCTATGCCGAAACCCTCCACCAGATGCAACAGGAAGACCAAGCGGCACGCCGTGCTTTCCACAACCGCTCGCTCACGCCTGCCGAGGAAGATTCGCTCGGTCGCAGGATGCATGATGTGGACTCGGCCAATTTGGTGAAGCTGAAGTGGCTGATCGACACCTTAGGCTTCCCAACATGGGAGCGTGTCTGCTCCTATGGCTCTGCCGACGCCTGGCTCATCGCACAGCATGCACACCCATGGTTCCAGTACGGCTATGTCAAGCAGATGCGTCAAGCGGTGGCGGACACCAATGCCGACCCGTCGAATCTGGCCTACCTTGAAGACCGTCTGCGCACAGGGCGCGGTCTGCCACAACTTTATGGCACGCAGTTCTCTTCCACCAGCGAGAACAACCGGACGGTGTGGCAATGTCCCACAGCCGACATCAAGAACGTCAATCTCCGTCGCGGACAAATGCTTATGCCGCCGCTGGAGGATTATATTGAAGGCTATCTGAAAACCTCTACCGAAGAGGGACAGCTCGACAGCGACACTCCGCTGACAGAGATGGGGGATAACTATGTGCGATACTATTACCTCGGCGACCAGTATTCACTTCTGCCTATAGACAAGCAGGAGGGGGTGACGGATGCTGTGGCATACACGGCTACAGGCGATTGCTGCAAAGCAATCCCCATCTTCTGCTCACGACTCTCAAACCTCTACCCCTTTGTGCGCGACCTGAAGCACTACCTGGAATGCCTTCTGCACAGCGAGTGCGTAGGGAACCAGTACTGCTACATCAGCCATTATGAGGTGCTGGAACGCATGGTGCTCTGCGGCTACGAGCCGGACGCATGGCTCGATTCGCTGCCCGACACACTCACTGTGCCCCTGCGGGCCGATTACGCCAACCTGCGCGATGAGTACCTGCGCTACCCCAACCACGAGGAGGACGCCGAGCTCACTGCCGCCCTCGCCAACCGCGCTGACTTCGAGGCTCTGCTCCGGAGTGGCAAGCACTATCACCGCTACGAACTCGACGCATGGAACCACGCCTATCCCTTGTTGCAGAAGATGACCGACGAGCTGACCAAAGACGACTATGAAGAGTTTTTTGCCCTTCTTTGGCGCGAAGTGGAGCGTGGCAACCTCCACGCCGAAGATTACGCCTCGCTCTACGACCGCACCTACTATCGCCTCTACGGCAAAGACTGGTATGGCACCCTTGCCGCAACCGACAGACATATCCGCACTGTCAAACCGAAAACTCTCAACGAGCGCCGCCGCGCAGCATGTCTGCCAACTGCAAGTTACTAACCTCATGTATCATAAATAAATTAATGGCAAAGAATAAACACAATGAAATCACTAACTATATTCCTCACCAGTGGCATGGGTCTGACCATAATGGCCATCATTATTGCATTGGCTATCATCGGCAGCATTGCGCTAGTTCTTCATAAAGCAACCAGACAGAAAAAGTGGGTGAAGTTCACCGTGATGTTTCTTTGGTTCACCTGCCTGATGCTAGCATTCGACGAAATTGTAGGCTACCGCGACCGTGGTCTGTCATTGCTTGTCTCGCTTGGCAGCGGCGCAATCTTCACGCTTTGCTTCTTCCTTTCGGACAGAAAAAAGGACAAACAAGAATAACCAACATGCGACACCACATCATCAAATCCCTCGCTGTCCTCGCCTTGGGCTTTCTGTCCTTTGGCGCGGCAAGCGCACAGGGCCTTTGGAACGGCGTGGCCACATACAGCAACTGGATGGTCAGCGGCGGCTCGGCATCCACATACACTTCCTATTACCGAGGGATGGACGTGATGACCGATATGCCGCAGAGCAAGATGAAAACACTCTACCTCGCCAAAGAAAAGACATTGTATAGCGTAATGGGCATGATGGGCAAGCCCATCGTCTCCAGCCGCAGTTTTGACCCAGACACGATGGAGGTGCCGCTCTTCGACGTGGCTTCGGAAATGGAAACCATCGCAGGACATAATTGCGTCCGAGTGAGCTACGAGAGTGGGAATGCAATGGTTAGCGAACATGCAACCGTATGGCTTGACACCTCCTACCGTATTCCTTTCCATTACAGTCTCGATGACGATATCCCCTACGGCTTGCCGGTGCGTACAGAGACGCGGATGAAAATGAAAGGGATGGAGGTGGAGACCGTGAGCGAACTGGTCTCTGTGGTCGAAGGGGAGGTTGACGATGCCATCTTTGCCGCGCCCTCCACCGAGGGTGCTGTCACTATGAGTGTCGATGCCGACGGTAACCCCGTGTTGAGCGGCGACACCGCTGGACTCTTCGCCCCCGTTCATTCCGACGTGCTCGCCGAGGTGGACTCCGTCGGCTTCCGCACCGCTATGGCCAACGGCAAAACTGTCTGCATGTTCACCGCCGTGTGGTGCGGCCCGTGCCGACTGATGTATCCTCGGTTGGAGGCTGTCGCCAAACGCATAAGGAAGGATTACCGTTTCCTCAAAATCGACATTGACCACTGCCCCACCATTGCCCGCGAGTACGGTTGTCTGACCATCCCCGTTGTCATCCTCTTCGAGAAAGGCAAGGAGCTGCGCCGCATCACCTCCGCCGTCCACAGCGAAGAGGACATCTATCGATTCATCACAGGAGAATAACAATCAAAAACACATCCAATATGCAACACCACATCTTCAAATCCCTTTTGTTCTCCGCTCCGCTATCGAAAGTCCACCGGACTTTCTTCACACTCGCCTTGGGCGCGATGCTGCTGACAAGCTGCGGAAAAGACAACAAGGACAATGGAACTATCATCGGCAAATGGATCAACACGGCACAGTCGAATGAAATAACTATTGCTGGGCAACAGAACATCCCGGAAGGATATATCTGCATTGAATTCACAGACAGCAAAGTATTGGTATCTGACCAAAGAGCAAACTGCCTACAGGAGTGGCATAAATACACCCTCTCGAAAGAGAATGGCAAGCAACTGCTGGAAATCGAAGGCGGTTGCCACTCCGGAATCTTCGTTGTGGAAGAACTCACCAGCAACAAACTGGTGCTGGCACCCGAACACCACGAAATCGACATTGACTTTCGCTACATCATGAAGCGCAGATAAACATCGGCCTGGCCCGAATAAAGTAGAATCCCAAACACACAAACATCCAATATGCAACACAACATCATCAAATCCCTCGCCGCCGTCGCCCTGGGCGCGATGCTACTTACGGGCTGCATGATGGAGAAACCCACGGTGAAGAACTACCGCAGGGTATCCGTGATGCCAGAACTCACGCCCGTCACGGTGGAGCAGTTGAGGCAGCTGATAGCCGCCGACACCACGCACTACAAGGTGGTGGTGCTTACCAGCCCCTGCTGCGGCTACTGTGTGCTGAGTATGCGCGACGTCTACCCGCAGAAGATGGCCGAGTGCGACAGCAGCCTTGTGCGCTGGTACTTCGTGGTGGAGAGCTACAGCTCGGCACAGTATGCGGACGAGCTCTACCGCACCTACCACATCGACTCTCCCCGATACTGGATCGACGACACCCTGCCGCAGTACCAACCTCTGATGGTGAAGAATATGTGGACGATAGTGTGGAACCTTATCTGGCATTATGGCCAGTCCTTCGAGGAGCTGGGCTGGGAAATGGCCGACAACCGACTGAACAATATCGTCAACGCCATCGCCCCGCAGTCGCAAACAATTACCAGCGTCGACGGCATCCCCACCACCTTGCTGCTCGACCCGCGGGGTCGCATGAAATGCACCTATACCGTCGCGAGAGACGGCACCGCCACCTTCGGCCCCACCGACATCCGCAACATCACCGTCCCTGTGACGGAACTGGAGTTTGGCAAGGTCGACACCATCTCATTCCTTCCCAAGGTCTGCACCCTTGACGGGAAATGTAATTAACGAACTAAATCATATTCAACATGCAACGCCACATCATCAAATCCCTCGCCGCCATCGCCCTGGGCGCAATGCTGCTGACGGGCTGCAGTACGAAGCACAAGGCTGTGGTCGAGGAGGCGTATATATTTGTCCCGACGCTCAACATGGGCGGCGGGATGACGCCGACCGAAACAGAGGTGTCGCGGATGCCCGACTCGCTTTTCGACGGACGCCCGTACATCATCGCCGACAGCAGTTTATATGCCTTGAGCGCAAGGCAAATTTCCCTGTTGCGAACCTTTGACAACCCCAACGCAGGACAAATTATCAAACTGATTGAGAGCATAGACGATGTGTTGCGCCAGTCGGGAGACACCATCACCACCCGTGAGGCGTTGATGTCCTACTACCACAACTTTGACCTGCTGGACCAAATGACCAGTACACTTACTTCCAACGAGCAGGAACAGCTACAGAAACTTCTTGAATAACATTTCTGGTAAGAAATATGAGCAGACAAATCAAGAAAGCCTTGATGATATGCGCGGCGATGGTTGCCCTTTCCATCAATGCCCAGAACGTCTACCGGCCGTATAGGGAGTTCGTGTAGTAATTATCATCTCCTCGATTTGTTTCATAGGTACGAGGTGGTCGCATTTTGCGACCACCTCCGTATCATTAGC
>X431_Quagga__coassemble_269_pt1 | contig 9375 bp, 6 predicted proteins | sample X431_Quagga__metabat2_high_PE_003 | metagenome-assembled genome bin X431_Quagga | reverse complement strand
AATCTACCGAATCCAACGAATATAATCCGTTTTATCCGTTAAATCCGTGGTCGAAAAATGCCATTAGTGGTTCTTTTCATCAGAAACTAATTTGTGGTACAATATTTTGTAACGGTTTCCGTTAGTAATATAAACTCTGGGTATTATGGGCATTACATACGACAGCGTGTTGCAGCGTTTCGTGTTCGATTTTGAGCACGACGGTACGGAGGATATCGTCAGCCTCACCGGTAGCGGCTATCAGGTGGAGGCCTTTGGCAAATGCTTCTACTATGGCTATGAGTTTGCCGATCAGGTGGATGGCGCTGTGCGCAGTGCATTCATCAAACACGTCAAGTTCTCGGAGCCGATACAGGACAACCCGGACCTTACCCATTTTATCAAGAAAGCGGTCGACAACCTGAGTCATCAGATAGACCTTTACAACTACGACCTGGTGGTGATGCCCGAGTCGTCGAGTCAGGTGAACCAGTATATGCTGCGCTATATCTACCGCTTTGCACAGCCGTTATTGCGTAAGATGGAGCTGGTGAAGAACCTGCCTGCCAACATCCAGTTCGATATGGATGCCTATGAGCAGCAGTATCTCAACGATGTGTTGGAGAACGGCCGCGCCCGCTACACCGAGGCACAAAAGGATGAGGTGCGGCAATCCATCAACCAGATGATCGACCTTATCCATAAGAAGGACTACTTCACGATTGCCAAGGATGTGAAGAAAAGTCGCTTCCGTCCCTACGTGATGCAATTCCTCAAGTTTGCCAACAAGGAGGACGAGGAGCTGTGTGCCACCATCCGTAAGCAGAATGTGCTTATCGTCGACGACGTGGCTACGAGTGGCTCCACGCTGGGAGAGATATTGCGCACACTGCGTATCCTGAACGAGGACAACGAGATTTCCATCTTCAGCCTTATCGGCCGCAAAGACCTCATGGCCGATGCCATGTAAGTCTCTGAACACGGATGACACGGATCATACGGATAATTAATATCTGAACACGAATCTACCGAATCTAACGAATAGATAATCCGTTTTATCCGTTAAATCCGTGTTCGAATTTTTACTCTGAACACGGATGACACGGATTATACGGATAAATTATTTTCGTTTGTTTCGTGTTTTTAGATGTTACCCTATGTCTCTGAACACGAATCCAACGAATCTAACGAATAGATAATCCGTATTATCCGTTAAATCCGTGTTCGAAATTTTACTCTGAACACGGATGACACGGATCATACGGATAATTAATATCTGAACACGAATCTACCGAATCTAACGAATAGATAATCCGTATTATCCGTTAAATCCGTGTTCGAAATTTTACGCTGAACACGAATCCAACGAATAGATAATTCGTGTTATTCGTGTTATTCGTGCGATTCGTGTTCGAAATAAGAATTATTTGAGGTTCCTTTCAAAAGTCGTATCTTTGCACTGCATTATGCGACGACTGCTGTTGATAGTATTGGGGGCGCTGCTGCTTCTTGCCGCCTGCCGTAAGGAGGCCCGATTGGTCGACCTGACGGCCGTCTTGGTTGACCAGCCTGCCCGCGGCGGCGCCAAGGTCTATATCGACGACGACCGCTACGCCTGCTGGCACGACGGCGACTATGTCAACGTCAACGGCGAGAGTTATACCCTGACGGTGGAGCCGGGCACGGGCTCGCATGCGGGTGCCAAGGTGGCCAAGATTTCCGATGTGGAAGAAAGCGACAACGGCTACACCGCGGGCTACCCCACAGGCTGCATCAGCGGCATCACTGAGGGTGGCACCACGGCCACGGCGACGGTGCTGTCGGTGCAGCCCTACATCCGCGCCACGGTCTACGACGGCACCGGCGACAGCTACCAGCAGCTGCTCAACCCCATGATAGGCCACTGCGAATCCGAAGACGAAGTCCTGAAATTCCACAACGTAGCCTGCGTGCTGAAGGTGGTCGTTAAGAACAGATCGGGCTATGACCTTAACGTACACTATGCCACGCTGACGGCCGAGGATGCCTTTTTGGCTGGTTCTGCATCTGTCGACGGTATAGGCACTGACGCCCCGTCTATGGAAGCGCCCACCAGCGGTTCCCGCGACATTACGGTGGACTGCAACAGCACCCCCATCGCCCTCAACGATGACGAGGATACGGTAATCTATGTGGTGTCGGCCCCGTTCGAGAATCAAAACCTCATGCTGCAGGTGCTGGCCAAAGACCCTGATGCTGCTTTGCATGGCGACACGGTGTATTACACGTTGGTGGGTCATTCGGCTTCACCGCTGAGCCTCACCCGCAACCAGATGGGTGTGGTGGAGTTTACCGTCTCCGACTGCGGCTGTGCCGAAGAGACGGGGCGCTGCGACTACCTCTTCTGGGGCTGCGGAACGGAAGCCAAGCCTTTTATCATTACCAATAAAGACGATTTGCTGCGTCTTCGTAACCTGGTCGCACATGTCAATATGGCTTCGTACGACGACGACACCTACAACAAAAATACAGTCTATTACAAGCAGATTCTTGATATAGATATCAGCAGCGAGACAAACTGGGGTCATGAGAGTTCTTTCAACTATGCTATCGGGTCATCGGCAAGGCCCTTTATGGCCAACTACAATGGCAGCAATCATTCGGTGACGATGGATATCAACATGTCGGGCACGGGTGCTGGATTGGGTGTTGCCCTCTTCGGTCATATTGGCAAACCATCAGTCACGTCGACTAATGTGATTCGCAATGTGGTGACACGCGGGTCGGTGCAAGGCGGTTCGTATGTGCGCAACTATGCGGGATTGGTGGGCTTTTTGAGGGGTACGACACGTATTGTTGAGTGTGTCAATTATGCCAGCGTAACAAATAATTACTCCACCTACGAGGGTACTGTAGGCGGAATCTGTGCCAATATAGGATGGCACAATGGTGGTAGCCTTCAGGCTGCAGGTACGGTTACGTTTGAAAACTGTGCAAACTACGGCCTGATCAACAATACCTCTATAAAGGATTCATGGACTGGGTCCAATAATTCCAGTTTTATTGGAACGGGGGGCATTTGTGGCGACCTGGCAGCAGCGACAAGTTGCAGGTTCATTAGCTGTAGAAATTATGCAACGGTGCAGGGCGTGGCTGCAGTGGGTGGAATTTTGGGCTATAGTCGTGTGCGTTCCTTCTTCTCGGGCAACAACTGCAATGAATCAATAGGAACCGTTTCCGCATCAAAATATAGTGGAGGAGTATTAGGATACGCTTATGGCGGCACGGAGATGACAGGTACCACGTGCAACAAGGGTCGTGTTGTTGGGTCAGGCCAGGCCATTGGGGGCTTGGTGGGTGTCGCTTTTGGCCCGTTGGCCATATTGGGTTCACCCCGCAACGAGGGCCACGTGTCCGGTTCTTACAGTGTCGGCGGTATTCTGGGATGGGGATATAATGGAACAACCGACTCTATTTGCAATGCGATTAACACGGGCAGGGTGGAGGCTTCCTCCAATCCGTCGTATGTGGGTGGAATAGCAGGTCGGGGGGGCTCCTCTTCGAATGGTATCATCAAGCTTGTCGGCTGCAGAAATGAAACCACGGATTCTATAATAGGTGTATCGTGTGTTGGAGGTATTTTGGGCTACTATGATGGTTCGGCCGCTACGTCAATTATTACATCCTGTGCCAATACGTCGGTTGTCAAAGGAACGAAGGCTTATGCGGGGGGTGTGCTGGGCGAGGCAATGAAGCCCATTCGTTTCTCGGGTACCCAGTCCAACTCGGGTGATATCTACGGTCTGAATTATGTGGGTGGGATTGTGGGTATGGTTTATGCACAAGTTGTTTTTCTCGAGGGGTCGTTGTCTAATACGGGTGCGATAGAGGCTAGTAACTACAAAGCAGGCGGAATTATAGGCGGATCGGATTATTCTGGTGAGGTTTCGCTGTCGAATGCCACCAATGCCGGCACCGTGAAAGCAAAGGGCGGCATGTATGCGGGTGGCATCATCGGTTATAGTGTCTGCTCGGGTTTTACTGGAACCAATTTGATCAATCAGGCCACAGGAACCGTTACCGGCAATACCAATATTGGCGGCATAATGGGAGTGGGACGCAAAGTGCAACTCACTTTATGCAAGAATTATGCCAATGTGGAGTGTTTGACCGCTACGACCGGACAGTCCAAGGGTGGTATCGTCGGCCAGCTGGATAATGGTGTGTCTACCTCGTTTCTGGACAAATGTGTTAATGCGGGAACAGTGAAGAGTGGAAAAACCAGTGGAGAATCCCGCCTGGGTGGAATGGTGGGTAGTTTCTATCCGTCCAACAATTGCACCTTGACCATTTCCAACTGTGTCAACAGCGGTGATATGACCACTACGGCCGGAACCTATAACGGGGGACTGATAGGTTATATCTATCGTAGCGGCTCGCCAACGATTACGGTTCGGGTGTACAACTCTTATTCGACCGGTACGATGAAGGGCGGAAATTATACCTGTGGATTGGTGGGTTATTGGGGAATAGGGAATCTCTACTTGGCTAATTGTTATTTCAATGGCACTATTATCTCGAATTATACCTCTAGTACGGCTTTGGGTCATGTTAGCACCCAGTATAGTTTGACGAATTGCTATGTCAACAATACGACGGGTCGGTCTGATTTTTATAAGCGTAGTTCTACTGTTGAAGCAAACCCTCCGACCAACAGTTCGTGGTTTAAGACGGCATCTAATCCGGGTGACTTGATCACTTCTGTAACCATCGGTTCTTCAAGTTATTCGTCGCTGGGGGATGCCCTCCGTGCATGGCAAGCTGCCAATCCAACGTATACAGCATGGACCTCTGGCGCCATCCCCACGCTGAACTATTAGTATCGTCTTTTGCCGTATGGGGGTAGTAGAGAAGGAGATGTTATGAAATTTGCATGCCTTTGTCTGCGTGCCCTTTGAAGATAAATGGGTTACTCATGACGAGATGGTTTTTTGTATGGTGCTAAAATACGAATTCGTCACAATTGAACAAAACGTTAAACGGATTGAGGGTGGAGTATGTTCGCCGCTTCCGTTTTGCCGGACGGGTAGTAAAAAAATGCGGCGGATTTTTAAATCCGCCGCTACCGAACATGTCGTGTAATGTAAAATGTTTATATTTTGGTTTTTGGTAAATTGTAAATCCTTGTACGAAGTATCAAAAAGTTGCGGAGCAACTTTGCCTAAACTTGCGGAATAACTTTCCATAAAGTTGCGGAGTATTTTTGTATTTCATTTATTATTAGTATATTTGCACCGACGATATATGAGGTGAAAAATGACTGACTATAAACAGAGAATAGCTGACGACCTGCTTCGACGTAAATTGCAGGGAAAGGGGGCTGTATTGGTCGAAGGTCCCAAGTGGTGCGGAAAGACCACTACTGCCAAGCAATTGTCTTCCAGTGTGCTTGATTTGGGCGACAGTTCGGTGCTCGAAAATTCCAGAATTCTGTTACAGGTGAATGCCAGTGCCTTGTTGGCAGGCGATACCCCGCGCTTATTGTACGAGTGGCAGTCGTTGCCGTCGTTATGGGATATGGTGCGTTCTGAAGTTGACCGCAGGCAAAGCTTCAGTCAATTTATACTGACAGGAAGTAGTGTGCCTGTCGATCAAGACGCCATCCACCACAGTGGTACAGGTCGTTTCGGTCGGATTAGAATGCGACCGATGAGTTTGTGGGAGTCGGGCGATTCGACAGGTACGGTGAGTTTGTCCGACTTGTTCGACGGTCGCTCCGTCGAACCACAGGTTAACCTGTTGCAGCTTGATCAGGTGGCATTCCTGATATGTCGAGGAGGATGGCCGCTGGCTACTTTTTTGGAGGACGACATCGCTTTGGAACAGGCTCGGGATTATTTTGAGGCAGTATATAAGGTTGATGTGCATCGGGTGGACAAAATCCGACGCAACAGTGAGCGGACACGGCTTCTGATGCGCTCTTATGCCAGGCATCAGGGGCAGTCTGTGAGTTTGAAAAAAATAAGTGACGATATCAAGGAGAATGACAATGCCTCCATTTCTTATGAGACTGTTTCCGACTATATCGATGTGCTCAAAAAACTGTTTGTTGTAGAGGATATGCCCGCTTGGAATCCCAACATTCGCAGCAGGGCTGCCATACAATCGTCCGACACGCGCTATTTCATCGATCCCAGCGTCGCCACCAGTGCTTTGATGGTGGGCCCACGTGATTTGATGAACGACTTGAAGGCAATGGGAATGTTTTTTGAGTCAATGGCTGTGCGAGACCTTAGGGTATATGCTGATTTGTTGGATGGCAATGTGTTTCATTCTAGGGATGCGAATGGATTGGAGTGCGATGCTGTGCTCCATCGTCGCAATGGGACGTATGGTTTGATTGAGATAAAACTTGGAGGTGGGGACTTGGTTGAAAAAGGTGCTCAGACCCTGACGAAACTGTCAGGGATGATTGATACTGAAAAAATGCCAGAACCTGCGTTTTTGATGGTGTTGACGGCAGTCGGAGACTATAGCTATCGACGCCCTGAAGATGGTGTCTGGGTGGTCCCGATTGGATGTTTGAGGCCGTAACGCTGCTACATCAATCTTTCCACCACATTCCGATACCCGATCTCACGGAGCATTTCGTGGGCGCCTTCGGTGCGGGTCAGGTCTTCGGGACAGTGGGCGTCGGTGCTGACGATAACGGGAATACCCATGCGGTTCATGTCGACTAAGGCACGACGCGAAGGGTAGAAATCAGTGTGGCGACCTTTGTAAAGTCCGCGGGTGTTGACTTCGACGATGCAGCCCATCTCGTGGGCCAACAGCAGTGTCTCGCCCAATAAAGACTGAAACCAGCTGTCGTCGGGACTGAAATATCGGCCACGGTTGTGCATGACAATCTTGTCGATATGGGCGACGACGGGCGGATGCGTCCGCTCAATCATCTCATTGCTCTGGCGGAAAAACGCCGTCACGGCACGACGAATGTCGCCGCCAAAGAGCCGCTGCAGTCCCTCGTCGTAGGTCTCATAACGCGGGCCGTCGATAAACCACAGGTGCTCGGCACGTTCCTTGGGGTCGGCAGGCATGGTGTCGCCCGGCACGGTAACCAGGTGAACGCCACCGATGAAATAGTCCAAGCCGCCTTGCTGAACCAACGGAGTAAAGTCGTCGAGCAGACCGGGGACATAGTCTATCTCCAGCCCCAGGAAGAGGTCGATGCGGCCGCGGTATTCGTCGCGCAGCGCACGCACCTCGCGACAGTAGTCGTCGTAGCGTTCGGCAGGCAGCGCAAAGTTGTTGTCGAAATCCACCGGCGCATGGCTGGAGAAGCCCAAGGCACTGAAACCGTGGGCTACGGCATAGTCGACATACTCGCGAAGCGTACCGCGACCATCGCAGTACTCGCTATGGGTATGGAAGTTGGTGCTCAAAACGCTATAGGCTTATTGGTCTAATTAGTCCAATTGGTCTAATTGGTTATTTTGTTGACATCTTACTTCTTGCCACCCGCGAGGGCCAGGATGAGACCCAGCGCCACGCCGAGCAGGGCGGCGAAAAGCACCTGGAAGGTGGGCGGCAGGATGAAGGTGATGGTATGCATCGGGAACCAGAAAAGGGGGATGGTCTTCTTGATAACCAGGTTCCACTGCACGTCCCAGTTGACTTCCTTGCTCATGATCTCGCGCATCTTCATGGGGCGCAGCAGTCCGCGCACGGTGCCGCCGTTGTCGGTGATGTGGATGTCGGTGCATTTGTGAAAGGTCATCATCACAGGGGCAAAGATGCTGTTCATCAGCACCGATACGGCAAAGGCGATGCCCAGCTTGGCCCAGGTGAGCTCCGACGCTTTGAAGATGGCGGCATAAACGGCGGCATGGCCGCTGTTGCCCGTCAGCGCATCGGCTACCGAACCCAGGAACACAGGAACGCCGCTCTTGAAGATAACCATCGACATGGCGATAGCCATACCCAGGAATCCCCACACAATCATGCGTGGCAGCACGCCAAAGCCCGGCTCGTTGTAGACGCCTTTGCGGATGCGCAATGCCAGCATCTCGCCCAGCGTGGCGAGGATGGCGAACTTGAAGAAAGCCATGATGTAGGGGTGCGCTGCGGTGGCGGCACAGAACCATGCGAAAAATCCCGTGGCAGGGATGAAAAAGGGCGTCAGCACCACGGCGACGCAGAAAATGAGTATCCAGTCTTGTTTTTTCATAGTGGTGCAAAGATACAAAAAAAGGTTGTACCTTTGTGTCATGAACTCCTTTTGTCGATGTGTGCTGCTGTTGCTGTTGACGCTGTCGCCTTTGTCGGCGAGGCTGCAGACACGGCTGGCCTGCTGGAATGTGGAGAATTACTTCGACATCTACGACGACACGTTGACGCGCGACGATGATTTTACGCCGCAAGGCGAAAACCATTGGACTCGGCACCGCTTCGAGCATAAGCGCGACATGATTTACAAGACCATCGCAGCCATGGGCTTCCCCGCTGTTTTCGGCATGGTGGAGGTGGAGAATGCCGCTGTGCTCCGCCACCTGTGCAAGGGCACGCCACTTCGTCGGAAGGGTTACGAGTTCGTCCACTACGATTCGCCCGACCCGCGCGGTATCGATTGTGCGCTGCTTTATCGTAGTGACGCCTTTCGTCTGCTGGAGTCGCGTCCGCTGCCGTTGCTGCATCAGCCCACCCGCGATGTGCTGTTGGCTACGGGGGTGCTGCCGCAGGGCGACACGCTCTGTCTGCTGGTGGTGCATGCCCCTTTGAAGCGGGGAGGGGAGGCGGCCGACCGACTGCGCAGCGTGTTCTGTCGGCTGCTCCGAGCAACGATGGACTCGTTGCACAGTGCGCATCCCGGCGCTTGGGTGGTGGCAATGGGCGACTTCAACGACACGCCGCAGACGATCATGCGGCGTATGGGGTGCAGTGCCGACGCATCGGCGACCACCGTTGGCTGTCCGCAGAACTACATGCTGGGGCTTTCTGACAGTGTCGCCAGCTACAAGTATCAAGGGCAATGGGAGTACATCGACCAGATTCTCTATCTGGCTCCCTCGGACGCAACGCCGTGTGGAGGAGGTACTTTCGTGGCACCGTGGCTGGTGACCGACGATGCCCGCTATATGGGTGTCAAACCTTTCCGCACCTATCAGGCCATGATCTATCAGGGAGGTGTCAGCGACCACCTGCCTGTTTATTTGGATTTTTTATGTGATGAGTGAGCGTGTATATAATAAATAGCGCGCACCCACGTTATTTATATGTTTTCACTTTTTAGTTTTTAGCTTTTACTTTTTACCTCTCCCATGCCGCCACTCTTTCTCGATTTAGCGATAATCCTTGTTACTGCGGGTGTCACGACGGTGATATTCAAATGGTTGAAGCAACCGTTGGTGTTGGGTTATC
>X431_Quagga__coassemble_259_pt1 | contig 9781 bp, 6 predicted proteins | sample X431_Quagga__metabat2_high_PE_003 | metagenome-assembled genome bin X431_Quagga | reverse complement strand
GGGGGGGGGGGGGGGGGGGGGGGGGGGGGGGGGGGGGGGGGGGGGGGGGGGGGGAGGGGGGGGGGGGGGGGGGGGGGGGGGTCGGGGTGGGGGGGGGGGGGGGGGGGGGGACGGAGGTGTTTTCATTGGTAACTATTTTTGGTGTGAAAGGGAGTTGCAATGGTATTGCAACATACTTAACTATTCTTTTTTGTTTTCGGTGCGGTAATAATTTCGGAGTTTGGCGATGATGCGGTAGCGGAGTTGGACGGCACTGTGAGGCTTGATGCCGAGTTCGCGGGCCATCTCGTCAGGAGTATAGCCTTCGGCCATCAGCTCGACGGCACGGCGTTCGTGAGGGTTGAGGACGGAGGCGAGGGATTCGATGTATTCGCGGAGATCGCCTTCGTCGGGGGCTGCAATGGGGTCGGCCATATTCTCGTCGAGAGGAAAGTAGAGATGGGTGCGATGGAGAAAACGCAGACGTGAGAAGGCGCTTCGGCAGAGCCAGTAGACCCAGAGGGTTTCCTGCAAGGGATGGATGTCGGCGCTGATTTGTTTTTCGTGTTTCCATATACTGATATAACATTCTTGTCGCAACTCGGCACAATGATAGCTGTCGCCTGACGAACGGCGCATACACAAGCGTTCGATGAGTGCCTTGTGCCGTTCAATCAGACCATAGAAATGCTCGTATTTCTGCCGGTCGTTTATTATCATTTAGAAACGTTTCGTTCCACGTTCGTTGCTTCATCTCGGCATAAAGAGTTATCTCTTTCTGCTCTCGACTTCCGCAACGTTCTACTATAATATAGGAATTTTTGGATGCAAAAATCTACAAGGGAATGAAAAAAAGTTGAAATTTAACATTGTTTAACTTTTGCAATTGCAGTGATATTGCAATATACAGAACTGTGGATGTGATTATTATATGGGATTAACGGGTTTAATGGGCAGAATGGGTATGGCGGCGGCAAAAATGCCGCCGGGGTGTACTGAAAAGAGAGGACGATTAGGGTTTGCCGAGGTGATGGTAGATTATCTGCACCTGAAGGGGCGAGAGCTTTTTCTGGCTTTTGGTGTACCTGGCGGCGACGAGGTCGGCCATGAGGTCGGGATTAGAGTGGAGCTCGCGGGCGAAGAGACGGCGCGAGACCTCTTTGTCATAGCCAGGGAAATAGAGCCTAGCCAAGTCCTGTTTGAATGTGTAACCTGACATTTTGTTTTGAATTTGAATGAAACTTTGGGTTGATTGTTGCTCAAAACAAAATATGGGTGAATCGGGGACAGGCTCAAAGGGTTACGAAATGTCCGCATTTGGCCGTAAAAGTCCGCTTATTTCCCATTGGAGGGGCGGGGATGCGGCGGCAAAAATGCCACCGAAATGCACGGAGAGAGGCGATGGATGGGACGGATGGGGCGAATGGGTGTCTCATTGAGTATGGAATTGATTTTCAGTAAATTGTGTGAATTTTCAGTAAAATATTGGTTTTGTGTGGGTTGTGGTGGTTTCGAAGAAGGATCGAAGAGGGATCGAAGAAGGGAGGAAGAAGGGAGGGTGTTCAAATTGAAAATTGAAAAATGAAAATTATTGTCGCGACAGAATCGCGACACACACTATAAGAGCGTATGTGATGCGACGGAATCTTTTATGGGGCTAATGGGCAGGATGGGGTGAATGGGCTATATTTGGCTGCGATGGTATCGCAACACACAGAAAAAAAATGGCGTTTTAGGGCTGCAGCGGTGCTGCAGCTAACGAGAAAAAATGGCGTAAAAGAAGAAAGGGCATCCCGATGGGGACACCCTTTGATGTTGATGATGCGGGGCGCTGGGGGTCGCGGACTTCGCGACTGCACCACGCGGAGCAAGAAACTATTCTTCCTCGGCGGCAGCTTCCTCGTAGGCCTTGAGGAGGGCCTGCTGGACGTCGGCGGGGACGAGTTCGTAGCTGCTGAAGGTCATGGTGAAGGTACCGCGGCCGCTGGTGAGCGAGCTCAGGGCGGTGCAGTAGCGGTTCATCTCGGCCAAGGGGGCCTTGGCTTTCAGCGTGGTGTACTTGCCTTCGGCATCCATGCCCATGACGATGGCGCGGCGACCCTGCAGGTCGGTCATCACACCACCCTGTGCCTCGGTGGGCACGGTGACGGCGATGTCGTAGATAGGCTCCTTGATCTTTGGGGCAGCCTGCTTGAAGGCCTCGCGGAAGGCGGTACGGCCGGCAATCTTGAAGGCCGTTTCGTTCGAGTCCACGGGGTGCATCTTACCGTCGTAGATGTTGACGACGATGTCGCGGGCGTAGGAACCGGTCAGAGGACCCTGCTCCATCTTCTCCATGATACCCTTGAGGATGGCGGGCATGAAGCGGGCGTCGATGCTGCCGCCAACGATGCAGTTGTTGAAGACCAGCTTGCCGCCCCACTCCAGAGGATACTCCTGGGTGTCGCGGATGGGGTACTTGGTCTGGTTGGGCATGCCGTCGTAGTAAGGCTCGATGAGCATGTGCACCTCGCCGAACTGGCCGCTGCCACCCGACTGTTTCTTGTGGCGGTACATGGCCTCGGCGCTCTTGGTGATGGTCTCGCGGTAGGGAATGTTGGGGGCGGTGAAGTTGACGGCCAGCTTGTACTGGTTCTCGAAGTACCACTTCACGGTGTTGAGGTGGAGCTCACCCTGGCAGCCGAGGATGACCTGGCGCAGCTCGCGGCTGTTCTCGAGCGTGAGGCTGCGGTCATAGGTCACGAGGTCCTTCAGCGCGGCGCCGACCTTCTCGTCGTCGTTGCTGTTGGCGGCCTTCACGGCGACGGTGTAGATGGGAGTCGGGAACTCGATCTCGCAGACGGCGTCGTCGGTGTTCTTCGGGGTGGTGAGGGTATGGTTGATCTTGACGTCTTTCAGCTTGATGGTGCAGACGATGTCGCCGGCGCAGGCTTTCTCGACGCGCTGACGGTTGCTGCCGCTGCAGACGAGCACCTGGCTGACGCGCTCCTTGCTCTGGTTGCAGGCGTTGATGACATCCTGAGCCTCGGCCAGTTCGCCGTCGAAGAGGCGGAGGTAGGTGAGTTCACCGAGGTTCTTATCCTTGGCGCTCTTGAAAGCGAAGGCCACGGTGGGGTTGGCGTTGTTGCTCTTCAGCTCTTTGCCACCCTTGGTCTTCTTGGCATCGGCCACCTCAGAGGGGGCGGGGACGTTCTGGCAGACGAACTCGAGCAGACGGTTGACACCGAAGTTCTCCTTAGCGGAGGTGCAGAGGATGGGGAAGAGGTCGCGCTTGTCGATGGCGAGCTTGAGGGCCTTGGTGAGTTCCTCGGCGGTGAGGTCGCCATTCTCGAAGTATTTCTCCATCAGTTCGTCGTCGGCAGCGGCGGCTTCCTCGACGAGGGCCATGCGCATCTCCTCGGCCTTGCCAGCATGCTCGGCGGGGATGTCGGCCTCGGTATATTTACCGTCGGTGAAGGTGTACATCTTGTTGGCCACGATGTCGACCACCTGGTTGAAGCCCAAACCGGCGTTGGTGGGGAACTGGAGCACGGTGCACTTGCCACCGAAGAAGTCCTTGAGTTGGTTGACGCTGTCGTCGAAGTTGGCCTTCTCAGCGTCGAGGTGGTTGACGACAAAGATCATCGGGGTGTCGAGCTTGGCGGTGTAACGGTTGGCAATCTCGGTGCCGACCTCGACGCCGCTCTGTGCGTTGACCACGACGACGGCGGCCTCAACGACGTTGAGGGCAGAGACGAGCTCACCCTGGTAGTCGGCAAAGCCGGGAACGTCGATGATGTTCACCTTCTTGCCACCAAACTCGGTGTACATGAGGGTATTCTCGACAGAATAGCCACGGTCGTGCTCGATGTCGCGATAGTCGCTGATGGTGTTCTTGTTGTCCACAGCGCCACGACGGTTGATGAGTCCGCCGCAGAAAGCCATGGCCTCGGCCATGGTGGTCTTGCCCGATTTGGCACCACCCACGAGGGCGATGTTGCGAATGTCTGATGTCTGATAAATTTTCATTGTATGTAAGTATTATATATTATTGTATTCCAAATATATGTAACATAACCCAAGGGCGATTGGGTTACGCATAAAGAGCGACAAAGATACGAAAAAATCTGAAAAATATGTACTTTTGCAAACTATCACGATGAGCGCGCTATTTGTAGTGCATTTTGAATATGGGTGTTATCGCACGGCAAAGTATCAAAGGGGCAATGGCCAACTACTTGGGTGTGGCCATCGGCTTCTTCGTGCAGTTTTTTGTCGTGACGCGCTACCTGACGCAGGAGGAGATTGGACTGACGCGCGTTATGGTGGATGCCGCCATGCTCTTCTCATCGCTGGCGCAGTTCGGCACCAACTCGTCGATTGTCAAGTTCTTCCCCCATTTCAGCGACGGTCGGCGCAACCATGGCATTTTTGGCTGGAGCCTGCTGCTGCCGTTGGTGGGCTTCGTGTTGTTTGCGCTGATTTTTCTGATATTCCGGGCGCCCTTGCTGTCGGTTTACTCCGAGAATGCTCCGATGTTGACCGACTATTTCTACCTGTTGCCGATGTTGACGTTCTTCTCGCTCTACACGTCGGTCTTCGAGGTCAACGCATCGGTGCTGATGCGCATCACGGTGGCCAAGCTGGTACGTGAGGTGGGAATACGGCTGTTCAACCTGGCAGCCTATCTGCTCTACGGCTTTGGATTGGTGTCGATTGATGTGTTTGTATGGCTCTTCTGTGGCAGTTATGGGGTGGCCATGTTGCTGAACCTCTACTACCTACTTAGGATTTCCGGTTTTGACTGGGGCATCTTCAAGCTCGACCGCGACTTTCTCGACCGCAACAAGGTGAAGGAGATGCTGCGCTATTCGCTGTATATGACGGTGATGGTGCTGGCAGGCAACATACCGCTGTTCAACACCCTCTTTCTGGGAGCCAAGACAGGACTGGCGCTGACGGGTGTGTACACCATTGCCTCCTATGTGGCGAATGTCGTCGAGGTGCCTTATCGCTCGTTGGGTGCTATTGCGCGACCGGTGGTGGCCGCTGCGGTGAAGGAGAACAACTGGGCGGAGGTGAACCGTCTGGGGCGACAGGTGAGTCTGCACCAGATGTTGGTGAGCCTGCTGATTTTTTATCTGATATGGATCAATATCGACGCCCTTTTCTCTATCATCCCCAACGGTAAAGACTATGTCGGCGGTGTAGGGGTGGTGCTACTGCTCGGGCTCTCCAAGGTGGTCAATTCGTCGTTCAGCATCGCCACCGATATCCTCAACTATTCGCGCCGCTATATCTGGGGCTTGCCATTCATTTTATTGCTCACCGTTTCGGCCATTGTGTTCAACAGCACGCTCATCGGTCCGATGGGCATCAATGGCGCCGCCTGCGCCACACTGCTGGCTTACGGAGTCTACAACCTGGTACTGCTGCTCTATGTCGGCCTTCGACTGAAGGTCAATATCCTCTCCGTCGGTCAGCTGAAGATGCTGGTCATCATCGCTGTGTTGATGCTGATCGACGGTTGCTGGACCCGATGGGTGGCCCCTGTGCTGCCGTTGTCCGTCATCCCTGCCGCCATTGTCAAGACCGTCGTCCTCGGCACCCTCGCTGCAATTGCCGTTTATGGCTGGAGGGTGTCGGAGACCGTCAATGAAATGGTGCGGAAATATGCAAGATGGAAGAAGTAAGATGGAAGATGTAAAAAAAATGTACCTTTGCACACTTTAACTTTTTAGTTTTTATCTTTTACTTTTTAGTTTACAAAGATGTTAGACAAGCTTGAAGCCATATATTCCCGCTACTGCGAAATTGAAGGACAGATGAATGATCCGCAGATTACAGCGGACATGAAGCGTTATGTCAAACTGAGCAAGGATTACAAGGATCTGCAGCCGGTGGTGAAAGCATACCACGACTACAAGGCGTTGCTCGACACCATTGCCGAGTGCAAAGAGCTGCTGGAGAATGAGAAGGATGCCGAGTTGCGCGAGATGGCCAAGGAGGAACTTACTGCCAGTATGGAACGTCGCGAGACGATGGAGGAGGAGATCCGTCTGCTGCTGATTCCCGCGGACCCCACCGATAGCAAGAATGCCGTCGTCGAGATTCGTGGCGGCACGGGTGGCGACGAGGCCTGCATCTTTGCCGGCGACCTCTTCCGCATGTACACCCGCTACTGCGAGAAGAAACGCTGGAAGGTGGAGGTCACCGATTTCAACGAGGGTACGTCGGGTGGCTACAAGGATATCACCTTCACCGTCACCGGCGAAGGAGTCTACGGATTGCTGAAATACGAGAGCGGTGTGCACCGTGTGCAGCGTGTCCCCGCCACCGAGACGCAGGGCCGTATCCACACCAGCGCCGCCGGCGTTGTGGTGCTGCCCGAAGCCGAGGAGTTTGACGTGGAACTCAATATGAGCGATGTGCGCATCGACACGTTCTGTGCCAGCGGTCCCGGCGGCCAGTGCGTCAACACCACCTACTCGGCGGTGCGACTGACCCATATCCCCACCGGTATCGTGGTCAGCATGCAGGACCAGAAGTCACAGATTAAGAATAAAGAGAAGGCTATCAGTATTCTGCGTACCCGTCTCTACGAGCGCGAGTACAACAAGTATATGGAGGAGCTCTCCTCCAAGCGCAAGACCATGGTGGCCACGGGCGACCGCAGCGAGAAGGTGCGCACCTACAACTACCCGCAGAGCCGCGTCACCGATCACCGCATCGGATGGAGCATGCACAACCTCCCCGCTTTCATGGACGGCGACATAGAGGAATGCATCGAAGCCCTCCAGCTTGCAGAGAATGCCGAGAAGCTGAAGGCATCGGTAGGCTGATAAGTTTACCACTAACAGATAACAGAAGGGGCCTGCAGACTTTGTCCGCAGGCCCCTTCTATATTTCCTGTAAGTTGATTATCGCACGATGTCCATCTCCTGGATGAGGTTCTGGGCGTTGGCGAATTTGTCGATGACCCACAGCATGTAGCGGGTGTCGAGGCAGATGCAGCGTTGCAGGTTCTCCTCGAAGTCGATGTCGCCGCTCATGGCTTCACCGTTGCCGTCGAAAGCCAGACCGATAAGACGGCCGTCGGCATCGATGACGGGCGATCCGCTGTTGCCACCGGTGATGTCATTGTTGGTGATGAAGCAGGTGGGCAGCTCGCCGCGGCTGTTGACATACTCGCCAAAGTCCTTGGCTTGGTAGAGCTGTTTCAGTCGTTTGGGCACCACAAACTCGCTGTTGGTCTGTCCTCTTTCTCGATGACGCCACGCAGGGTGGTGTAGAAGTGGTAGCTGACACCGTCCTTGGGGTCGTAGGCTTTGACGTTGCCGTAGGTGCAACGGATGGTGGAGTTGGCGTCGGGCGACATCAGTTTCTTGCCTTTGTTCATCTGCAAGATGCCGTCGACGAAGTTGCGCTGACCGCGTGTCAGGTTGTCCTGTGCCGACTTGGGAGTCATTTGCGCCACAGCGCGATACTGCATATAGATGGCTTCGCCCAGCTGATACATCGGGTCTTTCTCGATTTTCTTGGCGTTGAACTTCTCGAGCAGTTTCTCGAAGCGCTCCTCGTTGGAGAACATCGACTCTTTGTACATCTTGGTGGCATACTCATCCCAGTCGCCTTTGTATTTCTTCCAGGCTTTGATGATGACCTCGGGGCAGTAGGCGTGGTTCATGTTGTCGTAGACATGCTGGAACATAGCCGCCATCAGTCGGCGGTCGGTCTCTTCGTTGTAGTCTTTGTAGAACTGCTCGGCTTCGCTGCGCAGGGTGGCCATGAGCCCTTCACGCGCGTCGGCGTCTTTCTCGTCAGCGATACGGATCATGAGCACACCCAGCTGGTAAGCCTGGAAGGGCAGCTCGGCACCGTCGAGCAGACCTTCGACAAGGTACATGCGTGCCTGGTTGTAGGGACGCATCTCCTGGCAGGCCTGTTCGATGAGCGGCAACGCCTCGGCATAGCGGGGAGCCTTGTTACGCGACCACTGGCGGTATTGCGATTCGATTTCGCGTTTGATGTTCATGGTGCCCAGGTTGGTGAGGGCTTTGTTCTGCTCGCTGGAATACTTCCAGTAGTTGGAGCAGGAGGCGTATTTCGACGCGTATTTGATACGGGTGGACTGACTGGCGGCCATCTCCTCACGCAGGATGTTGATCTTCACCGTGCGGATCTCGTGACGCAGCTTGTTGGTGACATCCATCACTTCGGTCAGACCGTAGGAGGTGACATAGTGGTTGGTGGTGCCGGGGAAACCCAGCACCATGGCGAAGTCGCCATCCTGCAGCTCACGGATACTCACGGGCAGGTGGTGTTTGGGTTTGAGCGGTACGTTTTTCTTGTCGTAGGCCGCCGGCGTGCCGTCGGGAGCGGTGTAGATGCGGAACATGGAGAAGTCGCAGGTGTGACGCGGCCACGACCAGTTGTCGGTGTCGCCGCCAAACTTACCCATCGACGAGGGCGGTGCACCCACCAATCGCACGTCGCGGTAGATCATGTGGACAAAGAGGAAGTACTGGTTGCCGTTGAACATGGGCTTCACCGTGGCCTGGTAGAGTGTGCCGGCAACGGCCTCGTCCGAAAGCTTCTTGCTGATGGCTTTCACCGCTTCGGCGCGGTCGGTCTCACTCATCTCCTCGTTGAGCGCCTGCAGCACCTGTTCGGTGACATCTTCCATGCGCACCAGGATGGAGGCGGTCAGTCCCGGATTGGGGAGCTCCTGCTCTTTGCTGTAAGCCCAGAAACCGTCGCGCAGATAGTCGTGCTCAACAGTCGAGTGCTCCTGCAGTTTGCCGTAGCCACAATGGTGGTTGGTGGTCATCAGACCTTGGTCGGAGATGATCTCACCGGTGCAGAAATGCCAGAAGGGAGAGCCTTCGTTGCCCAGACCCACAATGGCATCCTTCAAGCACGACTGGTTGATAGAGTAGATGTCCTCGGGGGTGAGACGGAAGCCGGCTTTCTGCATGTCGGCATAGTTCTTTCCAATGAGCGACAGCAGCCACATGCCTTCGTCGGCTCGCAGGCTGGCGGGCATCAGCATGACAGCCGCCAACATCAAAAATCCAATAGTTTTTTTCATGTTAAATAGTATTAGTTCCTAATTATAGTATTTCGCTAAATGGGGGTACAAAGATACTTAAAAAATGATAATCGGGAGTCGAAAAACGAAAAATAAGGACCAGACAGCCCATCGGACCCAATGCCCCGTTCCCCCCAATCGAGTAGTCCCGCTTTTCTTTTTTTATCAACAAGGAGTGGAAGAGGGGAGGGGGTACCCTCGATGACTTCGATTTGCCGAAAGATGGCTTTTGTTCTTGTTTTGTAACCTTTTTTTTTGAGATGCGTATAAGAGGGTTGAAAGTAACAAAATGGAAGTTTTCAACAATTAATGGAACTTTATGGTTTTTTTTGGAAAATTGTTTCTATCTTTACAACTTGAAAAATTATAGGTAATAATGGCGTTACTACTTGGTATCGAATACTGTAAGATCGATTCGAACGGTCGTTTCAAGTTTCCCGTCGCCCTCAAGCGTCAGTTGGAGACCGAGGACAACCGTTTCGTGATCCGTCGCAGTTTCGATTGCGAGTGTCTCGAACTATGGACCTATGCCAGTTTTCAAGCTGAGGTGGAGCAACTCCAGGAAAAACTCAATCCCTACAACATCGCCGACCGTGCCATCCTGCGCCGCATGACCCATGCCAACGAAGTGGACATGGACACCAACGACCGTCTGCTCATACCCCTTGAGCAGAAATGTGTGCTGGGCGATGCCAAGGAGATTGTCCTTCAGTCAACGGGCAAGTACATAGA
>X431_Quagga__coassemble_258_pt1 | contig 9802 bp, 7 predicted proteins | sample X431_Quagga__metabat2_high_PE_003 | metagenome-assembled genome bin X431_Quagga | reverse complement strand
CGGTGCTGCTTATCGGTTCGTTAGTCGACAAATACGGCTATGGCGACGGGGGCGGGTGCATCACCATCGCCGACCGCAACGAGGTGTGGCAGATGGAAATCATCGGTGCCGGCCGGCATACTATTGGCGGCGTGTGGGTGGCGCAGCGTGTGCCCGACCATCATGTTGCTGTCAGTGCCAACATCCCGCGCATCGGCCGTCTGTACCGTGACCGTCCCGCCGAATTCCTCTGCTCAGACAATGTGGAGTCGGTGGCCCGTGCGCATGGCTTGTGGAACGGCGAAGGGGAATTCCTGTTTTGGAAAGCCTACGCTCCCGAGTACGCCAACGGCCGCAACTTCCGTGAGCGGGAATACTTTATCTTCAATTCCTTGGCTCCGTCGCAGCACTTCACCTTCGACATGGCGGAGCTGCCCTTCAGCGTGCAGCCCGACTCGGCAGTCTCGGTGGAGCAGGTCATTGTCCTGTTTCGTAGCACCTACGAGGGTACCGATATGGATATGTGCCAGAACATAAAGATGCCTGTGCGTCGCAAAGCAGCTGACGGCAGCTACTATATGGACACGGCGGTGAGCCCGTTGGCCAACCCGTGGATGACCACGGCCATGCAGAACACGCTGAACCACCTGCATCCCGGTGCCGTCGAGTTCCGCCGCACGGTTAGTGTGGCCTGGTGTTCCTACAGCTGGGTGGCGCAGCTGCGTGGCTGGCTGCCCGACGCCGTGGGTGGCGTCTGCTGGTTCTCGGTCGATAACCCGGGTCAGTCGCCGCGCATCCCCATCTTTTCCGGCAACACGGAGCTGCCCGCAAGCTTCGGTCTCTGCGGTCAGAAAGGCTACGACCCGACGGCCTTGGTCTGGCAGTACCGCAGGGCCAACAAACTGGCCACCTTGGCGTGGCAGCGCACCAAGAAAGAGATGAACGACTCGATTATGTCGCAGCAGCAACAGGCCTTTGAAGGTCTGCCTGAGCTGGAAGCCGAGGTGCGACAATATGCAGAGAAAGGAAAAACGAAGAAAACTTCGCGCCTGCTCAACGACTATACGCGTCGGGTGTACGACAACAGCCGCGAGGCTTGGTCGGCACTCGAGGCCCGCTATTGGCAGATGTTCGGATTGGGTTTCTAATTTTTACCTATTATATCCTCACAGTCTATTCCGAGGAGTTGCATTTTTTTTCGGATGAGTGGCAACTCCACCTCAATAAATTCTCGTCGTTGTTCGGCGAGAATTTTCTTTTTGGCGTCGGTAGCCACATAGTAGCCCACACCTCGTCGGTTGTAGATAATCTCCTCGCCTTGCAGAAAGTCGAAGGTACGCATCACGGTATTGGGATTCACGCCCATCGATGCCGCCACGTCGCGCACCGACGGCATACGTTCCTCAGCGGCGGGCTCGCCATTGAGAATCTGCTCCATCAGTCGGTCGGCTATCTGCAGATATATCGGTTTTTGCTTTTGAAATTCCATTTTAATGATTGTTTGATTGTTTAAATGTTTGACTGTTTGAGTGGTAGACATATTATACGATGTCGTATTACTCTCACAATCATTCAATCAGGCATTCAAGCATTCTATATCTTTTCCTTACACCGGTTGAACTCGATGACGCGCATCTGGCGGCCCTGTGGGTCGGGGACGATACGCATGCCTCTGCTGTCGAGCCACAGACTGTCGGCTTTCCAGTCGCCGTTACTCCAACGTTCCTCGGTCTGCGAGTAGGGGTCCACCCCGGGGGCAAGGTTGACAGGCATGCGGTACCGCTCCCTCATACGCATGACGATGGAGAAAGCACTAATAGTATTGATCTCAATACCGTAATGGGTATCGCCATCATCACTAATTACAAATGTTTCAATAGTATCCACCGGAGCCTCATAGCGTGCCCTGTCGAAGATTTCGAGGATACGCATAGGCTCATAGGTGGTGTCGGCACGCAGTAAGCCTTTCTTCATCATGGCATGCAGCAGGGGTGTGTAGTCCAAGGGCTGCGCGGTGTCGCGGTCGACAATCAGGTAGGTATATCCCGGGAGGAAATTCTGCTTTTTATTGTCATACCAATACAGGGTAGTTGAATTGATCGAATCCGATGAATAGGCCAATAGGTAAGCGAGCTCAGGCACTGTGCCACTCTGCACCACAGTGTCAGGTCCCTTAAAATCCCGGACAGCCTTCCCGTGTTTTATCACATTGTCCACGTTCATATCCCACGACACCATACGCATCGTGAAGCGCTCGGTCTCAATGGTCTCGTCGACGTCACGGTTGAAATAGCAACCCGTGAGCGTTATACATGCCGCAAGGGCAATAAAAAAAATCTTTTTCATAACTACTTAATTACTTAACTACTTAACAACTAAAGAAAGCACCAGCAGCCAGTACATTTGCCTTAACTACTTAACTTCTTAGCTACTTAACTACTTCAATCAGTACGGCATCTTTTTCAAGCGACGCCAAGTCAACCAGGTGAAGAGGACGAAGATCATGAAATTAAACACAGCGATAATGCCCATCACCCAGTTCATCAGATTCTCAGGACCATATTGAAATATAGTGTCATAGAACCACTCCAAGAAATCGGCATTTTTGATGAGCGCCACAACGATGGGAATGGCAACGACGGTGAGCACGAACTCCAACAGGTAGAGGATGAGAAAGGTGTAGAGCACTTTGTGTTTCTTGAACAGCGTAGCGGCATAGAGGAATATGGCCGGCGTGGCGAAGAGGCTCGTCCATGTGGCGGCGGTCAGGAGCCAGCTGTGGAAGCCGGGCATGAAGTTGTCGTCAGCCGGTAAAGAGATGATCAGGGGGAAGCCTCCTTTGCTCTGCCAGAGCCAATGATAGTACGGGCCCGCAGGCATGAGACGCAGGATGATGTCAAGCACCATGCTACCCAGGTAAACAACCGCAGGAGCCACGATGAAGGTGAAGAACAGCATGCTCAGGTATTTCTCCAGCTTGGAGGCCGGTAGCATGGCGTAGTAGATGCCCTCGTTGCGGAGGTTCATGGTGCGGTAGAGACGCGACGGCAGCATGATCGCCGCAAGCGATGAGACGAGCATAATCATCACCACGCGCCAATAAGGGTCAATCACTGCCGTACGGTCGATAACCAGTCCCAGCAGCCACACCGTGAAAGGCAGCGATGCCAGCACGATGGCGGTGGTGCCGAAGGTCGGCCACATATTGCGGAAGTCTTTCTTGACGACGTTGCAAAAACGGTTCCATTCAAACTTGTTGTTCATATCCTTTCCTCCTTATTTAAACATTTCTTTAAAAACACTCTTGTTTTTCAGCACGGCGTTGAACAGGGCCTCGATATTGATCTGACTCTCCTCGCCGGTGGCGTTGGACAGGACATTCAGATAGCCGCCGGGCTGCATCTCGCTGTACAGTGCGTCGTCGCGCTTCTCTCCGCCATATTCAAAGTAGAGCTTTTCTGTGATGCGTTGCACGCTGGCGTCAAGCATCACGGCATTGTTGCTCAGTATGACAATGGAGTCGATGAGGTTCTCCACATCCTTCACCTGGTGGGTCGAGATAATGATGGTCGACCGCTCGTCGGCTCTTTTGCTCAAGATCGAGCGGAACTGTGCCTTGCTGGGGATGTCCAGTCCGTTGGTGGGTTCGTCAAAGAGCACATAATCGGTTCCCAGCGACAGACTGGCGGCGATAAGGCTCTTCTTCTGCTGACCGAAACTCATCTCCTTGAATTTGCGGTCGGGCTCCACCTCCAACTCCTGCATCAGGTGCAGGAACGTCCCCTGTGCAAATTCGGGATAGAACGGGAGCAGCTCGTCGACAAATTGCTGCGGGGTGGCGCCGTCCGGTATCTTCACCTCGTCGGGCAGGAACACGATGTGTTGCAACATCTCGGGCAGCCGCTCCTGGCTGGTGAACCCGTCTACGCTGCAACAGCCTTCTTTCGGACGCAGCAGTCCGCAGATGAGTTTCAACAGGGTGGTCTTGCCCACGCCGTTTTCGCCCAGCAGGCCGTAGATATGGCCACGCTGATAGTCGTTGCTGTCGAATTTGCCGTCAAATGTGAGGTCGATGTTCGTGAACACCGGCATCTTCTTATAGCTGAAGCTAAGATTCTTGATTGCTATCATAGTTTTTTTCTTTGATTACTAAGTTAATATTAGACCAATTGGACTAATCAGACTAATTAGACTAATTAGACCAATTGGACTAATCAGCCCCATTTCTTCAATTCAATTCCCCCGGGGAGTGTTGTCGGTAGCTCCCTGTCGCGCCTTGCTCTCCAGCTCCATCTTGCCGAAACGCCAGGTGAGACCTATGCTCACAAAGCGCGAGTTGTAGTGCTGGCTGCCCGTGGTCTGGTAGTTGGGCGCCGTGTAGTTGTCACCCCATTCCGCCAGCCCGAAGATGTCGTTGACGTTGATATACACACTCATCTTGCGGTTGAAGAAATCGCTGCTCACACCGAAATCTACCCCCTTGTTGGCCACGCTCATGCTGTAGAGACTCATCCTCGGCGACGTGTAGTGGGCGTTGGCAAACACCTCCAGCTTCTGCCACAGCTTGGTCCACACGTTGACGCGGAAACTGTAGCTGATCTTGTTGTCCTTGTATCCGTCGTAATTGTAGCCATAGTTGAACAGCGAAGCGTTCAATCGCACGTTGAGGAAGCCTGTAGGACGGTAGGTAATGTTGGCCTCCACTCCCTCGGTGTGGCTGGAACCGATGTTGACGGGATAGGTGTAGTTCACCAGATAGGGACCGATATTCAGGTCGGTGGTGCTGCCCATCATGGTGCCTTGCTCGTTGCTGTTGAACCGCATATAGGCGTTCACGCCGATGTTGCCGAATCCCATCAAGAATTTATTGACGGCGGCCTCGATATTGTGCGTGTAGGTCATCAGCAGGTCGGGGTTGCCGGTGCTGAAGCTATAGTCCGAGTAGATGCGGAAAGGCGTGAGGTTGGCCATGTCGTTGGGAGCCGTGAAGCGGCGCGTATAGCTGATGCTGTAGCTGGTGTAGGTCGGTGTCTGATAGCTCAGATGGATGCTGGGCACCAAGCCGTAGAAGGCCGTGTTCACCGTCAGCTTTTTATCATTGGCATGGTTGAAGGTGGCGTGGGTGAACTGACTTTCTCCACGCAGACCCAGCTTGGCCGTGAAGCCGCCCCAACGTTTCTGTGCTGTCACATAGAGCTGGGGTGCCCAGCCGATACCTTTGGCATAGTAAGTGCGCAGCTGCATGTTGTCCCAATCACCCATAGTGTTCAGGCTGTCCAGCTCATTGTCGTTGGTGTTGTAGCTGAAACTAACCTCGGCACCGGTCTCCAGTTCGATACCATTCTTCATCGGCAACGTGTAATTGACGCCGACACTGGCGTTGGGTCCAAAATAAGCCCCTCTTGCCCTACGGTCGAAATTCCCGGCTGTGTAGACGCTGTAGCGACGCCATAAATCCTCGTCGCTGCTATTGCTCCACAGGTTGCCGTTGAAAGTCACGCTCAGCTTGCGTCCTGTGGTGTCGTAGCGATGTTCAAACCATGCTCCGGCATAGCCACCGCCCCAGAAGTTGCGACTCTTTGAGCTGTCGCAATAACTCAGGTCCGACAACATCGGCTTGTATTCCCGATAGATGTAATCGCTGGAGGCGTCGCCGCGGCTCCATCCCGGATAGGCACCCATCCAGGCCGACAGGTGGGTCATACTGTCGATGTTCCAGTTGATATTGAAACCCACATAGCCGCCGATATTCGGATTGTTGCTCTCGGTGTTGAAAGACTGGTAGCGGCTTGTGTCGCCGTTGGCATCGAGGAGGGTGTTTGTTCCGTCGGAGCCATACTCATGGGTGCCGTATCGACCATTCAGATAGAGGTTGAAGTCCACTTTCTCATTGGCCCACACATAGCTGATCCAGGGGGACAGCATCGGTGTGGTGGTGGCTTGCAAACCCACACAGAGCAATTCATTGCGCGTGATGGTCTGGTTGGTCACGATGTTGATGACGCCGCCACTTGTAGAATAGCGTGCCGACGGGTTGGTGATGACCTCGATGCGTTCGATGGCGTTGGCCGGCAACTGCTTGATGTACTGTTTCAGTGCCTCCTCGTTCATGTGCGAGGGACGGTCGTTTACCCAGATTTCCACACTCGACACACCGCGCAGCGTGATGTTGCCTTCGGCATCCACCTCGACGCCCGGAGCATTCTGGAGTGCATCGCTGGCCGTTCCGGTCTGGATGGAGGGGTCCTCTTTGGTGTTATACATATTCTTTTCGCCATCCATCAAATAGAGCGGACGCTTCGCCGTAACCTGCACCTCTTGCAACATCGTGCCGCCCTTTAAATTGATTTCTAATTTATCTAATGATTTATTGATTTCTATCGTCTCAGTATAATTCTCATAACCTACACAGCTTGCCTGCAACAGGTATTTGCCAGGCTTGATGTCGCCAATCGAAAAATGACCCTCGAAATCCGAGGCGCCGCCACGCATGAACACCGTGTCCGTCTCTCGCATCAAACCCACATTCACAAACGGCAATGCCTCTTTTGTTTTTGCATCTCGTACCGTTCCACTGATCGATACTTTCTTGGAGCTACTGTTCGAGGTCCCTTGTGCTTGGGCAACCGTCATCAATGCGACCAATGTCAGCATTAAAAAACCAAGTTTTTTCATATAGATAATTGATTTATAGGATTTAAATTAGTGTCGTTTTCCTGTATTAGTCAACTAATACACTGCAAATGTACGAATAATTCTCATACATCTGTCAAAATGAAGAAAAAAAAATAGAAAAAAAAGTTACCGAACCTGTAATTTCTGGCCGGGACGGATGATGCTTGTTCTTTGCATTTTGTTCAATTCGCAGAGTTTGCTCACCGTGGTGTGATGCCGTTTGGCAATCTTCTCTAACGTGTCACCTTTGCGTACAGTATAATAGGTGGTCTCCGTGGTGTTCTCCTCCGAGGCTTCCTGTTCCATCATCGGGCTGTTGTCGCCTTTTTCAATTTTGATGTTTCCACTTCCATGTCGAAGATGATTATAGGCTTTCTTCAGGTCGTTGGGGGTGATGCTGTAGCCTGGCGTGATGGGGCGCAAGGGCGTGTCGAGCCGGTGCGACAGCAGCCATTCGTAGGGTGACGACAGATAGAATGCGCGTGCCGGCGCCCCGTGGTTGGAACCCTGCAATTTGGTGAATTGCATGCGGTTGGTGCTGCCACAACGTTCCATGGCGTTGATAATGCGTTGCGACTGGCTGATGGGCACCTGTCGGTCGGCGGTGCCGTGGATGATCCACAGCGGCACCTCGTTCAGCCCGCAGAAGTCACGCAGCTGACTGCCGCCGCACATGGCGATGGCGGCAGCCACTTTGTCGGGATAGGTGCCCACAAAGTCGAAGGTGCCGTAGCCGCCCAGACTCATGCCAAAGACATAGATGCGGTTGGTGTCGACCGGATAATGCGCTTTCACCCACTCCAGCACATGCATCAGCCGTTCCGGTTTCCAGGCGCCACCCGGATTCTGGGGCGCCACAATGGTGGCAGGTATCTCCAAGCCCATCTGCAAGGCGTGCAAAGGACCGTAGCGACGTACCCTCTCCAGATTCTTCCCACAAAGGCTGGCGCCATGCAGAAAGAGTATCAGCGGCTGCGGCTCGCTGGCGGTGTCGACAGCGGTATAGGTCCAGAAATCATAGCCGTCGGCCACCACCTGCCGGTGGGAGGTCATCGTCTGCGCCAGCCCATTTGCAGGAAAAAGTAAATAATAAAAACTAAAAACTAAAAAGTAAGCCGCAATCTTCTTCATGCTCAGTTAAACAGTTCAACATTTATTATTCCATTCTCAGAATATACGGCAACCGCGCCTGGACGGGTGCCATGCTGCTCCAGTCCACCAAGTCCTGATAGAAGGGGACCACCGTCTGGATTCGCTGTCTCAGCACGATGTCCTCTTTGTCGTTGGCTGCTGCCATCAGTCGCGTGAAGAGGTCTTTCTCTTTGGGATAGTCAACGGTGCTGTATTCCTCAATTCCCGCTTCGGCAGCGGCGATTTTCAGCGCCAGCGAGAGGCCGCCCAACGTGTCCACCAGCCCGTTGACCACAGCCTGCTGACCTGTCCACACACGGCCGCGACCAATCTCGTTGACGGCCTCTGTGCTCATGCCGCGACCGTCGGCCACACGCTGGCAGAAGGTTTTGTAGAATTCTTCAACATGATACTGCATGGTGGCGCGGGCAGTGGGGGAGAGGGGGCGCATCAGGCTCAGCCCCGTCGAGTTCTTGTTGGTGTTGACGGTGTCGACACCGATGCCCAGCTTTTTCTTCAACAGGGTGCCCACTTCGGGTATGGCGGCAAAAACACCGATGCTGCCGGTCAGCGTGGTGGGCTGCGCCACGATGGTGGTGGCGTTGCAAGCCATCTCATAGCCCGCGCTGGCGGCCAACGCACTCATCGAGACGATGACGGGCTTCTGCTTCTTGGCCTCGATGACGGCGTGGGTCATCGCCTCGGAAGCGGTGGCCGAGCCACCGGGCGAGTTGATGCGCAGCACGATGGCTTTCACGTCGTTGTCCTTGCTGGCGGCGCGCAGCGCCTCGACGATGTCGTCGCCATAGACGGCCGTGGCATACCCTTCGCTGGTTCCGTCAACGACGTTGCCTTCGGCATAGATGAGGGCGATCTTGTCTTCCGCCGTCTTGTTGGAAAAACTGTGTACATATTTGTTCGCGTCGACCAATCGGCTGCAGCCATAAGTCTCTTTCAGCAGGTCGCGCATGTCGCGCTCAAACAGTAGCGTGTCGACCAGTCGGCTGTCGTGGGCACGCTGTGCCACATAGCCCGTCAGCTGGTCGGCCATCAGGTTGATGCTGTCGGTCGTGGTGTGACGGCTTTGCGCCAGGTTGTCGGCCACATGCTGCCAGATGCTGCGCACATAGGAGCGCACCTGCTCGCGGTTGGCGTCACTCATGCTGCTGCGGGTGTAGGTCTCGCCGGCACTCTTGTAGGCGTTGCTCTCGGGTCTAATCAATTCCATCCGCACACCCAGCTTGTCGAGCAGGTCTTTGTAGAAGATGACTTCGGCACCGATGCCGCGCAGGTCTACGATGCCGGCGGGATGCAGTCCCACACAGTCACTCATGGAGGCCAGATAGTAGCCCGTCTGCGAATAGTTGTCGGCATAGGCCACGATGGGGTTGCCCGTGGCTTCGCGATAGTCGGCCAGCGCGTCACGCAGCTCGTCGCACTGCGCCCAGGCCACAGCGCCGTTGTTGCAATAGAGGTAGATGCCTTCGACACGCTCGTCGCTCTTGGCACGATCGATGGCTTGCAGCAGGTCGCAGAGTCCCTGCGTCTTGTTCTCGCTAATCAGCGACGTCATCTTGTCGGGGGTGCGTTCCACGATGCTTTGAGAGAGGTCGACTTTCAAAAACAGATGGTCGCCCGTGACCACCGTCGGAGTCTCCGTGCTCGCACTCGCCGCCAGCGCGACGATGAGACCGACTACTATAAAGAATCCAATGATACGTATGACCACAAATGCAATAAGAAATCCTGTGGCGGATGCCAGCATGGTTTTGCCAAAGCCCATCGGCTTCTTTTCGTTGTTTTCCATAATGAGGGTGCGTTATTGGAATTTTGTTATTTCGTTAGTTTGTTTCAACATCCCATATTTGACAGGATGATGTGCAAAATTACAAAAAAAATGTATTTTTGCATTTATGACTACCATACAAAACTAAAAAGTAAAAACTAAAAACTAAAAAGTTAGATGTCTGAGAATTTGCCTATTCGCTATCGATTTCACAAGGTTGCCGACCTCAGG
>X431_Quagga__coassemble_257_pt1 | contig 9841 bp, 8 predicted proteins | sample X431_Quagga__metabat2_high_PE_003 | metagenome-assembled genome bin X431_Quagga | reverse complement strand
ACTGCGCCCTATCGGGCTTGTGCGGGGTTATCGAGATTCAGCCCCGCTGGGGCTGGGAGGGGATGCGGGATTCGCTGGCTCCCCACACTGCGCCCTATCGGGCTTGTGCGGGGTTATCGAGATTCAGCCCCGCTGGGGCTGTACTAAGGAAGGGGTAGTCGACGCCGAAGACTTTTTGGATGTTGGCGGGGGTGAGGCCGGCGGACATGGGGCCTTGGAAATAAACGCGGTGGTCGTGGAGCAGGAGCAGCGACGGGCAGTAGCGATAGGCGAGGTTGAGGTCGTGCATGACGATGAGGATGGTCTTGCCCTGGCTGCGGTTGATTTCGCACAAGAGCTCCATGATCTCAAATTGGTGGGCGATGTCGAGGTTGGAGGTGGGCTCGTCAAGCAACATGACGGGGGTGTCCTGTGCCAGGGCGCGCGCCAACATGACGCGCTGCCATTCGCCACCACTCATCTCATGGGGTTTGGAGAGGCGGAGCTCCCAGGTGTTGGTGAGACGCATGCAGCGTTCGACCATCTCCCAGTCGCGCTGCGACTCGTTCTGCAGCCGATACTGGTAGGGGTTGCGCCCCATGAGCACCGTCTCGAAGGCGGTAAACTCGAAATCGGTGTTGCTGTGCTGCCGTACCAACGACACCTGCTGTGCCAGACGACGTATGCCATAATCGCGGACATCGACGCCGTCGATGCGCACGACACCTTCCTGCGGACGGATAAGGTTGCCGATGCAACGCAGCAGCGTGGTCTTGCCACAGCCATTGAGACCCATGACGGCATACATGCCGCCCTGCTCGATGTCGGCATTGATGTCGCAGAGCACCTGACGGGAACCGAAGGCGCAATGCAGGTGTTGTATGGAGATCATGGCTGGGGCGGTCATAGCATCTGTTTGTTTCGGTAGAGGAGGTAGATGAACAGCGGCGCGCCGACCAATGCCGTGAGGCTGCCCACAGGCAACTCGCCAGGCTGCAACAGGGTGCGCGCCAAGGTGTCGCACACCAGCACGAAGATGCTGCCCAGCACGATGCTGTAGGGCAACACCCGCCGGTTGTCGGGACCCACAATAAGGCGGACGCAGTGCGGCACCACCAAGCCGACAAAGCCCACGACACCCGAGCAGCTGACGGTGAAGGCAATCATAAAGGTGGTGGCCAACAGCAAGCGTTTCTTCACTTTCTCGACATCGACGCCCATGCTCTGTGCCGCCTCGGAACCCACCAACAGCAGGTTGAGGTCGCGCGCATGACGCAGCACCACCGCCATGCCCAGCACGACGACCGGAAGCAGCGTGAATACGCCGTTCCAAGTGGCGCTGGCAAAGCTGCCCATCGTCCAGAAGATGATGCTCTCCATCTTGTCCTGGTGCATGACCATGAGCAGCGACACCAGTGCAGAGATGAGGAACGTGAGGCAGACGCCTGTGAGCAACAACGTGGTGCTGTGCAGCCGGTTGCCGATGGTGGCGATACGGTAGATGAGCCAGATGGTGAAGAGCGCACTCAACAGCGCACAGCCGCCGATGCCCAGCAGTGTGTACTGCAGACCGGCGACGATGGCAATGGCGGCACCCAACGAAGCGCCCGACGAGATGCCCAGCACGTAGGGGTCAGTGAGCGAGTTGCGGAAGATGGCCTGGTAGGAGGCTCCCGACACGGAGAGCGCGGCGCCAGCCAGCACACAGAGCAGGATGCGGGGCAGGCGCAGATTAAGGAAAATGGGTGATTGCCAGAGGTCAGCCCACGCGATATGGGCGGCACCCATGGTGGCACTCACCACCATCAATGCCAGCAGAAGGACGATACACAGAACAAAGAACAACCGCTTCATGCCTCCGACAACAGGTCACGCATGGTGTAAAAGCCTTTACGCCCACACAGGTACTCGGCAGCCAACACAGCACCCAACGCCAGTCCCTGCCGACTCTTGGCACTATGTCGCAGCGTCAAGGTATCGACATCGCTGTCGTAGACCACCTCGTGGATGCCCGGCACCTCTCCCTCGCGGATGGAGACGATGTCACCCACCGGCATGCGCTCGGCGTGGCAGACCTCGTTGATGTCGCGCGCCAGCGTGATGGCGGTGCCACTGGGGGCGTCGAGCTTGTGGATGTGGTGCGTCTCGCTGAGCGAGACCTTGTATTCGGGTCGCGCCGCCATAAGCTGTGCCAGACGGCGGTTGAGTTCGAACATAATGTTCATGCCGATGCTGAAATTCGAGGCCACCAGCAACGCCTGGCCACGGTCGCGGCATTCGGCCGCCACGGCATCGAGTCGGTCGTACCAGCCCGTGGTGCCACAGACCACGGGAAGACCGAGATCGAAGCAACGGCGCAGGTTGTCGACGGCGACAGCCGGTTGCGAGAACTCGACCGCCACGTCGCAGGCGCGCAGCGCGTCACCGCAGCGGTTCCAGTCGTCGTCGTTATCGACAGTGCAGCCTATCTGATGGCCGCGCTGCAGTGCGAGGGTTTCGATGGCATGACCCATCTTGCCATAACCGAGGATTGCGAGAAGCATGGGGGAAGGGAGGGTTGAAGGGTTTTAGGTTGGAAGGGTTAGAGGGTTGGAAGGGAAATTAGCAACCGTAGTCGGACTGGAATTTGATGTTCATGAGGCGGAGCTCATCGAGGGTGTACTCCTCATCGAAGTCGACGAACATCTGGTCGATAGAGAAATCCTCCTGGTCGCGCAGGTAATCGATAAGCTCTTCCTGGCACTCCTCGTCGATGGTCTCATTGATGATGTAGTCGACATCGAGCCGCGTGCCCGCTGCCACAATGCGCTCCATCTCATCGAGCAACTCGGGGATGGTGAGACCTTTGCCGCGGGCGATGTCTTCGAGCGACATCTTTTTGTCGATAGACTGGATGATATAGACCTTCTGCATCGACTTGTTGACGGTGCTGCGCACCACAATGTCCTGCGCCCGCTCGATCTCGTTCTCCTCGACATACTGCTTGATGATGGCGATGAAGGGTGCGCCATGCTTTTGCGCCTTGCTGAGGCTGACGCCGCTACAATGGCTCAATTCCTCGATGGTGCAGGGGTACTGGATGCTCATATCCTTGAGCGCATTGTCGGAGAAGATGACATGGGTGGGCAGGTGCTGTTTGGCAGCCATCGATTTGAGCAGACCTTTCAGCTGGATATACAACGCCTCGTCGCCGGCATCCGTGCCACCCGAGGGGCCCGACAGCATGAGGTCATCATTGTCGCTCTCGCCGGTGTAGTCGTGCTCGCACGCCACCGATATCTCGTAAGGATCGCGGATGTAGTCGCGGCCTTTCGGTGTAACCTTCAGCACACCGTACTGCTCCACCTCTTTCTCGACCAGATGCTCGAAGATGGCGTAGCGCGACACCGCTTTCCAGAAGGCGTCGTCGCGGTCGGCACCCTGGCCGTACTGCTCGAGCTGGTCGTGGCGATAGGCGTTGGTGAGCGCGTTTTTGCGGCCCATCATCACGTCTATCAGCTCCTTCAGCTTGAAAGCCTGCATGGTGGAGAGGATGGTTTCAAGGAAATAGACCATCTCCTCTTTGACAGGGACGCGGGGCTTGGGATGGAGACAGTTGTCGCAGTTGCCGCAGTTGGGCTCGTTGTACTCTTCACCGAAGTAGCGCAGGATGCTCATGCGGCGACATGCCGCCGATTCGGCGTAGCCGACCATCTCCTGCACCAGGTGGTTGGAAAGTTCCTGTTCGGTGAGACTCTTGTCGGAGAAAAACTTGTAGAGCTTCTCGACGTCATGCTCGGAGTAGAAAGCGATACAAACACCTTCGCCGCCGTCACGGCCCGCACGACCCGTCTCCTGATAGTAACCCTCTATGCTCTTGGGTATGTCGTAGTGGATAACGAAGCGGATGTCGGGTTTATCGATGCCCATACCGAAGGCGATGGTGGCCACGATGACGTCAATGTCCTCCATCAGGAAGCGGTCCTGGTTCTCGGTGCGTGTCTTGCTGTCGAGACCGGCATGGTAAGGCAGTGCCTTGATGCCGTTGATGCTCAGCAACTCGGCAAGGTCCTCTACCCTCTTACGGGTGAGACAATATATAATACCACTTTTATGTGGGTTGTCCTTGATGTATTTGATAATCTCCTTGTGCAGCAGCTTGGGGTCGTCGGGCTTGGGACGAATCTCGTAGTAGAGGTTTGGCCTGTTGAAGGAAGCGATGAACTGCTGCGCGCCCTCCATGCGCAGGTTCTTGATGATGTCCTGCTGCACCTTGGGTGTGGCGGAGGCGGTGAGGGTGAGAATCGGCACATTGGCCTGGATGGCGTCGATGGCGGCACGGAGGCGCCGATATTCAGGACGGAAGTCGTGGCCCCACTCAGAGATACAGTGTGCCTCGTCGATGGCGACGAAGGAGATGCGTATCTGTCGCAGAAACTCCACCGTCTCTTCCTTCGAGAGCGTCTCGGGAGCGACATAGAGCATCTTGGTGTCGCCACGCATCAGGTCGTCCTTCACCTCCTTCACCTGCAGCTTCGACAGCGAGGAGTTGAGGAAGTGCGCCACCACGTCGCGGCCCGCATTGTAGCGCACCGCGTCGACCTGGTTTTTCATCAACGCGATGAGCGGCGAAACCACGATGGCTGTCCCCGGCAAAATCATCGCTGGCAGTTGATAGCACAGCGATTTGCCACCGCCAGTGGGCATGATGACAACCGTGTCGCGGCCTTCCAACACATTGCGGATGATAGCCTCTTGGTCTCCCTTAAAGCTATCAAACCCAAAGTATTCCTTTAACTTCTGTTGCAGGTCAATCATCATATTTGAAAAAACGTGTACCTTTGCAAATTCAAAGTTATACTTTTTTTTTGTAACGACAAAATATTTTTTGAATTGAAAAATTCAGAAGAGATAAAACAAATTGCCATTCAAGTCATTAACGACGAAGAAAAGGCTATTGCAAATTTGAGGAACTACATCGACGACGCCTTTTCGAAGGCCGTTGAAGCGATGTATTCGACCTCGGGACGTGTGGTGGTGACCGGCATCGGCAAGAGCGCCAATATCGCCACGAAAATTGTGTCGACCCTCAACTCGACGGGCACCCCTGCCCTCTTCCTGCACGCTGCCGACGCCATCCACGGCGATTTGGGCATGGTACAGCCCGACGATGTGGTTATCTGCATCTCGAAGAGCGGCAACACGCCGGAAATCAAGGTGCTGGTACCCCTCATCAAGAACTTCGGCAACAAGTTGATTGCTATGGTGGGCAACACCGACTCGTTTCTTGCCAAGCAGGCCGACATCGTGCTGAACTGCACGGTGGACCACGAGGCCTGCCCCAACAACCTCGCCCCTACCTCGTCGACAACGGCGCAGCTGGTGATGGGCGACGCGCTGGCGGTGGCCCTCATCGAATGCCGCGGCTTCTCGGCCAGCGACTTCGCACGGTTCCACCCGGGCGGCGCGCTGGGCAAGCAGCTCTACCTGCATGTCGACGACCTGTTCCGTCAGAACGAGCGGCCACAGGTGGCAGCGACGACGAGCGTGCGTGACACCATACTGGAGATGACCTCCAAACGGCTGGGCTGCGCTGTGGTGACCGACGAGCAGCGGCACGTGCTGGGCATCGTCACCGACGGTGACCTGCGCCGCATGATGAAGGCGCAGCGCGACACCGACAGTCTCACCGCCGGCGACATCATGACCCGCAACCCCAAATGCATCGCCGCCTCGGAGTACGCCGTCAACGCACTGCATCTGATGCAGGCCAACTCCATCACACAACTGGTGGTGGTAGACAACGACGGACACTACGAAGGGGTGCTGCATCTGCATGATATTTTAAAGGAAGGGATTATTTAATGCGTTAGTGTAGGAATGTGGGAGTGCGTTAATGAGTTAATTCGTTAATCTTGGAATTGGGGAAATTGATAATTTATAAAGATGGAATTACGGACTGAAAAGGTTGTCAAGATATACCGGTCGAGGACCGTTGTGAAGGAGGTGTCGGTGAACGTACACCAGGGCGAGATTGTGGGTCTGCTGGGCCCTAACGGCGCTGGCAAAACCACCACGTTCTACATGATGGTGGGCATCATCAAGCCCTATTCGGGACGTGTGTTTCTCGACGACCAAGAGATTACCAAGATGCCGATGTACCGTCGCGCACAGATGGGCGTAGGCTATCTGGCACAGGAGGCGTCGGTGTTCCGCCAGATGAGCGTGGCCGACAATATCAGCTCCATTCTGGAGTTCCGTCGCGATCTGGATAAGGCGGGACGCGCGGAGCAGCTGGAGTCGCTGCTCAACGAATTTGGATTGCAGAAGATACGTAACAGCAAAGGCATACAGCTGAGCGGTGGCGAGCGTCGCCGCACCGAGATTGCCCGTGCGCTGGCCAACGACCCCAAGTTTCTGCTGCTCGACGAGCCGTTTGCCTGCGTCGATCCCATTGCTGTGCAGGACATCCAGGACATCGTGGCACACCTGAAGGACAAGAATATCGGCATCCTCATCACCGACCACAACGTCAACGAGACGCTGCGCATCACCGACCGCGCCTATCTGCTCTACGAGGGGAAGGTGCTGCACCAAGGCACCCCCGAGGAGATGGCCAACGACCCCGATGTGCGGGACAAATATTTGGGCCGCGACTTCGAATGGCGCGGCCGCAAACAAACAAAGAAGCTCAACCTCGAAGGTTGAGCTTCTTTTGCTTTAGTGCGATTGGTTTTAGTCTGATTTGCTTTATTCCGCAGAATGGGCGTTGGCGTTGGCGTCGACACGCTTGATCATGCCCTGCAGCGCGGTGCCGGGACCCACCTCGATGAATTCGGCGGCGCCGTCCTTCAACATGTTCTGCACGGTGGCAGTCCAGCGCACAGGCGAGGTGAGCTGTTTGTTGAGGTTGGCTTTGATTTCGTCGGGGTCGCTGACGGGCAGCGCACAGACATTCTGGTAGCAGGGGCAGATGGGCGCAGAGAAGGCGGTCTGCTCGATGGCTGCCGACAACTCGACGCGTGCCGGCTCCATGAGCGGAGAGTGGAAGGCGCCACCCACCGCCAGCGGCATCGCACGGCCACCGGCTGCCTTAACGGCCTCGCAAGCTTTGGCAACACCTTCGACGGTACCGCTGATGACCAGCTGGCCCGGGCAGTTGTAGTTGGCGGCAACGACAACCTCACCTTCGACGGCGGCACAGATATCCTCGACGGTCTTGTCGTCGAGCTTCAACACGGCAGCCATGGTGGAGGGATGTGCCTCACAGCATTTCTGCATGGCGTTGGCGCGGGCGATGACGAGCCGCAGGCCATCCTCGAAGCGCATGGCCTTGGCTGCCACCAGCGCGGAGAACTCGCCCAGCGAGTGACCGCCCACCATGTCGGGCTGGAAACGATCGCCCATATAGGCGGCGAGGATGGTGGAATGGAGGAAGATAGCGGGCTGCGTGACCTTGGTCTGCTTCAGGTCGTCGGCCGTGCCGGCAAACATGAGGTCGGTGATGCGGAAGCCAATAATCTCGTTGGCTTGCTCAAACATATCGCGGCACTGTTTGTTGCCGTCGTAGAGGTCTTTGCCCATGCCCACAAACTGGGCTCCCTGGCCAGGGAATACATATGCTTTTTTCATGGTTTAACTTTTTATGAAGTTAAAAAGGGGGATAACGGAGGAAGCTAAACGGGGAGATAGAGCGGACGATTGTAGCTTTGTCCATTTAACTGCCTATTTACTCCCTCGCATTACTCCCATTTTTACTTCTCATTAATAGTTTCATTATTTCTTTTATCTCCAACAGTCCCAGCACCCACGCAAGCCCCGTGGCGAGGAGCGCCACCACCGGCAAGGTAATCCACCATGCCAGGTGCGGGATGCAGAAAGTGCAGGCGACAATAGATAACGCAAAACAGAATAGTTTTAGTATATAGCCCCGTGCAGGGTGGAACGAAAAGATGCGCACCGCAGCCGCCACCTGCGCCACAGCCATGAAACCCTGCGCCGTCAGCGCGGCGTAGGCGCTGCCCACCACGCCGATCCAAGGGATGAGGAGCAGGTTCAGCAGGATGTTCAACAGCAGCGAGACAGCGGCGAAAAGGTTGAGTTGGCGCAGCTTGCCCGCAGCCGTCAGCAGGGTGCCGAAAACGTAGGTAGTGGAGATGGGGATGATGCAGAACACCAGTACACGGAAGACGGAGGCATAGCCCTCCGCATGGTCAACATAGAAGAGCGCCATCAAGTCGTCACCCAGGCTGGAGAGCGCACAGGCGGCAGTGACGGCGAAAACCATCATCAAGGAGAACATACGGCGCACCGTGTCCCGAAGTTCCGTCGGTCGACGGTCGCACTCCTTCGTCATCTTGGCGAAGACCGGCAGCAGCGGCACCGAGACGAGGTAGCCTATCATGGTCAACGCATCGAGCAGCCGAAAAGCACCGGCATAGAGTCCGGCGTTGAAGTCGCCTGTCCCCTCGGGCGATAGCAGCTGCAGCAGTACCGGGTCGAGCCGGTTGTAGCTGGCCATGAGAAGCACCAGCAGAGCAAAAGGCAGACTTTTCTTCAGGATGACCAGCGTAAAAGGCTTGTTCCACCGCAGCCTTCGCAGGCCTGTCTTACGCACCAGCACCGCCAACGCCAGCAAAACGGTGACCAGGTAGGCCGCCGTCTGGGCGTAGACGAAATGGTATATTGAAAACTGGAAATGGGGAAGCACCTCTTGCGGACCCCACAGCAGGAAGCCGCAGATGGCTATCATCAGCAGCCGGTCGAAGACACTCAGCACGCTGTCCCAGCGGAAAAGGAGCAGTCCCTCGAAATTGCTGCGCAGATAGAGGATGAGCGAGTTGAGGAACTGATTGAGGCAGAGCCACGCCAGCAAGTAGAACTGCTCGGAGCCATAGCCCAGCAGCGCGCCCACGCTGAAGGTGACCAGCAGATAGAAGAAGAACAGCAAGAATTTCACGCCCAAGATGCCCGACAGGTGTTTGTCGATGAGCTTGGGATGACGGGCGATGTTGCGGGTGTTGAAGTTGGTGATACCCAAATCCAACACAATATTGAAGACGTAGCTCAGGTTGAAGATAGCGAAGTAAAAGCCGTAGGCCTCGCTGCCCACCGCGTTCTGCACACCCACCTCGACGCCAAGCAGCCAGAAGGGCTTGACCAGCAAGTTGAGCAGCAGCAGCCACAGCATCCCCGAGAAGAGGCGACGCTGCAGTCCGGCGGAGGTGTCGGTAGCTTTCAACGGAGCATCTGCCATGACTCTTCGATATCCCAGTTTTCACGCACATCGAGCGTCTTCTCGAACCGATAGACGGGTTCAGGCTGCCGATGCTGCCAGTAGTTGCCGGCGGTCCACCGTCCGTCGCCGTTCTTGTCGTCGAAGGCCTGTATGCGGTATTTGCCGGGTTTCAGGTGTTCGAGGCCCAGCCGCTGCTGACCTGCCGGCCACGGCAGCGAGCGGACCACGGTGCCCTGCTCGTCGGTCAGCTGCAAGATGATACTGGACGGCAAAACATCGCGACAGGTGAGGAAGATATTGCCGTAACGGTCGGACGACAAGACTTCGACCGTCGACTCATTGCGGCCGTTGGGATTGCCCCAGAGGTCGGTCACCGCGCCTGCCGCCAGTGTGAAGACATATTTGTTGCCGTCGGGCAGCACGGTGTCGATTCGTGCACTGAGCGACAGACTGTCGAAGCGCAGCCGTACCGTCGAATAGACACTGTCGGTGAGGTTGAGCATCTGCAGCGCCGTGTCGGCACAATGCGCCACGGGGTTGCTGAACGACAGAGCCAGTGAATCGAAGACGCCCACCAACGAAGCGAACAGGAAACGTGCCTGAAGCAGCACGGCGGTGTCGGCAACCGCCGTACCGTCTTTGCGC
>X431_Quagga__coassemble_252_pt1 | contig 9963 bp, 10 predicted proteins | sample X431_Quagga__metabat2_high_PE_003 | metagenome-assembled genome bin X431_Quagga | reverse complement strand
ACCATGTGCTGCGCAACCTCCCCATCAGCTCCAGCAAGCGTCAGTTCGAACAGGACCGCTACCTGAAAGCACACGAAAGTTATTTCCGCTGTTTCCTCAACGAAAACAACGAGGTGGAAATGGAGAAAATCAGTATGGAGGCCTACGAAGAGGAATGCTTTGTGAATTAGTGACTGGGGACTGGATTAACGATGAAACATGCTATTGAACTGCTGGCTTCTCCCCTGCTCTATCCGCACAGGACGCTGACAGGCAGGCACACCGCCGTGGCTGTCGACGTACTGCGCGCCACTACCACCATCTGCGCCGCCTTCCAGTCGGGTGCCGAGGAGGTGGTGCCCTTGCTGCGTCTGGAGGAGCTGGACACCTACCGTCAGGAAGGCTACCAGTCGGCAGCCGAGCGCAACGGGCAGCGTGTCGGCGACGCCGAGTGGGGCAACTCGCCCACCGACTATCTGGCCCACGACCTGCGGGGTGTGCGGCTGGCCTTCAGTTCCACCAACGGCACCGTCGCCATCCATACCGCCACCGACGCCGAGCAGGTACTTATCGGCGCCTTCAGCAACCTCTCCACCCTCTGCCATTATCTGCAGGAGCACCCCACCGACGTGGTGGTGATATGCAGCGGCTGGAAAAACGACGTCAGTCTGGAAGACACACTATTTGGCGGCGCCCTTGTCGACCGACTCTGTGCCTCGGGACTCTATGAACCTGTCAACGATGCCGCCGCCATAGCCACTACACTGTGGCATGAGGCGAAAGAACATCTCTACGACTACTGCCGTCACGCCACCCACGTGCAACGACTACAGCGGCTGGGCTACGACAACGACGTGCGGCTGGCGCTACAGTGCGACACCTGTCCCGTACTTCCCGCCCGTAGCGGAAACGAACCTTTGCGCCGCCTATGCTGACACCCATCGCCCATATCGAATGCGACCTATCCGAGAAATTCGGCGTGCCGCGTCAGGCAGGACTGGTGGACATTCCCGCCGTCATCGTCTTTGAGCCTGAATACCGCATTGCCGAAGCAATGCGGGGCATCGACGGCTACGACTACCTGTGGCTTGTTTGGCAGTTCAACCTCACCGCCGACGCCGGCTGGCATCCCACCGTGCGACCGCCACGGCTGGGCGGCAACCAGCGTGTGGGCGTCTTCGCCACACGCAGCCCCTTCCGTCCCAATCCCATCGGCTTGTCGTCGGTACGACTGGAGCGGGTGGAGATGGACAGCGAACGGGGGCCACTGCTCCACATCGTCGGCGCCGACCTGGTGGACGGCACCCCCATCTACGACATCAAGCCCTACCTGCCTTACACCGACAGCCACCCCGACGCCCGCTGTGCCTTTGGCTCCAATGGCAGCGACCGCCAACTGGAGGTGACGTGTGGCGACGGCGTGCGACACGACACGTTGACATCGGCGCAGTGGGAGACGCTGCGACAGATTCTTGCCAACGACCCGCGCCCCCGCTACCAAGACGACCCGGAACGCAGCTATACCATGAGTTTCGGCGGCAAAGAAATTACCTTCCAAGTGCAAGGCAACCAACTGAAGATTGAGAAAATAGAAAAGAAAAGATAGAAAATCTAAAAGTTCTAGATAATCTAGACAATCTAGACTTCCTAGAAAACCAATAAAAGAAAAACAGCTATGCAGAAAGTCACCCTTGGACGGTCGGGACTCGTGGTCCCGAAAAACGGTTTCGGCGCTTTGCCCATCCAGCGCATCAGTGATGACGCCGCAACCCATCTGATACAGAAAGCCCTGGACGGCGGCATGTACTATTTCGACACCGCCCGCTTCTATACCGACAGCGAAGAAAAGCTCGGCATGGCGTTGCAAGGTCGACGTCACGAGGTCATCATCAGCACCAAGACCGGTGCCACCGATGCTGCAGGCTTCTGGAAAGACCTGGAGACCAGCTTGCGGCTGCTGCGTACTGACTATGTGGACCTCTACCAGTTCCACAACCCCGCCTTCTGCCCCAAGCCCGGCGACGGCAGCGGACTCTACGAAGCCATGCAGGAAGCCGTCAAACAGGGCAAGGTGCGCCACATCGGTATCACCAACCACCGGCTGGCCGTGGCCAACGAAGCCATTGACAGCGGACTCTACGAGACCCTGCAGTTCCCCTTCAGCTACCTTGCCTCTGAGAAAGAGCTGGCGCTGGTGGACCGCTGTCGCGAAGCCAACATGGGCTACATCGCCATGAAGGCGCTGGCGGGCGGGCTCATCCACCATGCCGCCACGGCCTACGCCTATCTGGCACAGTTCCCCCATGTGGAACCCATCTGGGGCATCCAGCATGAATGGGAGCTCGACGAGTTCCTCGCCTTCCAAGACAATCCGCCCGTCCTCGACGACGAAATGCGGGCCCGCATCGCCCACGACCGTGGCGAGCTGACGGGCGACTTCTGTCGCGGCTGCGGCTACTGCATGCCCTGCACCGTCGGCATCCAGATTAACGACTGCAACCGCATGTCGCTCTTCCTGCGCCGCGCTCCTTTCAGCGTCTACCTCACCGACGAGTTCAAGGAGAAGATGGAGGTCATCAACCAGTGTGTCGACTGCGGACTGTGCAAAACCCGCTGTCCCTACGGCCTCGACATCCCCACCCTGCTGCGACGCAACTACACCGACTTCCAGGAGCACTGGGCACGTCGTGAAGAACTGCGTAAACAACAAAAATGCCAATAACCATGACCTTCCGACTGTTTCGCGACCTCACCGTCTGTATCGCCATCGCGCTCACGGTTGTCTCCTGCCATGCGCAACAAAGCGTACAACAGGAAATCCCGACCGCATTTGTGCTACCTGCCTGCATCGACAGCAACGCCGTGGTGCATCACCATGCTTTCAGTCTGGAATACAGCGAAGCAGACGAACAGCCCCGCTGGGTGGCCTATATGATTTGTCGCAGCCGGATAGACGGTCCTTACAGTCGCAAGAGCACGCCGGGATGCCAGTTCCGAGCCGACAATGCCGTGCGCACACAAAGTGCCTCACCTGCCGACTACAAAGGCAGCGGCTATTCCCGCGGCCATCTGGTACCCGCTGCCGACATGAAGTGGGACTCGCTGGCGCAGATCGAGACCTTTTTGTTGAGCAACATCTCGCCGCAACGCGACAATTTCAACAGCGGTGTGTGGAACCGCATGGAGATGCAGGTGCGTCGCTGGGCGGATGAATACGACACCCTATTTGTTGTGACAGGTCCGCTGCTCATGGACGGAGGCGCCGAACAGATTGGCATAAACCAGGTCACCGTACCCACCGCCTTCTACAAAGCCATCTATTTCCCCGCACGCCACCAAGCGGTGGGCTTCCTCATCCCGCATGAGAAAAGCAAGGCCGCCCTCAGCACCTTCGCCATGTCCATCGACGAGCTGGAAACCAAAACCGGCATCAATTTCTTCGCCGGCATGCCCGACGAAGCCACCATCGAGTCATCCTTCGACATAATAATAGACAAGTAAGAAAAATTTTACACACTAACGCATTCCCACATTAACACATTTACGCATTCACACATTAACTCATTCTCACCCCATGCATCCTGACACCCTACCCTTCTTCCTAGAACTGGAACGCAACAACAACCGCGAATGGTTCCAGGCCAACAAAGCCCGCTGGGACGCCATCCGAGAGGAGTTCACCGCGCTGACCGCACAGGTCATCGACGCACTCTCACCCCTGGACCCCACCATCGGTCACCCCGACCCCAAGCGTTGCGTCTATCGCATCTACCGCGACCTGCGTTTCTCGCCCGACAAGCGTCCCTACAAAACACATGCCGCCTTCTTCCTGAGCAGTGGCGGCATCAAACGCACCGGCGCACCTGGTTACTACCTACAGGTGGGCCAGTCGGACTACGGGCTGGACGAGGGCTGCTCGCTGGGCGGCGGCATCTTTATGCCCGACGCCGCCACGCTGGCAGCTATCCGTCAGGAGATTTATTACAACTACGACGAATTCCGCAGCATCGTCGACAACCCCACCTATAAGCGCTTTTTCGGCGACACCTTCTTCACCGTGGGCAAACTGAGCAGAGCCCCGAAAGGCTACCCCAACGACTGGGAAGGTGTCGAATGGTTGAAATACAAAGACTACTGCACCTCATACACACTCAGCAGAAAGGAGGTTGAGAGCCCTCACCTGCTGGAGCACGTCATGGAGGTTTTCAAAGCCAGTCTCCCGCTGAACCGGTTCATCCAACGCGCCATGGGAATGGAACAATAAAGAAAGAGCCTTGACCTGCGGGTCAAGGCTCTTTCTCTTTAGGTTACTAAACCTTACATCAGTCTTTGATGTTGGGCTCCTCGAGACCGAGACCCTTCTTCTTGTCAACCACCTTCAGGTAGAGACCGATGAGCAGGGCGGCAACGCCGAGGCAAGCCAACATAACCAAAGCCCAGGTATAGTTCAGATCCGTGGCGGCGGTGCCCTCGGGGTTGGTGCTGTTCAGCACCTTGCCGATCAACAGCGGGAAGAGCCACAGACCGATATTCTGAATCCAGAAAATCAAAGCATAAGCAGAGCCGATGATCTTTTCGTCGACCAGCTTCGGCACCGAAGGCCACAGAGCGGCAGGCACCAGCGAGAAGGAGGCACCCAGCACGAGGATGGTGACGTATGCCACCACCGTACCGCCGACAGCGCTGCCCTTGAACATCGGCAGGATGAAAGCGAAGGTGAGGTGGCAGATGACCAAGAGGATAGATCCAATCATCAGCATCGAAGCAGCCTTGCCCTTGTGGTCAACATAGCTACCCAGGATGGGGGTGATAGCCACAGCCAGCAGCGGGAAAACGGCAAAAATGGTCTCAGCGGTGCCACGCATGTAACCCATGTAGCAATAGACCACAAGTGCCATAACGGCCAATGCCATCAGACCATATTTCATTGCCTTGTTCTTCTTCATGAAGTTGCTGGTGAAGGAAGCGGCAGCCACAACGAGCATCAGGATGTACTGCACCCAGGTCACCGTCTCACCACCCCAGAAGCTGTTGGGATCGGCGGGCGTGAGGCTGAGGTTGCACTGCAGCATATTGACAGCATATTTCTGGAAGGGGAAGATGGCGCTGTAGTAAAGCACGCAGAGGAGAGCCACCAGCCAGAAACCGAGACTGGAGAGAATCTTGCCGATATCGGAAATCTTGAAGGGATCGTCCTTCTCCTCGGCCTCGCCGGTCTGTGCGTCGAGCTTCTTATCCATGAAGAAGTAAGTGATGAACATGATGAGTGCGATGCAGAGCAGTACCACGCCGAAAGCCACCGAACGGCTGACCTCGACCTGACCACCCAGCTTGGCAAAGTAGGGGCTGAAAATCATGCAGGTGGCCACACCCAAACGGGCCAGTGCCATCTCGGAACCCATGGCCAGAGCCGTCTCACGACCCTTGAACCACTTGACGATACCGCGGCTGACGGTAATACCCGCCATCTCGGCACCGCAACCGAAAATCATGAAACCGACAGCGGCCATCTTGGCGGCGGCGGGCATGCCACGGTAGAAGGGAGAAACGCCCAGCTCGTCGAATCCGGGGATATAGTTCAGATTGTTGTTGAACCAAGTCTCCAGACCGCTTCCGATAAAGCTCTCGCTGATGGCGTAATACTTGATGATACCACCCACCAGCATCACAGCGCCCGAAAGCACAGCGGTGAAGCGGACACCCATCTTGTCGAGGATGATACCGGCAAAGATGAGGAAGAACACGAAGACATTGAGAAACGTCTCAGCACCCTGCATCGTGCCGAAGGCGAGGCTATCCCACCCGCGGGTTTCCTGCATCAAGTCCTTGATAGGCGACAAGATGTCCATGAAAATGTAAGCGCAGAACATGCCCAGTGCCAACAGCAACAAGGCAATCCAGCGAATCGCCGCACTGTCGCGCAGTGTGGCTTTTTGATTAACGTTAGTAAAGTTTTCTGCCATAATAATATATTATTAGTTAGGAATTCATTTAATAGATTAATAGGGAACAAAGGTACGCCTTTTTCCGCAATCTACAACCTTGAAAGACGAAAAAAAAGAGAAAATCAAGCCACCGTGAACTTCTGAACAATGCGGTCGGTGTAGCTTTTCGACACCGGAATCGGCTTGTCGCCATAGGCCATTTCCAACACAAAGCCATCCTTTTCGCGACGTAACAGCTTCACATTGTCGATATTGACGATATAACCGCGGTGGCAGCGCATCAGGCCCCATTTCTCGTAGAGCTGCTCCACCTGCTTCATCGAATTGTGCAGGATAAAACTCTCCACCTTGTTGTCGTCAGACAAGTAATGGATATTGGTGTAGTTATCCATCGACTCCACATAGAGCACCTGTGAGCGACGGGTGGAGAAGGCCAGACGTCCGCCCTTGTCGTAAAAATTGATATTGTCCCCCACCTGCGGAGTCTCCTCCACCTGCTGCTGCACCATCAAGTTGAGCCGCTCTATCTGTCGGTTACGTTCACCCAACACCAGTATCAGCGCATAAAAAAGATAGGGTATGGAAAGAATACTGAAGACATCAAAAAAGATACGTCCCCATAGACGGGAAAAGGAAATCTCCGAACCAGCATTGATTGCGTTGGTTACAAGCGTGAGGATGAACGAAAAAACAAAAAACTCACCCAGAATCCACAGCAGATAACCTCCCAGGCTGATGATCTGCTTTCGTATCAATCTGTAGAGAACGATACGACTGATAACCAACGTAATGAATCCCATCCCAACGACCACAGCCGTATAGCCGGTAGCGCTCCATTTGGGCAGGATGCTCACCACATATTTGAATCCGATAGGTTGGTAGACTGCGATAAAGAACACAGCTACCACTAGAACAAATGTAATAAAATATATAATATCCCGCTTACGGGACAGAAAATCGGGGGCAGTTTGTCGTAGTTTGTCTATCAGGGGCATAGTTAAATTTCTACCTTCCACCAAGCATAGGAAAATTTCGCCAAAAATACGCATTTTTCGCCAAACTACGCCCTGTGGCAACAAAAATTAAGAAAATGACGGTATATTTTTTTCGTTCCTTTGCAGCGACTTTTTTAAACTAAAATAGTACACCACCACGCGTAAGCGCAATAAAAAGTCAAGTAAGCACAACACAAAATTTCTCACAAAACAGAAACCAACACATGAAAATTATAGGAACAGGTAGTGCGGTACCCAAAAAAGTTGTGACCAACGACATGCTGTCCGAGTTTTTGGACACCAATGACGAATGGATCACCACCCGCACAGGCATCCACAACCGTCATCTGTTGACCGAAGAAAATCTGCTCGACCTCGCCATCGAGGCATCGAAAAATGCCATCGCCTCGTCGGGCGTCGACCCCAAGGACATCGACCTTATCATCTGTTCGAATGTCGCCAACAACTACATCACCCCTTCCATGAGCACCATGGTGGAGGGCGAGATTGGCTGCGAATGTCCCTGTATAGATATGAATGTAGCCTGCGCCGGATTCATCTACGCGCTGGACTACGCCGAGGCATACCTCATTGCCCGCGGCGCCCGTAACATACTGGTACTCTGCGCAGAAGAACCCACCCGTTTCCTCAACTGGAAACAGCGCGAGAACAGCGTCCTCTTTGGCGACGGTGCCGGTGCCGTAGTGCTGACCCGTGGCAACGACATGTTGGGCAGCCGCTTGCGTGCTGTCTCCAACAAAGAGGTCATCATCTACCGCAAGCGCATGGAGCCCACCCCCTATGAGGTCGAAGGTGTCAACATCGACGCACCCCTCTACATGAATGGACGCGAGGTGTTCCGCATGGCCGTCAAATCGTCGCAGCAAGACCTGCAGTATGTACTCGAGCACGCCGGCGTCGACCCGCTGAATGTAGAGTACTACCTGTTGCACCAGGCCAACCAGCGCATCATCGACGCCATCCAAGAAGGCATGCGCCTGCCCAAAAAGAAATTCCCCTCCATCATCGGGGAATACGGCAACACCTCATCGGCCAGCATCCCCATCCTGCTCGACATGATGCACCGCAACGGTGAGTTGCACAGTGGCGACCTGTTGGCAATGAGCGCCTTCGGCGCGGGATTCGTCAGTGCCGCCGCACTCATCCGTTGGAGCAAGTAGTCCCCCACCCCGTCACACACACCCATTTCATGCGCGAAACTGTTCCGTTTTGGCATGAACATGTGGAAAAATTATCCTTAACAAAACAAAAATAACCTTTATATTTGCAAAATGATGAACCGAGTAGTTATTACAGGCATCGGCTGTATTTCGCCCGTTGGAAATGATATAAACACACTGTGGGATAACCTGACCAAGGGTTATTGTGGCATTAACCTCATCCACAGCATCGACGCTACGAACCTGCCGGTGAAAGTCGCCGCCGAAGTCAAGGAGTTCAACCCCGAGACCTTTGGCATTGACAAGACCATGATTCGTCACAACGACCGTTTCGCCCTCTTCGCATTGGCGGCTGCCGCCCAAGCTATGGCCGACAGCGGACTGCGTGTGGGCGAGGACATCGACCCGCGCCGTTTTGGCACCGCCATCGGCAGCGGCATCGGTGGCATCACGACCTTCGAGCGTGAGCACACCAACAAGATGCAGTACGGTCTGCGCCGTATCTCGCCACTCTTCATCCCCGAGATGATTATCAACATCGCCGGCGGCAATGTCGCCATCACCTATAACGCACAGGGCCCCAACATCCCGATCGTGACCGCCTGCTCCACCGGTACCCACAGCGTGGGCGAAGCCTACCGCCTCATCCGCGAAGGTCGTGCCGACGCCGTCATCACCGGCGGCACCGAGTCGGCGGCCTGCGAGATGGCCATCGGCGGCTTTGCCAACATGAAGGCCCTCACCACTGCCGAGGACCCCATGGCGGCATCTCTGCCCTTCGACGCCCGTCGTCACGGCTTCGTGCTGGGCGAAGGCTGCGGCATCCTCATCCTTGAAAGCGAGACACTGGCCAAGAAACGTGGCGCCAAGATCTATGCCGAAGTCTGCGGCTACGGCAACACCTGCGACGCACACCACTACACCGCTCCGCACCCCGACTGCAGAGGCGGCGCCGAGTCGATGCGTCTGGCACTGGAAGAGGCTGGATTCAAGAGCGACGAGAAACTGTATATCAACGCCCACGGCACCGGAACGCCCCTCAACGACAAGGGTGAGACCAAAGGCATCAAGGCCGCCCTCGGTGAAGAGGGTGCCCGCAAAGCCATGATCAGCAGCACCAAGTCGATGCACGGCCACATGCTTGGCGCAACGGGTGCCGTCGAACTCATCATCAGCGCTTTGGCACTGATGAACGGCGTCATCCCGCCCACCATCCACCTCGACGAACCCGACCCCGAGTGCGACCTCGACTACACCCCCCACACCGCCCGTCAGTGGAAGGCCGACATCGCCATCAGCAACACCTTCGGCTTTGGCGGCAACAACGCCACCGTTGCACTGAGGAGATACTAACCCACAACATCCATTAGAAAACAATAAACCATTATATTATGCTTACACGTGAAGACATTAAAGAGTTCCTGCCCCACCGCGAGCCCATGTTGCTGGTCGACGATGTGGACATGGAAGGCAACGAAGCGGTAGCCCACCTCCATATCAGAGGTGACGAGTACTTCCTGCAAGGACATTTTCCCGGCAACCCAGTGGTGCCCGGCGTCATCCTGTGCGAAATCATGGGACAGTCGTGCTGCATCCTCATCAAGGACGAGCTGGTGGGTCGCACCCCGTTCTACGCCGGTGTGGACAACGTGCGCTTCAAGCACCCCGTGCGTCCGGGCGACACCATCACGGTGCGCGGACACATCACCAGCCATCGCGGCCTGACCTACTTTGCCGACGCACAAGCCACCGTCGACGGCAAGTTGTGCGCCAAAGGCTCTTTGATTTTCACTCTAATCGACAACAAATAAAACAATTAGACCCATTGGCCCCATAGGTCCAATTAGTCCCATCAAACTACTT
>X431_Quagga__coassemble_251_pt1 | contig 9966 bp, 8 predicted proteins | sample X431_Quagga__metabat2_high_PE_003 | metagenome-assembled genome bin X431_Quagga | reverse complement strand
GGCTTGAGGTTGTAGTTGGTACCCAAACCACCGACGTATAGCAAAGAGAGGAATGAAGTATCGCTGGACTTGCAGTTTTTATTATCCGCAGACAACAAACGCTCGCATCCTGACGGCAGTTCCACCACTCGGCAGGTAAACTCGGCAGGTATGTGGGTTCGCATCTCCATCGTCGGAAGAAAAAGCACGTCGAGCCACCTGCGGTATTGCCACAAATCATAGCGATAGAACAGTGTAGCCATGCTATTCTTCCACCCATCACCGCGGTTGGCGAAACGCCAATGGATGTCGCGATAGAACAATCCGATGGGGATGCCATGCCGCTTACAGAAACGGAAGAATCCGAAATCGAGGAACGGGTAGGTAGGCAGGTGGTTGCGCTCGGTGAGCAGGGTGGGCATGGTCGACGACTCGCTGTAGAGGAAATCGTAATGCACGCCCTGACGGATATTCCGCTTGATGGCTGCGATGCGTTGTTTGCGTTCCGCACCGTAGCCCTCAACCACATCGACCTCGTAACCCAATTCGGCAAATGCCGCCATCAACTTTTGCGGACGAATCTGACTCGCCGACGGATCGGAACGGTCGATATGGATAGGTATATGGAAAATAATTCTCATCGTTTCAAAACATAGCCTGTCACCTCACGCAGATACCCACGGTTGAACAGCCAATAATAGAGCAGATAACCAATGCCAAAAATCACCATGTCAGCCAAATAAATCATCGGACGTTCCATATCACTCCAGAGCAGCAATGGCAACGCCAGCAGCAGCGCCACACAGGCGGCGGAAAAAGGTGTAGCCATCGCACGGAGATATTCTGCAAAGCGCATGCCGATAAGCCGATGCACCACAATCTTCCAACAGCCGAAGAAGAGGACGACAGCAATAATCACCTGTGCCCACGTCATCGCCTCGATACTGATACGTGCCGCGACCAGCGTGCCTATCAGCATCAGCACCATGCGCAGACACATCCACAGAAAACCCAAATCGGTGCGTCCCAGCGAGACAATCAAGATGGCTATCGGATTGGCAATAGAATGGAGAATTCCCCACAGCGCCAAAATCCGCACAAACCATACCATCTCCATCATCGCACTGCCGTAGAGCACGCTGACGATACCTTCGGGAAAGAGAAACACGGCGAAGAAGATAGGAAAGTTGATAAACGAGAGCAGCGTCAGCACACGGCCGTAGGCATCACGCATCCGGGGCTTGTCGTCCTGGAAGCGGGCAAATGCCGGCGCAGCCACACCGGTAACGATGGGATTAACCAGCTGAACAGCCTTATAAAGCAACTCTTTGGCCAGATTGTAGACACCCAGCACCTCGGCGCTGAAGAAGCGGCCGATGAGGAAGACATCCAGCTTGGTGGCGGCATAGTCCACCACCTGTGTAGAGAGTTGGTATCCACCGATTCGCAGCAACTCTTTGATTTCGCCCAGCCGGAAGTGCCAAAGGACACGATAGCTACGCAAGCCCGATACGGCATAGACGCCGTGGGTCAACACCGCCTGCAGGATAGAACCATATACCAAGCTGAAGACCCCTGCACCCCGCAACGCCAGCACGATGGTAAAGATTACACCCAGCGACACGCCCGTCACCTCGACAATGGCGATAAAACGGAAATCCAGTTCCTTCGTCTTGAAGGTGTAGAACATCTTGCCAAAGGCATTGATAACCAGCGTCAGCGACAGTAGCGGTATCACTTTGAGCAGCTGTGGCTGGTGGTAGTAGGCGGCGATGAGCGGCGTGAGGGCGAAGAGGACGGCATAGAGCGTCACACTCAACAACAGGTTGAGCCAGAACACAGAAGAATACTGCTCACGCGTGATATCCTGCTTGTGGATCAGTCCCGTCGCCAGTCCCAGGTTGGCAAAAATTTCGGTAAAACCCAAAAACATAGTGGCGATGGCAATCAAACCAAAGTCACTCTTGGAGAGAATGCGCGCCAAGATGAAAAGTTTGAGCATGTGCAAGACGGTCGTGGTGATAGTGCCGACACTATTCCACTTGACACCCTTGACCGTTTGGTGGCGCAAAGAACTCAAGAGTTTGAGGGGTTAGTTGTTTAATTGTTTAACTGTTTAATTGTTTAGGCAGCAACAGTTCAACAATTCAACAAATCAACGATTCAACAGTTCAACCCTACTTCCTATCGGAGGAATAGCCACGCATGAGGCCGGTATTGGCGTTGCCGATGAAGCTGAGCACCTGCTTGCCCTCGTCGGTGTGGCCGTAGCGCTCTTTCACCTCCTCGACAGCGTGCGTGATGGTGAGGCCTTTCTGGAAGATATAACGATAGATGTCGGTGATATTCTCAATCGCCTCGCGGCTGAATCCACGGCGCTGCAGTCCCAGCGAGTTGACACCTGCATACTGGATGGGATAGCGGGCTGCTTTCACAAAGGGAGGTATATCCTTGTCGATGAGGGCACCGCCCTGCGTGATGACATGCGAACCGATGTGGATGAACTGCAGGATGGCCGTCTTGCCGCCCAGAATGACATAGTCGCCAACGATGATATGGCCCGCCAGCGTGGCGTTGTTGGCAAAGACACAGTTGTCGCCCACCACGCAGTCGTGCGCAACATGGACGTAGGCCATCAGCAGGTTGTTGTTGCCTATTACGGTCTTTCCAGAAGCCGAGGTGCCACGGTTGATGGTGCAGCACTCGCGAATCACATTATTGTCGCCAATCTCGACAGTGGTATATTCACCTGCAAACTTCAAATCCTGCGGCACAGCGGAAATCACGCTGCCGGGAAAAATCTTGCAATTCTTTCCGATGCGGGCACCCGGGAAAATAGTAACATTGGGCCCAATCCAGGTACCGTCGCCAATCTCCACATCTTCATATATAGTGGTGAAGTTCGAAATCGTCACATCTTTACCCACACGGGCATCGGGATGAAGGTCGTATAGCTTTGTCATTATTACTAAGAATTATTTATTGACAATAGTTTTCAATTAAATACTTTGCAAACATGGTGTTGGCCTTGTGGCCAGGCTTATAGATAGCAAAATGGCCTTTGATGAGAATACCCGTGGTGCGGATATCGCCCACAAAGTCCAGCAGTTTGTGTCGCGCCGGCTCATTGGTGAAATAGGGGTCGGTGGTATTCAGCACACCGTCGTGAACCTTGAACTGCACCGGATCCTTGTGGAAGGTCTTGCCCAGACGACGCAGCGAGCGACTGCTCAGTTCTTTGTTGACAAACACCAATGCATTATCGAGGCTGCCGCCCTTGATGAGGTTCAGATGCAGCAAAGGTTCAATCTCGTGGAGAAATACGAAGGTGCGACAAGGGGCGATGCCGGCGGCATACTCGCTCATATCGTTCAATGAAGCCTCCTGCCGTCCGATAACGCTGTTGGGGAAATCAATCACGCAATCCACCGAGAAGGTGTCGGCCGGTGTCAGATCGTAGATAGAGCCCGTCTCCGCCACCTCGTAGTGGATAGGCTCCTTCACCTCAAAGAACTTGCGCGGCACCTCGAGCTCACGCACACCCACACGATGCAGTTGCAGCAGCCAGGGACGCGCTGAGCCGTCGAGGATAGGCACCTCGCCGCCGTCCATCTCCACCAGCACATTGTCGACCTGCATGCCATGCAGTGCCGACATCAAATGCTCGATGGTGGCGATAGAATGACGACCGCTGCCCAGCGTAGTGCCACGTGATGTGGCGCCCACATTAGTCGCCAACGCATGCTGTGTGACGATATTGATGCGGTCGATACGCCGGAAGGCGATACCGAAATCGGCTGGTGCGGGTTTCACCGTCACGGTGACAGTACGACCTGTGTGCAGACCCATACCGGTCATGCGGAATTCCTTGTTTATGGTGGTCTGCATCATGGTTATCGACATTCAAAAAACTGATAATTATTCAAGCGAAACAGCAGCGCAGTGTTACCCTCGAAGCCGTTGCCCGGCTGTGTGCAGTGGAACGAGGCGGGACGCAGCAATCCTTCCGGAGCACGGTCCAGATTGGGGTTGCGCCAAAAAGCCGTACCCTTCGAGTGGATGCCGGTGACAAAATAGAGGATGGCGTCGTGACCCAACGCCGCATAGTAGTTGGAGGGTTCAACATGATACTGCCGATAAAAATCGCGCAGGAAATCCAGCTGGCGACGGCTGCTGTAGTCCCACTCATTGCTGAGAAATGTGTGGTAGTGTTGGTTCTGAAGGAAGGTCAAGTCCACATCGGGATAGATATCGCACCAGTTGTCCAGCGTCACCAACGTAATATCGCACTTGGATGACACCGAGGAGAGACGGCTCAGCAACGTGTTGTTGTACGTCCGATTGCGGTCACGCCCGGCATCATAGACACTCAACACGACAATTTTATTCTCTCCCTTGAGCGTAGAAGCCAACTTGCCCGACGCCGCCCAATCAAAGAACGTGTAACGGATGGCCGTCTGCGACGAGAGCTGGTTGCGCAACTCGTCGAGCACCGGCTTCTCCGCATTCGACTTGGAATGGATGATATAGAGCGGAGTTCCCGGCATCGTGGTGCGCATGTACTCCAACAATCGGCGGATGCGTGCCGACGCCGACGGCTGACATTTCACCACATAGGGGTTCTGGTTGACAATCTCGTCGCGCATCGAGAGGGGGTTGATGATGAAGACATGGTCGTCCGCTGCCAGTTGTGCGGCACGGGTGAACGACTCCTTGGGCAACAATGTGATGACCACGTCCGAAGCTCCCACATTAAAGCTGCGCCACTGCCGCTCGACGGTGGCGGCATCCTGCGTGGCGACATCCACCACGTTGAGACGGACATTGACCCCTTGCTGCTGCAGCTCATTCAGGCCCATCTGGATACCCTCGTAGAACTGGATAAACTCAAACTGCTTGTAGCTCTTGCGTCCACGCTGCTCAACATCGAACTTCGTGGTGGAAATCGACTCAATCTGATCCAGATAGAGCGGCATCATCAGCGACACCACGACGGTCGACGGACTCATGCGGTCGCGTATAACGGCCTGCGGTATAGGTTTGGGCTGTGCCGACGATTGCGAAGTAGACTGGGTGGAACTTGACTGTGACGTGGTGGCCGGAGCCGATGTCGTAACCTTCGAAGGGGTCTGCGTGGACTGCGCTGGCGCGGCGGCGTTCTCATTCACCTTCTGAACGGGAATCCACACCGTATCACCCACCGAAAGGAAATGGATGTCTTTCTTGACGACGGCGTCGTAGTCTTTGACACCATAGGCTCTGGAGATGGAATAGACGGTCTGTCCGCTCTGCACCACATGCACGTAGAACTGACGACCATTCATCCACTGCGTCTTCGTGGAACGCTCCACCGGAACACCGCCAGGCATCTGGGCCCAACACATCGGGCCAGCCAGCAGGATAAATATCGTCAAGTAGAAACGTTTCAGCATAAAATCAATATTCTATCTCGCAACTATAAACTTTAAACTATCTACCCCTACTCCCACTCAATCGTTGCGGGCGGCTTGGAGCTGATGTCATAGCATACACGGTTCACGCCGCGTACGCGGTTGATAATCTCATTGGACATCTTGGCGAGGAATTCATAGGGCAGATGGCACCAGTCGGCCGTCATGCCGTCCACCGACTCAACAGCGCGCAGTGCCACCACACGCTCGTAGGTGCGCTCGTCGCCCATCACGCCCACCGACTGGATAGGCAACAGGATGGCGCCAGCCTGCCACACCTTGTCGTAAAGGTCGGCATCGCGCAGACCCTGGATGAAGATATCGTCGACCTCCTGCAGCACATGCACCTTCTCGGGCGTCACCTCGCCGAGGATGCGGATGGCCAGACCGGGACCCGGGAACGGGTGTCGGCCGATGAGGCTGTCCTTGATACCCAACTGGCGACCCACGCGACGCACCTCATCCTTGAAGAGGCTGCGCAGCGGCTCCACCAGTTTCAATTTCATATAATCAGGCAAGCCACCCACATTGTGGTGAGACTTGATGGTCTGCGACGGACCTTTCACCGAGCTACTCTCGATGACATCGGGGTAGATTGTTCCCTGTGCCAGCCATTTGGCATCGGATATCTGTTTGGCTTCGGCATCGAACACATCGATGAATGTCTTGCCGATGGCTTTGCGTTTCTTCTCGGGGTCGGTCAGACCGCTCAGTGCCTCGTAGAAACGAGACTTGGCGTCGACGCCCTTCACATTGAGACCCATGTCGCGATAGGACTCCAGCACGTTCTGGAACTCGTTCTTACGCAGCAGTCCGTTGTCGACAAAGATACAGTGCAGTCGGCTACCGATGGCTTTGTTGAGCAACACCGCCGCCACCGTCGAATCGACACCGCCGGAGAGACCCAGCACCACGGTGTCGTCGCCCACCTGGGCACGCAACTGCTCCACCGTAGTCTCCACAAACGAAGCGGGCGTCCAAGTGGCGTTGCAGTGGCAGATGTCCATCACAAAGTTACGCAGCAGCGTCAAGCCATCGGTGCTGTGGTGCACCTCGGGGTGGAACTGGATGGCATAGGTCGGTTCACCCTCTATCTGATAGCCTGCATAGCGCACATTGGCCGTAGAACAGATGCAGCGATAGTTGTCGGGCACCTGCTGAATGGTGTCGCCGTGGCTCATCCACACCTGGCTGCCCACGGAGACGCCCCGCAAGAGCGGTGACGACGCATCGACATAGGAGAGGTTGGCACGGCCATACTCGCGGGTGGCAGAGGGTTCCACCACACCGCCGCCCCAACGGGCGAGGTACTGCGCACCATAGCACACGGCCAACAAGGGCAGCTTGCCTTTGATACCCTCCATGTCGGGCACCGGCGCATCAGGAGCCGTACAGCTGTAAGGACTTCCCGAAAAAACGACACCTTTCACTTCAGGCGTCAAAGCGGGAATTTTATTGAACGGATGAATCTCACAATAGACATTCAATTCACGTATTTTGCGTGCAATCAACTGCGTATATTGCGAACCAAAGTCAAGAATAATAATAGTATCCATCGAGTAAAACGATTGCATTTAATCTTGCAAAGATAAGTAAAAAATCGAGACTAGCAGCCATCCGAAATCCTTAATAAATAATAAATAGACATGCGCGCGTCTGTTCAAGATAATTTTCGTACCTTTGCACTTCATGAAAAAAACAAGCATCATCTCTCTTGTACTGACAACCTGCATCTTATTGGCCGGTTGCGGTGGCGTAGGAAAGGTTTTGAAAAGCAACGATTTCGAAAAGAAATACGAGGCTGCGATGAACTACTACAACAACAATAGTTTCAGCAAGGCCATCCAGGTGTTTGAGAACCTGACCCTCTACTACCGCGGACAGGAACACGGCGAGGACATTGTGTGGTACTATGGCCAGTCGCTGTTGCAGGAGAAGGACTACTACTCGGCAGCCTACCAATTCAAACGTTTTACCAAGCAATATCCCTACAGCAAGCGAGCTGAGGAAGCTGCTTTCCTGGCGGCCTACTGCCAGTACAAAGAGTCGCCGGAATACTCGCTGGACCAGACGACCACAAAAATGGCCATCAGCGATTTCGAGCATTTCGTGGAGCGTTACCCCTATAGCACACACATCCCTGAAATCAATGGCTACCTGGATGAGATGCGTGGCAAACTGATGCGCAAAGACTACGAAATTGCCTACGGCTACTACCTCATCGAGGCATACCATGCGGCCTATGTCTCACTGCAGAGTTTTCTGAACAACTACCCCGACTCGCCCTATCGCGAGGACGCCACCTTCTACCTGCTACGCAGCGGCTACGAATACGCCATCAACAGTACCGAAGAGAAACGTCCCGAGCGTCTGAAACAGGTTATCAACGACTTCGAAAAGTTGTCAAGCAGTTTCCGCGAAAGCAAGTACATGGCGGAAGCCCAGGAAATCTACAACAAGACCCGCGCTGCCATGCGGGAGAAATAAGCATTTAGATATTCAATCACACACTAACGCAATAACGCATTTTAAGATATATGGAAGATCAGAAAAAACGTGTCACCAACACCACAGTAACACGCAACACGGCTGAATTCAGCCAGCAGACCGACAACATCTACGAGACGGTGGCCATGCTCTCGAAGCGTGCCAACCAGATTGCCGCCGACGAGAAGCGCGAGCTGCACAAAAAGATTGAGGAGTTCTCCTCGAACAACGACAACGCCGACGAGCTGTACGAGAACCGCGAGCAGATCGAGATTGTGCGTCACTACGAGCAGATGCCCAAGCCCACGCTGGAGGCCATCGACGAGTACCTCGACCATAAGCTCTACTATCGCAATCCTGCCAAGGAGAACAACAACGAAAGCCGCATGGAGGCCCTCGAGAACGAGGTCATCTCCTCGACCAGCCAGGAATAAGCAATGAACATTGTCGTCGGCATCAGCGGTGGCATTGCAGCCTACAAGTCGCCCCATCTGGTGCGACTGCTACGCGATGCGGGACACAGTGTGCAATGCGTCGCCACAACCCATGCACTGGAGTTTGTGACCCGCACCACGCTGGAGACCGTGTCGGGACGACGGCTGTACTGCGACCTCTTCGACCCCGCCAACGACCACTCCACCGAGCATATCTCACTGAAAGACTGGTGCGACGCCGTCATTGTGGCGCCCGCCACCGCCAACATCATCGGCAAGATGGCCAACGGCATTGCCGACGACGCCTTATCGACACTGTTGCTGGCGGTAGGCGGCAAACCGATCTTCGTCTGTCCCGCCATGAACAGCGAGATGTGGCGTAACACTGCTGTGCAGCGCAACATCGAAACACTGCGCCGACAGGGTGTCGTCATGATTGGTCCCGACGACGGCCATCTGGCCTGCGGCACCAGCGGCGTAGGCCGTATGTCGCAGCCCGAAGCCATCGTCGCCGCTTTCAACGCCGCGACAGCCGAAGCAAAAGCCCTTGCTGGGAAACGGGTGCTGGTGACCGCCGGTCCCACCTACGAGCGTATTGATCCGGTACGATTCATCGGCAATTACTCGTCGGGCAAGATGGGGGTGGCACTGGCCGAAGCACTGGCTGAAGCGGGTGCAACCGTCGAACTGGTGGCCGGTCCTATGCAGGCCCGCTGCCATGCGGAACGTGTCAGCGTCCACAACGTGGAGAGCGCCCAGGAGATGTACGATGCCGCCACGCAGCTTTTCCCCCAATGCGATGCTGCCATACTGGCCGCCGCCGTCGCCGACTACCGTCCCGACCACTGCGCCGACACCAAAATCAAGCGGCAGGACATGGACGAGATGACGCTGCGGCTGGTGCGCAACCCCGACATACTGGCCACGCTGGGCAGCCACAAACGCGACAACCAGACGCTCATCGGCTTTGCACTGGAGACCAACGACGAGGAACGGCACGCCAAAGGCAAGCTGGAACGCAAGAACCTGGACTACATCGTGCTGAACTCGTTGCGTGACAAAGGCGCCGGTTTCGGTGTCGACACCAACAAAGTGACCATCCTGCGCCGCGACGGGGAAAGCCACTCTCTCCCGCTGATGGACAAGCACGAAGTGGCCCGCCAGATTGTCGCATATTGCTTCCCCACCCTTCAATACTAAAACCCTTTAACCCTAAAACCGTCCAACCCTCCAACCCACCACCGTGAAAAAACTCACCATTGCAGCCATCGTACTGGCCTCTTTGGCAATGATCGGAGAGGTCTTTATTTTTGCGACCACACGCGAGTCGAACGACGACGTGCACCGCAAAGCCATCAAAGCCAACTACCACATCTATGCCCCCGTGCTGCCCGATACGCTCTATTTCGCCGGCGAACGGGTACCGATGAATATATATTATGTGCGCGAAAGTATGGACCGCGAGTTGATGGTCAACATGTACTGGCACTCCAACATCCTGCTTTACATGAAACGGGCAGGACGTTTCTTCCCGGTCATCGAGCCCATCCTGAAAAAGAACGGTGTGCCGGAGGATTTCAAATACCTATGCGTCATTGAGAGCGGTCTGCAGAACG
>X431_Quagga__coassemble_248_pt1 | contig 10062 bp, 8 predicted proteins | sample X431_Quagga__metabat2_high_PE_003 | metagenome-assembled genome bin X431_Quagga | reverse complement strand
ACTATATATCATTCTTTAATTTAGATATTTATGTGATTTCTTTGTCTCATCAGACTGCAAATATACGAAATTTGTTCTAAAAGTGTATAATTAGACAGAAACAGGAGCGCGTGGGGCTTGCCCCACGCGCTCCTGTTTTATTCTTTTAATTTAGAAATTACCGCAAGCGGTTGTTGCCCCAGGTTTCTTTGATTTTGCCACCGGCGAGGATGACGGGCTGCTGCAGCTTGCCTTGCAGCGATGATTCGTAGCTCAGCGCCTGCTCGATGCTGCTGTACAGCTCCTCGTAGGTGATGTCGCCCTGCGTGCGTTTCAGCTCTTTCAGCATGAAATAGGTGAGGAAGCCGTGGTGCTGGTCGTCGTAGGCGTAGGCGGTCTTGTCGGTGTCGGCAGCCATCCACACCACGATGTTGTTGCGCAGACGCATGCCGCGGCTCTTCTTGGCGGGTTTGTCCCAGCTGAGCATGGGCTGGCCGTTGCGCTGCACACCGTCGAACGAGGCGTCGAGGATCAGGGTGAGGTTCTTGTACTGCACCCGGTTGGACCAGTTGGCCAGCGTGTCAATAGCGATGCACTGTACCAGCAGCTTCTTCATCTCCCTTTTGCTGAGTTCGATGTTGTCGGTGCCCACCGTTTTGCCTTTGAACGACTTGATGTCGTCGTAGTTCACGCCAGCGGGGATGATGTAGGGACGGTTGTCGCTGCTGCAAATGCCGTGACCGGCAAAGTAGACGATGATGTTGGCGTCGCCTTTCACGGCCACCGTGATGTCTTTCAGCCAGGCGATACCTTGCTGCTTGATGGTGGCGGCGTCGGCGTTCTCAAGCACCTTGACATGGCGTTGCGGCAGTCCCAACGTCTTAACACAGTATTGCTGCATGATGTCGCCGTCGTTGTGGGCGAAGGGGACGTTGGGCAGCATGGTGTAGTCCTCGTTGGCGATGATGAGCGCAAAGGTGTTGCGGTTGCTGTTGGCCTCCACCACGGGGATGTTGAAGTCGACAAATTCGTCCTGACGGAGCCGCTGGCTCATCTCGAGCGCTTTGGCATCGTAGGCGCCGTGTACCTCGAGACTGATGCTGTTGCGACGATAGTGCGAACCCGTGTCGCCATAGCTGCGGGTGATAATCTTGTAGGTGTTGTTGGTCTGGCGCAGCGTGCTGATATGGCTCTCCAGATAGTTCTTCACACTCATGGCACGCAGGTAGGCCAGCTGAGCGTTGGTGCTGACGCCCTCTTCCTGCGACACCGAGATACGCACCGGCTCGTTGTTGTAGATGGCGGGGCAGTAGCGGAAGTCGCCATATTCGCCCAGGTAGTCGATGTGGTTGATGTTGGTGGCGTCGGTGGTGGCGTAGATGTTGATGGTGATGTCGGCGCCGCGGGTGAAGATGTCGCTGCACACGCCTTCGATCATGTTTTTGGTGATGGAACACAGCGCGCGACTCGAGTTGGAAAGGTGGCAGTCGTCGGCGCCCAGGGGATAGTCGGCCTCGGTGCGCTCGAGGTGACCGCAGGCGTAGTCGACCTGGAAGAGGTAGTTCAGCTCGTTTTGGCCGTCCTCACGGGTGCCCTCCACTATCTCGTTGGTGATATGCACAAAGGTCTCATCGTACAGCTTCTGCTCGTTGGGCAGGTTGACAAGCATCTGCTGCGCCTCGCGGGAAATCTGCTTCTGGCGTTTCTGCACATCCTGTTGCAGATACTGCATGATCATACCGCGGTACTGGTTGTTTATCTGCATTTCGCTCGACGGATGGTGAGTCTGCGCGCTCAGCGCAAAACCCATCGTCAATGCTGTCAAAAAGAATACAAGTCTCTTCATATAATGATTGCTTAATGGATACTATGAAATGATAAAGTGCAAAGATACAAATTTAATTGGGAATGGAGAATATTACAGTTTTTCAACCTTATAGGTGAACTTCCGCTGCAGGCGCGGACGAAACAGGCGCAGTACGACGACGTAGAGTGCGAAGAAAGCCAGTGTGGCCAGTGCGGAGCGCAGCTCACCCCAGGGGTTGTAGGTGACGAGCAGGATGACTAGTCCGATGATGGCGGGCAGCAGGTAGGCGATGAGCACTGCCAGCAGTCCCTGTGACTCGCGGATGTCTACCTCGACGGCGTCGCCGACGGCATACTGACGCCAGTCGGCATTCTCCACTTCCACTGTTTTCTCTTTGCTTTCGGCAAAGCCGCAAGCTTGGTGCGCCTGACAATGGGCGCAGGCACTGTGGCATTCGATGCTGATGATCAGCAGTCCTTCCTTGATTTCTTTTATCGTCCCGTTCATCGTTTTGTGACCAGTGAATGGTGATTAGTGAATAGCGAAAAGACAATACATTCTACACGCTTTTTTTATTCGGGCGTACACGGTGGCACGCCCCTACAAAGTTCTCAAAAACCCATAAACAATAACCTAAAATATCTTCCAACCCTTCATCCTTCCAACCTTCCAACCCTCAATAACCAATAACCCATAACCAATAACCTAATATTTCTTCCAACCCTTCACCCCTTCAATCTTTCAACCCTCAATAACCAATAACCCATAACCAATAACCTAAATCCTCTCCCCGTCAGTCTGGTGTATCCAGCCGTTGTTGCCGTCGTCAAGACGGATGCGGTACCAGTCGCCCAGCGACTCCTCGATGTCGACGGTGAGTCCTTCGTGTACCACAAACACCAGGTTGCTGTTGTTTTCGGGTGCCGAGTAGACCGCCACTTCGGGTTTGAGCACCACCGTGCGGGCGCTGTGGGTGAGCTGTCGTTGCGACACGATGGCGCATGCCACCGTCGGCAACAGCAGCAATACCAGCACCAGGGTGCAGACAAAGCCCCGCTTGCGCCAGGTGTAGCTGGCGGCAATGCGGCGCAGGGTGAGTGTGGCGCCGGTGAGCAGTAGCATAATCAGCAACACGACACGCCATCCCCTGGCACTGGTCCAGTGCACCACCTTCATGAGCTGGCGCTTGATCTGTACGCGCGGCAGCGGCTGGATGTGGTCGACGGTCTTGTCCTGTGCGATGGCCAGGTTCTCGCGGGCGTCGCGGTTGCCCGGACGCAACAGCAGACTGCGCTCGTAGTTGAGGACGGCGAGGCCGATATGGTTGGTGCGGTAGTAGGCGTTGCCCAGATTGTAGTAGAGGTCGGCAGCGCATCCGCCCTCCTGCAGCAGTTGTTCGTAGCTGTCGATGGCAGCGGCGTAGTCGCCCTGTTGGTAGGCGACGTTGCCTTCCTGCCAAGTGTTCTGTGCCTGTGCGCCGCCGAGGGCGACTAGCAGTGCGGCTATCACAAACGAAAGGTTGCGTATCATGGTCAGTGCTTTGCTGTAGATGGTCTGTTTCTTGCTGCTGCTGTCGCCGGGCCCGAAGCGGGCGAAGTCGACCTCCTGCAAGGTCTGGAGTATCTCTTCCTGCTGCTGCTCGGCCACCTGCTTCTCTGACAGACAGTCACGCACGGTGTCACTGCTCAGCTTCGCCAGCTCGATATTGTATTTGTCGGCGAGGCAGCCCCAGATGGCTTTGTAGGTCTCTTCGTAGAATGCTTCGTCGTTGCCGTCGTTCAGGTGTTTCTCCGCTTTCTTCAGTCTCCGTTTGGCTTGACGCAGAGCCCGCTTCTGGCGCATGCCCGCCACATCCTGCAGCTGTTCCTGTCTGTGACGGTGCAGCAGGGGGAGGGCCAGGATGGCTACGCTGATGAGGACCAACAGCGCCCAGAACCACCACTCGATGCGCTGCCAGGCCTCAGCCGGACGCAGGGCGATCTGTCGGGTGTGGATGTAGTTGATGTCGTGGTTCAGTCGGTCGATGCCCCGTTTGCTGCTCACCTGCTGCGAGGTACGTGCGTCGGCGGCACCCACCTTCAGCTTCACCGCCTCCAGCTGCTGGCTCACATATTGGCCTGTCTTGGGATCGAAATAGCTGAGGGTGGTGGCGGGAATCTCGTATTCGCCTTCGCTGCGGGGTATCAGCACCCACTCGAAAGTGCGGCTGCCGCTCACTCCGTCGTTGCTGCGGTTCAGCTGGTCGTTGATGACGGGGTCGTAGACCTCAAACGATGCGGGGAAGTTGATGTCGGGGGCGTTGATCAGCATCAGGTTGCCTTTTCCCTTGATGGTGATGCGGTAGGTGATGGCTTCGTTGGCACGCAGCTCCGTGTTGTCGGTGCTGGAGGTGATGCTGAACTGGCCCACTGCGCCGCAGTAGCTGTCGGGGGCCGCAGGCAGGGGTTTCACGTTGATGTCGATGGCGCTGGTGCGCAGGTGACGTTCTACCGCCTGTCCCATGTTGAAGAAGGGATCGTCGAAGAGGTCGAAGATGGGGCCTGTGCGCTGTCGCGGCACCATGGCCAGCACATCCATGTCGAGGGGTTCGATGCGCAGCTTGCCATTCTGTTGGGCGTAGAGGGCGCCACGGCGTATTTCGGCCACCATGTAACGTTTGCCGTTAACCTCTTCTTCCCATTGCTTCACCTGTCTCTGGTCGCCGGTGAGGTCTTCGGCCCAGAAACCTTTGTTGCCGGGCAGCTTGTCAATCAGGAATTGACGCAGCGACACCTGGGTGTAGACGCGGTAGGTGACGATGATCTGTTCGCCGGCGTAGGGCTGACGGTTGCTGACGGCGGCCTGTGCAAAGAGGGTGGTGCCGTCGATGGTCACGGGCTTCTGCTGCTGACGGCTCTGCCCGCCGCCGCCACCCATCATCTGCTGCTGCATCTGCCGCATCTGGGCAAAGGGGTCGGCCCAGTCGTCCCAGGGGTCCTGTTGCCGCTGCTGCTGACGGGGCGAACTCTTCTGTACCTGTATGGTGGCGCCACGGCTCGTCAGCCGTTTGCCGTCGACTACACAGCTGGCTTCGCCCAGCGTGGCGGTGCCTTCGGCATCGGCACGGTAATAAAAGGTATAGGTGTAGGTACTGCTGCTCTCGCGGTGTCCGTTGACGAAGGTAACGGAGTGGCTGGTCGAGGTGCTGGGACCGCCGATGCGTGTCAGGTTGGTGGCCTTCGGCGGCTCGATGCGCTCGGCACGTCCGCTGACGGTATAGCTGACGCCGAACTGATCGCCCACGCCCACGGCGCTGGGCGCCTGCATGCGCATCTCCTGGGCATGCAGCGTGGCGACACTCAGAAAAAATGCCCAAATAGTGATGATGATTCGTTTATTTTTCATTTCAGCTTTCATTTGTTTAGGGCGTACACGGGAGTACGCCCCTACGCATTTTTCAAAATTACCAATCCTTGTCAGTCCGTTTGACGCGACCCACTTCGACACCGTTGCGGTGCTCCTTCAGGCTCTGCTTCTCGTTCTGCTCCACAGCGCGCAGCAGTCGTTCGGCATCCTGCTTCTTTTGGCGTGTCTCGGGCGACTCGCCTTGCTGGTTGCGTTGCTGGTCCTGCTTCTGTTGCCCCTGCTGTTTCTTCTGATCTCCTTGCTGGTCTTTTTTGTCCTGACCCTGCTGCTGTTGGTTTTGGCCTTGTTGTTGCTGGTCCTGTTTGTTTTGTTGGTTCTGCTGGTTCTGCTGGTTCTGCTGGTTCTGCTGGTTTTGTTGGTTCTGTTGATTCTGCTGCTGGTTCTTGTCCTGTCCCTGTTGGTTCTGGTTCTGTTGGTTCTGTTGGTTCTGGTCTTGGTTGTTTTGCTGGTTCTGCTGGTTCTGTTGGCTCTGCTGCAGCAGTCGTTGTGCATACGACAGGTTATAGCGGGTGTCGTTGTTCTTGGGGTCCAGTTTCAGCGCCTCGCGGTAGTCGTTGACGGCCTGTTGGAAGTATTGTCCGCCGTTTTCACGGTCGGCGAGACCCGCCTTGAGGTAGCTGTTGCCACGGTTGTGGAGTATGCGCTGCCGCTGTGCGGTGTCGAGGTCTTTGCGTTGCAGCGCCTGTCCGTAGTGCTCGGCGGCCTGTGTGTAGTGCTTCTGGCGGTAGAGGGCGTTGCCCAGGTTGTAGTGGCCGGTCCAGTAGGTGCTGTCGCGGTCCAGCGCTTTGCGGTAGTGTAGTTCCGCTTTGTCGTGTTGCTCTTTCTTGTATTGCCGGTTGCCTTGCCGCATGGCTTTGCGGGTGGGACTGTCCTGAGCCTGTCCGGTCATGGGTAGCAGCATCAGTAGCACGACGAAGCTGATGCGCCAGCGACGGTTGCGCCGTTCGAACAGCAGCAGGTCGGCCAGCAGGCACAGCAGCGCCAGCGCGACGGGGTACTGGTACTGGCTTTCGTATTGCTCGAACTGCGCCTCGTCGTAGTGCTCCTTCTCCAAATCGTCCAGCGCCTCATAGAGGTCGTCCATGTTGGCGTTGATGTTTCCGCCGCGCAGGTAGATACCCTTTCCGGCGTGTGCGATATCTTGTAACATCTGTTCGTTGAGGTAGGTGAGTACGGTGTTACCGTCGGCGTCCTGCTTGAGGCCGGTACGCTGTCCATGACGGTTATATTGTGGGATGGGGGCTCCGTCGGGCAGGCCCATGCCGATGGCGCAAATCACCACGCCCTCTTTGGCGGCTTCGCGGGCAGCCTCTTCGGCGTCGTCCTCATGGTTTTCGCCGTCAGAGATGATGACGATGGCGCGACCCTTGTTGCTCTGCCAGGTCTCTTCTCCGTAGCCCAGCGACTGCATGGCTTTCTCGATGGCGTCGCCGATGGCGGTGCCCTGTGAGCTGATCATGCTGCAGTCTATCTGTTCCAGAAAGAGACGTGTGGCACTATAGTCGTTGGTGAGTGGCATCTGGATGTAGCTGCTGCCGGCAAAGACGATGAGCGACACGCGGTCGCCGGCCATGTGCTCGAGCAGACGGCTCACCATACGTTTGGCACGCTCCAGTCGGTTGGGCTGGATGTCCTCAGCCATCATGCTGTTGGAGATGTCCAGACAGATGGCCACATCGCTGCCGATGCGTTCCCCTTTGACGCGCTTGCTGCCCATCTGCGGATTGGCGGCAGCCACGATAAGCAGTGCCAGCGCCAGCATCTGTTTTTTTTATTTGTCGGGGGCGCGCCGAGATCTACACATTGACATTCGGCGGCTGCGTCAGGTGTGTATAGGAGAGCGGTCCAGTCGACGCTGTTTGGCCCGCCGCATCACGATGCGGAGCGCGATGAGCAGCACTACGATAATCAGTAGATATAATAGTTTGGGATGTTGAAAATGGATCATCTTTATTGGGTGAGGATTGGGAGAATTTTGGTCTAATAGGTCTAATTAGACTAATCGGTCTTATTTAATTCTTAAAGTATAGCAGTCCTAACAGCAATTCCAGCAGCAGGGCGCCCAGCGCCAGCCACACGAAGCATCCCTGCTCGTCTTTGGTCTGGGCGAACTGGGTGACGTCGATTTTGCTCTTCTCCAGCTGGTCGATCTGATGGAAGATTTCCTGCAGCGTTTTCTTGTTGGTGGCACGGTAGTAGGCGCCGCCGTCGGTGTTGGCGGCCATCTGTCGGAGCAGTTGCTCGTCGATCTCTACATCCACGTTCTGGTAGTGTATGCGGCCGAACTGATCCTGGAAGGGGTAGGGGGCGGTGCCCCGTGTGCCGATGCCGATGGTGTAGAGTCGGATGCCGTAGAGTGCGGCAATCTCGGCGGCATTGGAGGGGTCCACCGACCCCATGTTGTTCACGCCGTCGGTGAGCAGGATGATGACCTTGCTCTTGGCTTCGCTGTTCTTGACACGGTTGACGGCGGTGGCCAGTCCGTCGCCGATGGCGGTGCCGTCCTGTATCAGACCGCTCTTCAGTGCCGCCAGCTGTCGCTGCAGTACGGCGTGGTCGATGGTCAGCGGCACCTGCGTGAAGGCTTCGCCGGCGAAGATGACGAGTCCGATGCGGTCGTTCTGTCGACCGTTGATGAACTCTTTGGCCACGGCTTTGGCCGCTTCAAGTCGGTCGGGCTTGAAGTCGAGGGCTTTCATGCTGCCGCTCACGTCCATGGCCAGCACGATGTCGATGCCCTCCACCTTCATCTCTTGGCGGCTGAGCTGACTCTGCGGGTGCGCCAGCGCCACCACGATGCTGGCCACTGCCACGCAACGCAGCACGATAAGCAGCGGGCAGAGCCGCTGGCGCAGCGAGGGCTTGTCGTCGGCCAGGAGGGAGAGCGTGGAGTATTGCAAGGCCGGCTTCTGTCGGCGGTAGCGCAGCACATACCAGACTACCATCAAGGGCACCAATAGCAGTAGCCACAGCAGGGCGGGATGTGCAAAGGTGATGTTATTCATGTGTCTCTGGTTTTGGGGTGAGTGTTTGGACGAGGGTGACAGCCTGCGTCAACGAACGGTCGTGCTCGTAGGGCAGCGGTTCCGATTTGGCGAACTTCACCATGTCGGCGGTACGCAGTATCTGGTCCAGCAGTTGCTCGGGCTGACTGTCGTCGAGCTCGTGGTGACTGTTCCGCCATGCGGCAAAGGCTTCGAGGGTCTGGTCGCTGGTCATCTCGGTCGAGGTGATGCCGCAACGCGCTTCCAGATACTGGCACACGATGTCGGTGAGCTCGGTGTGGTAGTCCTTGATGGCACCCTGCTGCCACAGCTGTTTGCGACGCAGCGCCTCCAATGCGTTGAGCGCTATCTCGTGGGCGGGCAGTGGCGGTGCTTTGGGCAGCTGGATGATGGGCTTGCGCTGGCGGATGCGGTGTATCACATACCAGACGGCGGCCGCCACCAGCAGGATGACCAGCGCTAGCACAATCCATTTGGCCACGTCCCAGAATTTGAGCGGCACCTGCTCGATGTCGGCAATGTCACGTATCTCCTCACTGGTGGTGTCGACGTTGTCGACGTCGCGCACGGTGAGCAGGATGGAGTCGTCGCCGATATGCAGCCAGTGCTCGCCAGGTTCGAAGCTGGTGAGGAGGCTGTGCTGTGTGGCGTTGGCGGTGTCGTACCATTGCCGCACGGCGACGATGCCGTTCTGTGACAATTCATCGAGGGTGGGGTAGTGGTCGGCGCGGGCGATGGTGAGGTCGGTCTGGTTGCCGATGACGATGCTGGTGCTGTCCAGCGAAATCTGGCACGATGCCGATAGGGTTCTGGAAACCAGCAGCAACGCTATCAAAAATAATCGTCTCATTGATTGATTCATTGTTTTATCGTGTACGTCGTGCACGGAAGAGTCGCATGAGTGGTTTGACGAAGTCGTCGCCCGTGTAGAGGTCTGCACAGTCGATGTTGTGACGGCGCAACAGCTCGTCGGTCTGTTTGCGCTGTGCGGCATAGTGCTCGGCATAGCGAGCCTGTGTCTTGGCCGACGAGGTGTCGACCCACTGCGTGGCGCCGCTCTCGGGGTCGTAGAGTGGCATCAGTCCGATGTCGGGCAGCTGCTGCTCGTGAATATCGTTGATGCGCAGCACTGCCAAATCGTGCTTGCGGGCGGCAATCTTCAGCGGCTCCTCGTAGGCGCTGTCCATGCAGTCGCTGAGCAGGAAGGCGGTGCAGCGTTTCTTCACCACGTTGGTGAAGTAGCGCAGCGCGTTGCCGATGTCAGTGCCGTGACTTTGTGCCTCGTAGCCGATCAGCTCGCGGATGATGCGCAGGATGTGCTGGGTGCCTTTCTTGGGCGGGATGAATTTCTCGATGCGGTCGCTGAACAGGATGACGCCCACCTTGTCGTTGCCCTCGATGGCGCTGAACGCCAGTGTGGCGGCTACCTCGGCCACCAGCTCCTCTTTGAACTGGTGATGAGTGCCAAAACGGTTGCTGCCGCTCACATCGACCAGCAGCATGACGGTCAGCTCGCGCTCCTCTTCATATATTTTAATGTAGGGGTGGTGCAGTCGGGCGGTGACGTTCCAGTCAATGTCGCGAACGTCGTCGCCGTACTGGTACTCGCGCACCTCGCTGAACGCCATGCCGTGACCCTTGAACACACTCTGATATTCGCCGCCGAACATCTGGTGCGACAAGCCACGCGCCTTGATTTCGATTCGCCGTACCTTTTTTAGAATGTCGTTGTCCATGTTTTTGTGAGGAAACTAATTGGACTAATCTTATTTTCTCAATTTCCTAAATTAAGGCACATCCACGCGGTTGAGGATTTCGTTGACAATCTCCTCGCTGGTGATGTTGTCGGCTTCGGCCTCATAGGTG
>X431_Quagga__coassemble_224_pt1 | contig 10777 bp, 9 predicted proteins | sample X431_Quagga__metabat2_high_PE_003 | metagenome-assembled genome bin X431_Quagga | reverse complement strand
GGGGGTAAACGACGCCAGTCCCTCGCGCACACCGCAGCCATGCTCTCGGGGTCGAAGTCGCGAAAATAGTAGGCATAGTCACCGCCCACCTCGGGCAGACTGGTCTGGTCAGAACAGAAGACCGGCTTGCCCCACTGCATGGCCTCCACCACAGGCAGACCAAAGCCTTCGCACAGCGACGGGAACAGCAGTCCGGAACAATGGGCATAGAGCCAACGACGCTCGGCGTCGTCGACGGGACCGATAATCTGCACATTGGGCAGCGCCCCTGCCTTTTGACGCAACTGATCGGCATAGGCACCCTGGTCGTTACCGGCGATGACGAGCTGGTAGTCGGGCAGCCGTTCCATGAGCGGCAACAAGGTGTGGAGGTTCTTCTTGGCTTTCACCACCCCCAGACTCAAAAAGAAGGGTTTCGACGAATCCACCCTTTGCGGCTGCCGCTGCTCACCCTCTGTCAGAAGTTCCACCCCATTGGGGATAACACAGGTGGGCTTATCGTGCAGACGGACATAGCGCAGCGTGTCTTCCTGTGCAAAGCGGGAGATAAAACAGACTTCCGACGCACGGTCACACTCATGCTGCAGGCGGCGCAGGTATTTGCGCTGCTTGGAGGGCGACTTCTCATACATAAAGTTCACATCGTGGATGGTCAGCACCGTGCGTGCCGCCCGCGGACGGAATGCCGCCAGCTGGTGGATGGAATGCCACACATCGTAGCGGGGCATCAGTGCGGGAATCCAGCGATAGCAGTCGCGCGCCACCAGATAGCGCACCTGCGTGCCGAAACGCCCCACGAAGGATCGTGGCACCAACAGCGTAATCTCGTGGTCTGGAAGCTCTGCGGCATGGGCACCGTACCAGCGGCCATAGTTCATCGCCACCTGTCCCAACCCGCAATAGGGATGCCGCAATATGCTCAGGTCAATCAGAATGCGCATGGGGTGATTAGTGGTTATAGAAACTAAAAAGTAAAAACTAAAAACTAAAAATTTAGCGCCTGATACGTTTGTCTAATCACTATTCACACATTCACGCATTCCCGCATTCATACAGTCTTGCGTATTTCACCAGGGTGTAGAATGCCGAGATGCGTGCCGAGGTGAATCCCATCGCGCCGTCGCGGAAACCGCCTTTCAAGATATAATTCTTCAGGAAGGTGCCCACGGGCTTCCACACCACCGCGCCCATGCCGCAGCGGCGGCCCTGCTCATAGGCCTTCTCGCCAGCCAGGGTGGCGTACTTCACCGTGCGACGTGCATGCTCGTCGACACTGTAGTAGGTATAGTGCAGCAGTTTGCCGTCGAGATGCATCAGCGTGACAGGTCGACTGTAACGCAGTTGCTCGTGCACCACGCCGTCCCACGCGGCAACCTCTCGCCGCCAGAGACGCACGTGCTCGTCGGGATACCAGCCGCCGTGGCGCAGCCACCGTCCGCAGTAGTTGTTCAATCGGGCGACACTGTACACCTTGTCGGCATCGAAGCCCGACTGTTTCATCGACAGCAGCGTCGCGCGCAGCTCGTCCGACAGCGCCTCATCGGCGTCGATACTGAGGATCCACGGATATTGCGCCTGACTGTTGGCATAGTTCTTCTGATCCGAGAAACCTGCCCAGTCGTGGTGTTCGAAACGCGCGCCTGCCGCACGGCAGAGAGCTTCGGTACGGTCTTTCGAGCCCGAGTCGACGACAACAATCTCATCGGCCACATCGCGCAGCGAGTCGATGCAGCGCTGGATATTACGCTCTTCGTCCTGGGTGATAATGACAGCGGAAATCTGTTCCATTACATCATTGATTCAATGATGCAAAGGTACAAAATTTTTCGCATCAGTCCCTTACCAGACGCACCGAGCGTCCTTCGTTGCGGCCATAGAGGTTGGCCACACTCACCCATTGATAATCAAACATGAAAGTGACGGCACCGTTGTCGCAGAAGGGGGTCACCGAGTAATAAAAACCATACACGCCTACCTCGTGGGTCATGGTACCGCTATGCGCACCGGCGGCAGGCAAGAACACACATCCGCACTTCTCCATATCCGCCCATTGCTCAGCATTGTACAGGTTGACGGTATACCCATTCGACACGCCGTTCACACACTCGGGCTGAGGCACGTTGGCAGGGTGACTGTATACGTCGGGGAAGAGGATCATTCCCGGCACGTCGCACACCACCGCCTTGGCGAAATGGGCGTTAGCGACACCGTTCACCGTCGACGACAAGCGACCATAAATCACATAGGACCACTCGTCCTTGGTGAGCGTGCGCCACAGTCCCGCCTGGTTGCCGCCGTTGGAGATGGCGTTGTGCACACCCCAGTCGGCATGGGCATATTCGCCATACAAGCCAAAGTAGGCAGTGCCTCCAACATAAAAGTCAGTGAAATCGGTACTGACATCATAAGGACGATAGCAGTTGGCACCACTGTACCAGCCGCTGGTACCCCAACCGAAGAGGTCGATCCAACCGTCGTAGGTCGAGGAGACATTGTCGTTGTCTGTTCCGACAATATTATACTGCTTCTCAGCAAAACGCCACGTATTCGTCGATGCCTGATATTGCAAGTTACCTTTTGAGAACCACACCTGGCGACCGCTGGCTATCGAAAACTTGCCATTGACGAGGCAGCCCTCGATGGCTTCGCCTACCGTGCCACCCGTACCCGTGCCAGTGCCGGGGTCGCCGCCCGAAGTACCACCTGGAGTGGAGCCACCCGAACCCGAGCCGCCCTGCGGGTCGGTCACCGACGTTCCACCCTGACGCCAATTGGTTTTCTCTTCGTCATCGTCACGACTGCAAGAAAACAATGCCGTTGCGGCCACCACGGCCATCGCCAAAAGAAAAACATGCTTTTTCATAGCAGAAATGTTTTATGTTTCCAGCAGCAAAATTACAAAAAATTGCCTTTCTAAGAAACTGATTAATAAATTATGATTCTTGTCAATTTGCGTTTTCTAGTATTATTTGTTGCAAGAAAGGTGAAAAAGTAACACAAAAGAAGAAAAAAAATTTGCGAAAACGCCAACAACTATTCCCATTTGGTTAATTGGTAAATAATGTGTAATTTCGCACATTGAAAAGAGAAACAGAAAACGATTATCTATGTGCACGTATAGCATATCTGTTGATGACGATGTACTGGAGAAGGTGAAACCTGCGCTCCCGGACAATGAGGCTGTCGAGGCTTGGATGCAGTCGCAGATGGACACGCTGTTGTTGCAGCTTGCCGAGAGCCTGACTCGCAAACCGAAAGCACAGGTCAGTCTTTCTTCTAGGCTTCGTGGAATCGCCCATGCCCCGAAGGATTTTGACTACAAACAAAAACTGGCAAGTCGTTTTGAGAATACAAATAATTGAATTGAAACAGCATGAGTAATAATGACATAAAGCTATCGCTATCCAACTATTTCCAACATCAACCTGTAAAACGAGCTTGGTTGTTCGGATCCTTTGCCCGTGGCGAGGAAACAGAGAATAGTGATATTGATTTGCTTGTTGACCTTGACCAAACACAGTCTGTCGGTCTGCGTTTTTTTGGAATGTGGAGAGAATTGGAACAACTGTTGGGGAGGAAGGTGGATCTTGTAACCGAAAGCGGATTGGCCGACTATGCCCGCGAAAGTGTTGAACGTGATAAAATAATGGTGTATGAGAGAGCCCGGTAGAGACAAGGTGCGCCTGCAGCATATCGTCGAGGCTGCCGATGTCGTTTTGGAACACAGCAAGGGTATGACCTTTGAGATGTTCACAAGCGACAGGCTACGTTATGGTGCAATCGTGTATTACACCATGATTATTGGCGAGGCTGGCTATATGCTGAGCCACGAGTTCGTGGAGAAATACAACGAGGTGCCGTGGGGCGACATCGCAGGTATGCGGCACCACATCGTGCATGGTTATTACAAAGTTGACAACCGTGTGTTGTGGAATATCATTAAGAACGACATCGCACCATTGCGGGAGCAAGTCCAACACTATCTGGACACCATCGACTGGCCACAATGGGCAGCGCAAAAATCAATATAATAATATATACTCCGTGAATTGAAAACAAACAATATGACTTAAATCGTATAAATACTACAAACACATATTGAACATATCGTGACCGATTGCTCTCTATAAATCTGGAAAATTTAACGTCAGCAAAATCAGTCAACGCAATGTTCACGCAAGGGCGTGAATTATTCGTTGTCAATAAGCTGACAGGTATTCCAGAACCCATAGAGAGTATTGGCAACATCAAAAGAATAATTTAACGCCTTTTTTGTATATTATGAAAACAGTATTATGCAACAATCACTTCTGCGGGAAAGAATATAGTATTAAGTTTGACAACTGTCCTTTCTGCGGTACTTCAAATCCGATAAGTGAATCGGAGAGAAAGAACATGATAGAAAACGACAATGAAGACGTCACGGAAAATGTAGTTGAAGACAAGCAATTCAATGGAATTGTTATTGGCCTAATTTGGATAAGTATCTTTTTCTTTGGTATTCGTGGAATAATATCCAGTTTCACGAACATGATATATTCTCCTGAAATTGGTTGTCTGACTTTGGTTTTGTCCATAATTGGCATCATATCGTTATGTTTTATTTTGCGTGCAAAGAAATGGGCGTTGTTTATGTGGATAACGTATCGACTTGCGGCAGGTGTCGTTAATGGTTTTATCAGCTCAAAATTTGATTTTGCAACAAACATTATTATCGCAATTGCGAATATTGGACTTATGGTTTTAGTTTTGCAAATTAAGAAGAACGGGGTGTCTGCATGGTCAATCATCTTCAAGAAACATGAATCTCGCAGTTTTGAAGAAAGCGTTAATCCTACATTGAAAGATAGGGCTGTTGGCGGAAATACGTTCTCCACAAGTTTAGTTGACAACAACAATGAAACTCCCAATCCTAACAATGTGCATAATACAGTTCAAGACAATGATAATACTATCGATTTAGAAGAAACACATACCATAAAGTGCATTGAGGATAATCAATTAGGGGTAATACCTACTACAGAAACAGAATCCCACACAAAGCAAATTGATAATCAAGACAAAACAGCGGAAACGCAAAGCCATGATAAAGAGGAAAGCAAACAAGAACAATGGAGAAATAACAATCCGAACATATGGGCATATTGGAGTATAATAGGATTATTTATAGCGATATTGGCAGCAGGAATATGGTTTCTTGCAAAACCCAATACTGATAAATCCTCAACAGAACAGATAGATCCATTATCTACAGAAGTGTTTGATTGTGGTCTGTTTTCTTTTGAATATCCAAGAACATTCAAAACATCCCCGATTCAAAATGCGCCACATATGGTACTGAAACTTGAATCGGAAGACTGTTTTATGTCAGCTTCTTACTGGGATTATAAAATAGACAAAAATGTTAGTGTCTGGGACGATGAAATATACGAGCACTATAGACAAATGCCAATTGACGATGGTGAGATTGTTGATATTTCAAAGGAATCCATAAAAACTAAAAGTGGATTAAGACATTGCTTGAGGATAATGTCCAATGGTCATAAATATATAAATGGATCAATTGTTCAAGCAAAGATGCTTTCATATCTAATGATTCAGGATGGATATTTGTTTAATTTTGCTTTTTGGTCGGAAGGAGAATATTTTAAGGGAAGCTCAACAGCCTATCCTGATAATATTATGTGTGGCCTGTACCTAAAAACAAACGAAGAAAAATCATATGCACAAGCGTTCGAGAATAATGTAAAATCTGATAATAAAGAATCCATACAAAATAGCACTATTGACCAAAATGTTCATAATGAAATTGTCAGTATTGTACAAAGCAATAACGAAGATTTGCCCGAATATCTCGGATTCGGTATGACAATGATGAGCTGCGTACTAGAAAATCGTTCTATTGTTTATGTCATACAATGGAAAGGAATGAATCCATCAGACTTCACTAGTGAAGATATTGCAGAATTAAAGGATGCCTTGGTTGAGGGATTAATGGAAGAGATACAAGAATCTGCAGTCTCAAAAGCGATGCTTAATACAATGAAGAAATATAGCTATAACTTTGTGTATAGATATGTCAATGAGAGTGGGCAACGTTTGTGTTCAATAAGCATCTCTCCTTCTGAAATATAATTTATCATGCGCAAACTATATATTTTGTTTTGTTGTTTGCTGCCTTTGGTAGCAGTTGCACAGTCAACAAAGACATTTGATTGTGCTGATTTCTCTTTTGAGTATCCAGAGTCTTTTTCATCAGCAAAAATACGAGACACTACTCGTATTGTATTAAAATTGCAATCAAAGTATTATGAGCTTATAGTATCTTGTGCAAAATCAGGATGGCCAAATGATAAAAACATATGGGACAATGACGTGCGAGATAGATTTATTACTAATTATTCTGGAAAGGGTAAGATAGTTAGTATAACAAAAGAGATAGTGCAAATAAAAGATGATACGGCTCGATGCTTAAAAATAATGCTAAATAGTCGCAAACAAATAGACAATTCGGAGTTGCTTCTAAAGAGTGTTATTTATTTGTTTTTCAATAATGGAAATCTTTGTATGTTCACCTTTGGATCACAAGGAGAATATACCAAGGGGAGTCCAACAACATACCCTGACAAAATCATGAAAGGATTGAAATTAAAGAAAAACAGATTTACAGAAGATGACGTATCATCATTAAAAAGAATGAACTTTGAATCAATAAACGAGACATACCCAATACGTGTAGATGAATGTTTGACTATTTTACAAGTGTCTCTTACAGAGAATACGATAACTTATAAGGTTCAAATGGATAATAGCTGTGAAGGTCGTGTTGACTTTGATGCGTTCAAAGAAGAAATGATTTATTATTTCACCATAGTATTAGAAAAATCATTTTTTCAGAATCTTGATAAAATCGGATGCTCTATTGCATATTTGATATACAATGAGAATGAACAATTAAGAAAAGCGATAACTATAAATCCCAAAGAAATATTAACCTATTATCAATAAAAAGAAAGGAGAAAAAAAATGAACAATGGATTAAGAATCTGGATTAGTGTTGTGGCTGCAATTGTCACATTAGTCTTACTGTCTTTCCTACTTGTAGTGTTAAAATGGGAAGGTACGTTCTTGCGAGTTTTGTGCGCGGCGTTTGCATATGGTGCAGGAACCTCTCTTAATGCATTTCTAAAGAAAAAATATCCACCCAAAAACCAAGATCAGGATGATAAGGAAGGAGAATAAATAGATTCGATATTATTTTCTGCTTACGGTTATGTGGGTATTTTATAATACCTGCAAGGTTTGTGTTTTACTTCAGAATTAATATCGTTTATAGAAAATAATCACTAAAAAGAGTATATCTTTTCCCAGAAAAGAGTATATCTTTCGTGCAAGAAGACACTTTTTTGTACTAAAAAGTGTATCAGACGCACGTCCTCGGAGGTGTCAAAGCACGGAACCGCATGTACGGTGGTGTGGGAGGTTGGTAAACGAGAAGTAGGAGGAAAACACTCCTATAAGCGTTTACCTCCTACCCGATTTAAAGTAATAACACTAGAATCCTATTCACTCTTTATATTTAAGCAATGTATCTGTATTATATAGTTTTCTTAAAAATAAAATGTATTCATTCCTTAATTTTTTTAGGTTGTCTTCATATTTGTATTGCGAAAATTTTGATTCATCGAACAATTCTTTTTTAAGAGCCATTGCCGCGTTGCCTATCTTCATATTCTTTGTCTGCTCAAATATTTCTAAGTCTTTATTGATATTATCGATCGAGTTCACAATATTAGTCTCCAATGTGACAATTTCCATCCCATGAAGAAAGATTGTATTTGCAAAGGAGGAGATTATTGATAAATCATCAACTGCGCTATAGGTCGATAAGATATAGTCCGAGTTTTTAACAGCGGTATTAATTGTTTTGTTGGTCTGTTGCAACAGTTCAATGATCTTATCCCTCATATTAATGCTTCGGCTATATACAAATAATAATGACTTATGTGTTGATAATTCTTCTGCACATTCTAGAATTTCAAACAAACATTTATTTCTGCTTTCAATAATATTGTGTTGACGTTGATTTGAATAGGAGATTTCTGACTTAATAGATTCTATTGAATTGGTGAGTTCTGCAATATCTTCTTTTGTGGCAAGTTTTTTCCCTTTTTCTTCAAGATATTTAATATCAGAAATATCCTCTTTGTCCGCTCTATTCTGTCCTTTGCGTTTAAAATATGAAGGTAGAAAATGCCCCGCAAGAAAAGATAGTGTAAAAAAGAAAATGTAAAAAATGATGTCTTTTATCATAATTTGAATAACTATAGAAAATGGGTGCAGGAATACCCTACACCCATTTTGTAAAACCTATTGTCGTTTACTTCACTTCCTCGTAGTCGACATCGGTGACGGTGTCGTTGGGGTTGCCTCCCTGCTGGCTGCCGGGGTTGGCACCGGTGCCAGGATTGCCGCCCATGTTGTTGGGGTCGAAGCCGGCGGCTCCTTGCGGACCGGCCTGCTGCTGGGCTTTGTACATATCCTCGCTGGCGGCCTGCCATGCGGCGTTGATCTTCTCCATGGCCTGGTCGATCTGCATGACGTTGCGGGCACTGTGGGCAGCCTTCAGCTCGGTGAGAGCGGACTCGATGGCACCCTTCTTGTCGGCGGGCAGCTTGTCGCCATAGTCCTTGAGGTTCTTCTCGGTCTGGAAGATCATGCCGTCGGCGGCGTTGATTTTCTCAATCTCCTCCTTGGCCTTCTTGTCGGCGTCGGCGTTGGCCTCGGCTTCGGCTTTCATGCGCTTGATCTCGTCCTCGGAGAGGCCGCTGGAGGCCTCGATGCGGATATTCTGGCTCTTGCCGGTGGCTTTGTCGAGGGCGCTGACATTGAGGATGCCGTTGGCGTCGATGTCGAAGGTAACCTCGATCTGCGGCACACCACGCGGTGCTGGCGGGATGCCGGCCAGGTGGAAGCGGCCGATGGTCTTGTTCTGCGCCGCCATGGGACGCTCGCCCTGCAGCACGTGGATCTCCACCTCGGGCTGGTTGTCGGCAGCCGTCGAGAACACCTGACTCTTCTTGGTAGGAAAGGTCGTGTTGGCGTCGATGAGCTTGGTCATCACACCGCCCAGCGTCTCGATACCCAGCGACAGCGGGGTGACGTCGAGCAGCAGCACATCCTTCACCTCGCCGGTAAGCACACCGCCCTGGATGGCAGCACCCACGGCCACCACCTCGTCGGGGTTGACGCCCTTGTTGGGCACCTTGCCGAAGAATTTCTCCACAATCTGCTGGATGGCGGGGATACGGGTCGAGCCGCCGACGAGGATGACCTCGTTGATGTCGCCGTTGCTCAGACCGGCGTCCTTCATGGCCTGACGGCAGGGCTCCAACGTAGCCTGGATGAGGTCGTCGCAGAGCTGCTCGTACTTGGCGCGGGTGAGGGTCTTGACCAAGTGCTGCGGCACACCGTCGGCAACGGTGATGTAGGGCAGGTTGATCTCGGTCTGCTGACTCGAGGAGAGCTCACATTTGGCCTTCTCGGCAGCCTCTTTCAGACGCTGCATAGCCATAGGATCCTTGCGCAGATCCATGTGCTTGTCGGCCTGGAACTCGTCGGCCAGCCAATTGATGATCTTCTGGTCGAAGTCGTCGCCACCGAGGTGGGTGTTACCGTTGGTCGATTTCACCTCGAAGACACCGTCACCCAGGTTCAAAATCGAGATATCGAAGGTGCCGCCGCCGAGGTCGAACACGGCCACATTCATATCCTGTGCCTTCTTGTCGAGACCGTAGGCCAGAGCGGCCGCCGTAGGCTCGTTGACGATACGTTTCACCTTCAGACCGGCAATCTCGCCAGCCTCCTTGGTGGCCTGACGCTGGCTGTCGTTGAAGTAGGCCGGCACGGTGATGACGGCTTCCGTCACCTCCTGTCCGAGGTAGTCCTCGGCGGTCTTCTTCATCTTCTGCAGCACGATGGCGCTGATCTCCTGCGGCGTGTAGAGACGGCCGTTGATGTCGACGCGCGGCGTGTTGTTGTCGCCCTTCACCACCTTGTAAGGCACGGCAGCGATCTCCTTCTGCACGCGGTCGTAGGTCTCGCCCATGAAACGCTTGATGGAGTAGACGGTGTTGTGGGGGTTGGTGATAGCCTGACGCTTGGCGGGGTCGCCCACCTTGCGGTCGCCATTCTCAATAAAGCCCACCACTGAGGGGGTGGTGCGGTTGCCCTCGCTGTTGGCGATGACGACCGGTTCATTTCCTTCCATGACAGCCACGCAGCTGTTGGTGGTGCCAAGGTCAATTCCGATGATTTTTCCCATAGTTGTGTATTATTATTTGTTAATTATTCGTTATTATATTGTCGCATCATATACGACACACCTTTCACTGAACAACTACAGTGCCAAATCCAATCCAAGAACCAAAACATGACATTTTGACAGATGAAAGATTTGATTGAACGACTTTACGCGACATATCTGCAATCTCGGCGGGTGACTACTGACAGTCGTGCCATCACGCCGGGGTGCATTTTCTTTGCCTTCAAGGGTGAGCATTTCGACGGCAATGCCTTTGCCCCTACCGCTTTGGAGCAGGGGGCGGCCTGCTGTGTCATCAGCGACGCACAGTACAAGGTGGACGACCGCTGTGTGGTGGTCCCCGATGTGCTGGCCACGCTGCAGGAGCTGGCACGCCACCACCGCAGCCAGCTGACGATACCGGTTATCGGCATCACCGGCACCAACGGCAAGACGACGACCAAAGAGCTGGTG
>X431_Quagga__coassemble_222_pt1 | contig 10784 bp, 7 predicted proteins | sample X431_Quagga__metabat2_high_PE_003 | metagenome-assembled genome bin X431_Quagga | reverse complement strand
ATTCTGCTCATTATAAGTAAATTATAAATTTAAGGATTGTTTTGTGACGAAGTCAGGAAAAAACTTGTTTCAAGAACGATTGAATTTCTTTTTTTTGTATTTTTGTAGGTTATAATACTAAAAAATCTAACTTATGAAAAGAGCTTTGGTAAGTGTGAGCGATAAAAAGAATCTGATTCCTTTCGTTCAGGCATTAATTGAAAATGGTTATGAAATCATCTCAACAGGAGGTACTCAAAAAGCTATAGAACAAGCTGGTTTACCTGTGATGGGTATCAGTCAGGTGACAGGTTTCCCGGAAATCATGGATGGTCGTGTGAAAACGCTACACCCTATGGTTCATGGCGGACTGTTGGCTGTGCGCACCAACCCCAAACACCAGGAGGAAATGCGGCAAAATGGTATCCAATGTATAGATATGGTGGTGGTGAACTTGTATCCTTTCAAGCAAACCATTGAAAAGGAAGACGTCACTTTTGCTGAGGCTATTGAAAATATAGACATTGGCGGTCCTAGCATGTTGCGCAGCGCGGCGAAGAATCATCAATTTGTGACGGTGGTCTGCGACGCGAATGATTATGATAGGGTTATCGCCGAAATTAAAGCCAACGGGGATACTTCCCTGGAAACCCGTTCACAGCTGGCGGCCAAAGTGTTTAGACATACTGCCGCTTATGATGCTATGATTGCTCAATACTTGAGCGATAGGGTGGGAGAGGACGATCTGGAAAATATGACCTTGACTTTCACCAAACGCCAGTCCTTGCGCTATGGAGAAAATCCTCATCAGAAAGCTGCCTTTTATGCAGGGAAAAAGCAGGGCTATTCTATGGCATGGGCTACCCAGCTGCATGGTAAAGAACTGTCATACAATAATATACAGGATGCTGACGCCACTTTGCAAATTCTTCGTGAGTTTGACGAGCCAACCGTGGTGGCTGTCAAACACAAGAATCCTTGTGGGGTTGGTATCGGGCGGAATGTGATGGAAGCATGGACTCGCTGTTATGAAGCGGATACGGTGTCTATCTTCGGCGGAATTGTGGCTACTAACCAGCTGGTGGACGAGCAAGTCGCGATGGCTATGAAACCGGTATTCCTTGAGATTATTCTCGCACCTGCTTTTACTCCTGAAGCATTAGCGGTGTTGACAACAAAAAAGAACCTGCGTCTTATGACTTTCGATATAGATAAGTCTAAATCTGACGAGAAGATGTTCATCAGCGTCACGGGTGGTATGTTGATGCAGAATATTGACCGTGCGGGTGCGGAGGATTACAAGATAAAAGTGGTCACCAAAAAACAACCCACTGAAGAAGAATTACGTGATTTGCTTTTCGGGATGAAGGTGTGCAAGCATGTGAAGTCCAATGCGATACTTTTAGCCAAAGAGATGAAGACTATTGGTGTGGGTGCGGGCCAGATGAACCGTGTCGGTTCTGCTCAAATAGCTCTTGAACAGGCTAAAGCTGCCGGTCATAACGACCATATCTGCATGGCCAGCGATGCTTTCTTCCCCTTTGATGATGTGGTGCGAATGGCTGCCCGATATGGGGTGACCGCCATTATCCAACCTGGTGGCTCTGTCCGCGATGAAGATTCCATCAAGGCCTGCGATGAACTTGGCATATCCATGATTTTTACAGGAATCCGTCATTTCCGACACTGAGATCAGGTGGAAGGTGGAAGTTGTTTTTCCATAGAGTTCTCTAACTATTGATTGTTAACTATTAATTGCATCATGATAACACCTAATATTGAAGAGTCCTGGAAGAAAGTCCTGTGGGAAGAGTTTCAACAACCCTATTTTGCGGAGTTGAAACGGTTTCTACAGGAGGAAAAACGAAAATATACCGTTTATCCTCCTGGACCGATGATTTTCAATGCGTTTAACAAGACTCCATTCGATAAGGTGAAAGTGGTGATTATCGGCCAGGATCCGTATCATGAACCGGGACAAGCACATGGCTTGTGCTTTTCGGTGCAGGATGGTGTACCTCATCCCAAGTCTCTTATTAATATTTTCAAGGAGTTGCAATCCGACGTGGGTTTTATGGTGCCCAAAAATGGAAATTTGGAGAAGTGGACTGAGCAGGGTGTTTTCTTGCTCAATGCCACCCTTACCGTACGCGCTCATGAGGCAGGTTCTCACCAAAATCATGGCTGGGAACGTTTCACAGATGCGGCTATCAGTAAGTTATCCATGCTGCGAGAGGGCTTGGTTTTTCTTTTGTGGGGCAAATAAAAAAAAAAAAAAGAGGCTATTATAGATACTTCTAAACATCATATTCTTAGCGCAGTCCATCCTTCCCCATTGTCTGCCAGTAGAGGTTTTTTTGGTTGTCATCATTTTTCCAAAACCAATGAAATTCTGCGTGGAATGGGTCAAACAGAAATCAATTGGCAACTATAACAAAACACTTTACACAACAAACTAAAAACATTTTTGAACCGATCAGGGCATATAGTAGTTGGTCAGGAAGTAGGTTTTCTCCCAATCCACAATTGTCAGTTCGGACTCCTTAGCCGTATGGATATCGAATTCGTCGAGCACCATCACTTGCCTGTCCTTCTGGTCATAGAGCGGCCACTCATGCGTCTTGCTGTCGGGGGAGATTTCCGCGCTGAGTGACGGATTGCCGGTCTTGGCGAACTGCACCCACATCTTGCGCACGGTCTTGCAGAAGCTTTCGTCGTAGGCTCTTCCGGTGAACTCCTGAATTTCCGGATGGGCAAATACTACCGGCAGTTCAGACGCATGTCCGGCCTTGATGTATGGCTGGGAGGATTCAACCCTGTAGTAGTAGGTATAAGACTTGCCGCCGGCCTTGGTCTGTTCATCCGACAGTCTGATTTGTGGTGCGACAAACATCATCTGGCTGAAGAGATTGACGGTAGGTTCGTAGCTTTCTCCTTGGATATTGTTGAGGTAGCTTTCCACCAACGCCTTCTCCTGGTCCGTCAGCTGGGCGAGTTTCTCTGCTGTACGCCCTTCTGCCCATGCATTCCACGCATCCACGCCGAGAGCTCCCATGAAGGTGTTCATTTCATCCTTGTCGCAGCCCTGAAGGAACTCGATGTCCTTGGCAGCACCGTTCGCGTATGCTTCCCACGGATCAAACGGCAGGTAAATACCGTCTCTCTCTGGCATCGTGCGTATGCCGAGTGCATTATATAATCCGAGCGTGGGTGCCCACACGTTCATGATATCCTCGGCGCTTATCTTCAACAGGTCGGCGACAGTCTTACAGCCGAGTTTCTCCATCAGATTGTTCGTACATGCAATGGCCTGCTCCGTACTTCTCGTCTGGGCAGGAGCGCCGCTTTGTGCGATGACATGCTTGAAGTATTGATGCGAGCCTTTGATCAACGGAAGCAGCGTACAGCTTCCAGCACCGGCAGACTCTCCCCAGATGGTCACATTGTCGGGGTCGCCACCGAAGGCTGTTATATTCTCGTGAACCCACTTCAAGCCCTTTATCTGATCCAAAAGTCCTAAGTTCTGGGCGTCAGGATAGTCCTTGCCATCTGACAGGTGCGACAGGTGGAAGAACCCGAAGACATTGATTCTGTAATTAAGGGTCACGACAATGACATCAGGATTTTCTTTCAGGAAATTGGTGAGATCGTACATCGGGTCAGTCGCTCCGCCTACATCGAAAGCGCCACCGTAAATCCATACGATAACCGGCTTCTTCATATTAGTAGCCTCATCAGCCTTCCAGACGTTCAGGTACAGGCAGTCCTCGCTCGTACCATACATGGTAGAGGGGTCGCCCGGCTCCTGGATAGGAGCTTTCCCATAGTAATAGGCCTCATATACCCCGTTGTTCGGCGTAACATCTACAGGGGCTTTCCAACGCAGGTTGCCGACGGGCTGCTGACCGACGAACGGAATGCCCTTGTAGGAAATGATGTTTTCCGCCTTCTTGCCGACGAAGGTACCGTTGATACACTTGACGGCCAAGGAGTGGTCGTAATTGCCGTCTATAATTTTCTGATTCTCACCGTTCTGAGGTATCAGTTTTTTTTCCATTTCATTCATTTTATTATGATTTTCTGGCGTTTGTAATTTTTGTTAAAGCATATGGTACTTGGTCAGGAAATAGGTTGACGCTGACATGTGTAATTTTTATTGCCTTAAGTTTGTATGTCTCAAAACGATGCGAAAGCCCACAGTAGCGTTGCGGCCGTTGTGTTCAATCTCATGGCCGTGATAGGAATATGTGCAAGTGTAGGGCTCGCTGTCGTAGCAGCCGCCACAGCCTACAATAACATTGCCTGACACGGGACCGGCATAGTCGGTGCCTTGGTAGGCTGGAATGTCGGCCAGATCGGCATACCAGTCGTTGCAATATTCCCAGACATTACCGCTTAGGTCGTAGAGGCCGAGTTCGTAGGATTGCTTAGAGGCCACGAAGTGGGAGGCATGTTCGGCATTGTTGGAATACCAGGCCACATCGTTGATTGTGTTTGAACCGGCGTAGGTGTATCCTTGTGACTTACGTCCGCCGTTGGCGGCATAGTGCCATTCGGCCTCAGTAGCGAGGGCAAACTGCATCCCGGCGGGCAATTGGTCGGCGCACATCATGTTCAACTTGTCGAGGAAGCCGCCGCTCCTGGTGATGTCCTCGTAGTTAATCATCGTAACGGGATAGAGACCTTCGCTCTCGCTTTGTCCTTGTGGTTTCGAGCCCATGACGGTTTCCCAGATGTAGTTCATCGTTTCGGTTTGGCAAATATAGAAATCGGAAAGCGTTCCACTGATGGTTTTCTGTTCGCCGTCGCGCTCATAAACGAGCTCGTAATTGCCGCCCTTTACTTCAACCATCGGGAGGTAGTAGCCAACTGTACTGTTGTTCACAGCGATGGAAAGGAGGTTGTCGGGCCGAGTAGGTTCCACGAGTTTTTCTTCGTTGAAGTCGTCCACAAGGACAAGTCTCAGGCCGCGGTTTTGATAGGACTGGTGCATTCCCAGCCAGGTGTGGTAGGAAGTTTCGAGACCCATCTGTTTGGTGCCGTAGCTGCCGCCGCGGTTAACGCGGTAGTTGTTGTTGGCGTTGCAGACGTGGTTAAGACCTTGGTTGAGCGTGAGTTTGTCGAAATAGACAAAGTTGTCGCGTGTCCATTCCCAGACATTACCAGTCATGTCGTATAGACCGAGCTCATTAGGTTGCTTCTGGCCGACAGGATGAGTTGTGCCGTTCGAGTTGTCGGCGTACCAGGCCACTTCATCTAACGTGTTGGATCCGGCATATATGTAACCCTTCGACTGTCGTCCGCCGCGGGCTGCATACTCCCACTGGGCTTCGGTGGGCAGCGCGAAACGCTTGCCAGATGGCAACTGGTTGGCGCATATTGTGTTCAGCATGTCGATGAAGCCTCCTTCCTTGACGATGTCGTAGTAGTTTACATTGCTGACGGGGTATGAGTCACCATTGCTTGTCTGTCCTTCGGGTCTCCATCCCAAAACAGCGGTCCAAAGCTTGTTGGTCACCTCAACGGGACAGATATAAAAGTCGGAGAGCGTTCCTGTGACGGTTGTCACTTGGCTTTCGCACATATACTCCATCGAGTAATTCCCACCTTCCACTTTTTTCATAATAAAGTCAGAGGAATTATTCACCTTGAAAGTGAGCGTCTCTGCGCCCCACTGGTTGTTGCTTGAATTGTTGTTGTTATTGTTTGGAATTTCTTTCTTGCAGCTAGTAAGGGTCGCGACGCTGTAGATGATGGTAGCGACAAGCGCCCATAACTTCATTCTTTTCATTTTTTTTGTTATCTTTTTATGTAAACACAAAATTAAACTGCGTGCTTCACTACCTTCAGCAGACCCTCTTGGACGACCCGTTTCCAAGGCGCTCGGCCCAGGACATCATCAGGTCTTCCCGCCTTCCGAACAGATCCTTCTGCATGCCGATGGCATCGTCGAAGACCATTGTCTGGCGGTTGTCACCCGAGAACTTCTTCCACTCGTATTTGTCTGTGGAGGGGTTGCCCGTTCGGGCGAAGTTGGCCCACATCTCCTTTACAACGTGGCGGAACTCGCAATCTTCGGTCGAAACGATTTCTCCGCTCCCCATCGGGTCCGGGATGCAATTGTCGAACAGGTACGGAATCTCGGCTGCGTGCACTGCACCAAGATAGGGGGTTGTCACCGGCTTCTTGACGAAGTACATATAGGTGTTGCCGCCAGCGGCAGCGTGCCTGATGGCCATATTGGTGTTACCGGCGCGGAAGTTGATGTCGTTACAGTATTGCTCCAACCTGCTCAACTCGCTTTCGTTTGCGAGCGTAGCCATGAACTCGTCGTACATGGCCTTCTCTTGGTCGTTGAGCAGCGAGCGATCCCTCTTCGCAATCCATCTCAGCGTATTCGCGAAGCCTTCTTCGCCGCCCTCTAGCGGAACGAAGTACCTGATTTCGTCTAGGTTAGACCCGATCATCAAATCGATCTTGGACCTCTTCTCGTCTCCCCACATCGCATACATGACTGCTCGATCTTCGGGCAGCGTGATGCCGTCGAGGAGTGGGAAGTTGGCACCTCCGAGAAGGCAGTTCTTGTCTATGGCATATGCTTTCAGATAGGCGTCCACGAGTTCCTCAGTGGTGAGTTCCATCAGCTCGTCCATGGTCTGGCAGCCCGTTGCGGTCAGGAAGTTCTGCGTGACATGGATACCGTGCTCCATCGTGTCACAGTAGGCGATGTTGGCGCTCTGTGCGATGCATCTCCTGAAGAGTCCCTCGCTTCCGTTGATGAGCGGGAGGAAGGTGACGCTTGCCGAGCCTGCCGACTCACCGAAAATGGTCACGTTGTCCGGATTGCCGCCGAAGCCGGCGATGTTCTTCTGTACCCACCTGAGAGCCTCAAGCTGGTCGAGCAGGCCGAGATTACCTGCCTCTTTGAAGTTCTCTCCGCCCGGAACCCACTCAAAGTTCATAAATCCCATGAAGCCGAGCCGGTAGTCGATGGACACGAACAGGATGTCAGGGTACTGTTTGGAGATGTTGGTAGGGTCGTAGAGGGGGGACGCCTGCGATTCGGCGCAGAACCCGCCGCCGTGAATCCACACCATGACCGGCTTTTTGCTGTCAGTGCAGCTGGTATTGCAATATACGTTCAGCACGAGGCAGTCCTCGCCGAACCCTGCCGTTCCCATCGAGTCGTTCAGAGGCCCGATGGGAACGTGGCCGGGCTTTGTTGCGTCGTACACGCCGTCATCGTCTGCGGCAGGTAGGGCCTTCTTCCAACGAAGCTTTCCCACCGGCTGAGTTGCGTAGGGGATGCCCTTCCAAATAATCAGCTCGTCTGTCACCTTTCCGACGAAGGTGCCGTTGTTGCATTTAACCTTAGTGTCCATATTGTTCCTTTCTTGCTTGCTCGCGCGCGGCGACGATATCTAAAAGGTAGTGAGGGGTAAAGTACTTGTCCATGAACTGGTAATAGCCGATTAGGGGCAGCACGGCCTTGTACTGGTCGGCCAGCAGGCCCTGTTCGTTACGCATGTCACCCGGCCCGGCGATGACCATAACACTTTGGTTGTCGGACGAATAGGCCTTCCATTCAACCTTGTCCGTGGACGGGTTGCCGCAGCGCGCGAAATTGGTCCACATCTGCAGGACGGTCGTGAAGATCTCATCGGAGATGTTGGTGCCGTTGAAGGTGCTGTTAGTCCCGATGCCGCGAAGGTTAAACACGAAGATGAGCTCCACGGAATGTGCCGCTCCAATCTCCGGATTGCTGGCCGGGTACGACCAATAGTAGCAGAACGTCTTGTTGAAAGCACTCTGCACGTCCAGCTGCTGGAGCATAGGGACCCTGAACATAAGTTCATTGATGAACTCTGTCTCGATAAGCCCCGGTTCCTGGGACCTGCAGACTCGCCAGAATTCCTCGTAATACTTCTTGTCTTCTTCCTTCAGGTATTGGGCTGCGTCGCCCACGGCACGCCCGGCGAATAGTTTTTGCTCCTCCATGCTCAGACACGGGCCCTCGCCCATGAACAGCCTGGCCTCGTCGGCCGTGCTGCCTGCCATGATGGATATGTGTTTGGCGTAGCCTTTCTTGTACAGCTCGATGGGTGCCTCGGGGAGCACCTCCGTTCCGTAGTAGGGGCAGGACGTGTACTTGCCCACCGCTTCGACATAAGCCTTCTGGAGATCCTCTTCGCTAAGCGCCATGATGTCGTCCATAGTCTTGCAACCGGTGTACTCGAGCAGTGCCTTAGTCTTGCCCTGTGCGGCTTCGCAGCCGACTGGGAAGGCCAGGGTGGTGGAGCCGCTCTGGGCGATGCTCTTCTGGAAATACCGGTTGGCTTCCTTCATGACTGGCAGAATGGAGACCGAGCCGCCGCCGGCGCTCTGGCCGAAGATGGTCACGTTGTCGGGGTCACCGCCGAAAGCGGCGATGTTCTCGTGCACCCACCTCAGCGCCATAGCCTGGTCCAGCAGGCCGTTGCAGGGCGCCGTCTTGAAGTTTTCGCCGCCGGGCACCGTCGAGAAATCCATGAAGCCGTACATGTTCAAGCGGTAGTTGATGTTCACCATGATGATGTCACTATGCGCCTGGACGAAGTTGGCTCCGCTGTAGGAAGCCTGGGATCCCGATCCGACGACGTACGCCCCGCCGTGAATCCAGACCATCACTGGCTTCTTCTTGGTCTTGTCGTCGGCATTGACCCAGATGTTCAGGTAGAGGCAGTCTTCGGACATCAGCTTCTGAACGCAATCCGGATAGCCTAGTGAGCCGAAAGCACCCTTTCCGTAGTACTTGGCCTCGAAGACCCGGTCGCATGTGTCCACGTACTCCGGCGCTTTGAAGCGGCGCTCGCCCACGGGCGCTTTCGCGTATGGAATGCCCAGCCACGACGCCACTCCGTAATCCTCGGTTCCGACGAAGGTACCGTTGACGCATTTCACGGCATGGATCTGGTCGTAGCTTCCCGTTATTTCACTGTTCAAGCACTCGTACTGCTCGAATTTGACTAAATCCTTGAATTCCCTTTTCGTGTCACTCATTATTTTGTACTCCTTTCATTTCATTATTTAGTTTTTTATATCTATGGTTAAATCCCCGCAATTTATTGCGGCTACTTTAGTTTGAATTAACTACTGTACTTCAAGTCCAGAGTGGTTTAGTTCACCTTCTTTCCGCCGAAATACACATCGCGCGGCAGGTTGTGGCTGAATCCCTCATGCTCGGCTGTGAGCAAGTCGTTGTCGAACACTAAGAAGTCCGCGTCCTTGCCGACTTCGATGGAGCCTTTCTTAGCCTCAATACCCAGCTGTTTAGCACCGTTGATGGTATAGCCGATGAGCATTTCCTCAATGTTCATTCTCTCACTCTCAGGCGGTAATACTTTGGCTGCCACGGTGAACGGGTAGTCTTTGGTCTTTTCTGTAATCCAGCGGGTCATACCCACCTCCATGCCCAGGTAGGGGTTCCAGGTAGTGAAATCCATAAAGACGATATTGTCGCTGGACCAGGCCACGTTGGCGCCGCTGTCCCAAACCGTTTTGCAGCGGAACATCTTACAGGCACGTTCCATACCCAGCCAGGTAGCCGCAATGGCGGGGTCTCCGGAGTGCCAGTGCGGCGTAAAGTTGGCGAATACGCCGAGCTTGGCGAAACGATCCAGATCATCGTCGCACTCGATTTCAAGATGGGCGCAGGTAACTCTTACATGGAGGTTGTCCCCCATCTCTTTTTTGGCCATCTCAACGCCATCCAATACCGTGCGTGACGCGCGCTCACCCACGGTGTGAAGGTGAAGATCCAGATTCGCGTCGTTGAGATTCTTCAAAAGCTTTGCGATTCCTTCCGCGGAGAAAGCTGTAGAACCCGTCGTATGGACATCCACGTATGGCGTGACCATGGCCGCGGTATGGATTTTCTGGGTCCCGTCCATGAAAATCTTCATGGTATGAACCTTCAAGTGCTCCGTGTTATACTCACGCTGTATGCGCTTCAGTTCCTTCAGACCCTCCTCCGCATCTCGTTCTGCGTTGACCACAAGGCTGCCGTCAACATAAACGGGCAGTTTTCCCTGCCTGTCCAGTTCGCACAGACGCTTATAGACCTTCTCATGGAATTTCATATCCCCCGGAAGTCCGGCATCAAATACCGCAGAAACTCCGTGTTCGACAGAAAAATCGATCCAACGCTGAATCGCCGCGTCAATCTGTTCATCGGTCAGTTCCATCCCGCTGTCCAGAATGATACGGACTTCCGTTGCGCCCTCATACATATTTCCGGTCACATGTCCGTCCTTACGTACGTAATACGCCAGTCCCGGTATAGGATCCGGTGTGTCGTCTGTAATGCCGTGCCTTTGAAGGATCTTGGAATTTACCCAAATGCTGTGTCCTTCCCCTTCCTGAATCTGTAGCTCGGCATCAGGACAGATGGCGTCAAGTTCCTCTTTTACGATATCCTCTCCTTTGAGGAACCTTTTCTCCATAAGGAATCTGTAACGCTTCTCACCGGGATTCTTTTTGATATAGTCTGCCATCACATCCAGAGCTTCCTGCTTACCGTTGGGCTCAATCCGCTCTCCCATGGGTGCGTACTCAAAACCAACAGGAATGGTTATATGCACATGGCTGTCGATGATGCCGGGCATAATAAATTTGCCGCCCAGGTCGATAATATCGCCTTCGTAGGCTGAAAGTCCTGCCTCGTTGCCCACATAAACGAATTTGCCGTCCTTCACCACAAGTGAAGTTGCCATTGGATTGTTTTTGTCCGATGTGAAAATTTTTGCGTTTTTAATAATCTTATCTAC
>X431_Quagga__coassemble_213_pt1 | contig 11101 bp, 14 predicted proteins | sample X431_Quagga__metabat2_high_PE_003 | metagenome-assembled genome bin X431_Quagga | reverse complement strand
ACAAAGCCAGCGAGGTCACCCCCGAAGCGCTGGGCCGCATCCGCGAAATCATCCGCGCCATCCAGCCCAAGGCCGAGATTATCGACTGCGACTACTGCGACATCGACTTCGACAAAATCCTGAACACCGGCATGTTCGATTTCGACAAAGTGGCGACATCGGCCAGATGGATCGAGGAGATCGAGGGTCACCACGACGACGATGACGACGAGGAAGATGACCACGAGCACGAGCATCATCACGAGCACGAACACGAGCATCACCACGAGCACGAGCACCATCACGAGCACGAGCATCATCACGAGCACGACCACGAGCATCACCACGAGCACCATCACCATCACGATGATGAGGGAGAGGCGGAGGAATACGGCATCGGCACCTTCGTCTACTATCGTCGCGAGCCGATGAACATTGGTCGTTTCGACGAGTTCATCGCCCGCCATTGGCCCAAAAGTGTTATTAGGGCGAAAGGAATTTGTTGGTTTATCTCGGAACCCGACACCTGCTACCTTTTCGAGCAGGCAGGCTCACAGGTCTCGCTGCGCGACAGCGGACAATGGTATGCCACCATGCCCGACGACGAGCTGCTCGAATTCATGCGTCGCAATCCCGACCTGCAACGCGACTGGGACGAAACCTACGGCGACCGTATGCAGAAAATCGTCTTCATCGGCCAGCACCTCGACCGCGAAGCCATCACCGCCGCCCTCGACGCGTGTCTGTCGAAATGTTAAGATGTGAAGATGAGAAGATGTTAAGTTCACAACTTCACAACTTCACAACTTCACAACTTCACAACTTCCCAACTTCACAACTTCACAACTTCACTTCTCCCAACATACGCCCTCGATACATGCCGACCCATGTCATCTGCATGTATCGAGGGTAATTATGTGAAAAGGAATTGGTTGAGCCTCGCCCAGAAGGCAGATATGGATGGGGTTTCGGCATAGCGCACCCCTTTCTCGTGGAGTAGGTCGCCCGTGGCCACAAGGTATTTTTGTCGCAGTTGCCTGACCGCGGCGGCACCGCTCAGTCCATCAAGCGACGGGCCGTAGTAACACATCAGCATGGAATAGAGTCGATCAAAACCGTCGACAATTTGCTGCGCCATCTGTCGATGTTGTTCGTCGAGCGAAAGACTCTCGCCTTGAAGCAGGCAGGCGCGGTACTTTGCAAGACGCCGCTTCATTCGGTGGAGCGTCACACGATAGGAGACATCCGTCATGCTTAACGCCTGCGCCACCGCATGGTTGGGCATGGCCTGCCTGCGGTTGAGCATGGTCAACAGCGCACGCAGAAACAGGAAAGCGTCGCGCGGATAAAACTCCTGATGGGCATAGGCTATCAGATGGGCGGCAACGGCAAGTTTACGTTCATCATCGAGAAGCGACGCGGACGCAGGGTCCAGCAGACTTTCATCCGTGCCAGCCAGCCTTCCATCATCCATCCGGTCAGACACTAGGACCATCGGCCGCACTTTGGCCGCCCGCATGGTGAGGAAATTGCGGAACGTGCTCAACACCCAAGCCTCGAAAGCGGACTGATTCACAATCGTGTGTAGCGATGGATAGGGAACCGTGCTGCAACCATCCTTACCTTCCCGCAGATAAAGGAAGAAATCATCGACACAATCCTCAAAGTCCTCCGACAACTGACGTCGAAACGGCTCGAAGCGGCTCTGCAAAGCTTGAAGCAGGCGGTGATGCAGCAAATAATACATTGCCTCATCGGCCTGCTCGCCGCCCTGAAGAACAATCTCCAGAATAGCCGGACCCGTCAACGTTGAATATGAACCTATCGATTGAATAGCGCCTCCTGTGGTTGGATTAACCATCTAACAACTTCTGAAATAAAATGTAAAAGTACGAAAAGTTTTCCATTCGCTCATGGAGGGGCAATAAAACCGAATGGTTGAGCGTTTCTTAATCGTATAATTATCAAACAATGAATACAGAACCCCTACCCTACCGACACGAGGTGAAATATTATGAATGCGACCGGATGGGCATCACCCACCACTCCAACTATATCCGTTTCATGGAAGAGGCGCGCGTGGATTGGATGGACCAGCTGGGCTATGGCTTCGACCGCATGGAGGCCGAGGGCGTCGTTTCACCGGTGGTAGAGGTGGAGTGCCGCTACCGCCGTTCCACCACATTCAAGGACATCGTCGAAATCGAGGTCTCCGTGGCAGCGCTATCACCCCTGAAGATAACCTTTGCCTACACCATGCGCCTGGGGAGCCTGACGGTATGCACCGCCACCAGCACCCACTGCTTCATGGAAAACGGCCGACCCGTGGAATTGGCCAAGCGCTTCCCCGAACTATACCAAAAAATCAACAGCAACCTATAGTCTATTATTGCTGTCCGCTAAAAGTTGAAAAGTGATAAACCATGTGTCCGCAGTGCTGATAAATAGGCAATGCGGACTTTTCATTGAAAAAGTAAGGTTCATCATAAAATTGCGTAGGTAGGTTAGGAGAATTTGAAGTCATGGAGAGCGAGAAGGCGGAGAGTAAAGTAGCGGCCGTCGCGAAAGCCGTAGGCCATGCGTTTGAGAGTTTTGATTTTGTTGTTGATGCCTTCGACGGGGCCGGTAGAGATGGGTTTGTCGAAATAAGCCAAGATGCCGTCACGATGGGACTCCACGGCATCGGCCACTTTGACGAGTTCGGGGACAAGTGACGTTCTGGCGGAGGCGAGCCACGGCATCAGGCGCGTTCTCCCTGACGGCCGAAATATAGGCCGCCGAGAGGTCGGAAGCCGCGGCCTCAATCTTAACCCCCGCTTTCCTCGCCATCCTCCAAAAGCCGTCGAGTGCATTTGCACCCTTGCCGTCGCCGACATAAACGATTTGCCCGTTTTCAAGGTTCACCACGATGGTCTTGTACACGTGCCCTTTCTTCACTGCGAATTCGTCAATGCCGATGACCCTGAGACCCGATATGTCGGGTTTGGAGTAGTTGCGTTCCAGATAGCCCTTCACCATCTCCTTCACAGTGTTCCACGAAAGGTTAAGATGCGCCGCCACCGACTTTATGGGAGCCATCCTGCACAGTTCCACGGCATATTTGGCCAGACGCCTGGTAAAGGTCGTCTGCGGTGCGGCGAAGTGGACGTGTTCCTGGCACACATGCCCGCAGTCCTTGCACTCAAGCCTTTGAACAGCCATCCGCAACAGCACCGGCTTGCCGCCGACAGGCACGGTGTGGATGTCCCGGCTCACAACTCCGGATCTGATGACATTTTTGCTCCTGCGGTGTGTACAATAAAACATGCCTTTCTTCGTTTTGATGTGCAGTACAATGGTCTTCGACCCGTATTCGGCGCGGGTGCACTCCTGCTCCCGTACTCCGTGCTGATGGTACATATCACTGGGGTTCATCTTTTATACGTTTCTTTTTGTTCATTACCAAAACGTTGATGAACCCTTTTCTCATCTATCACCTAAGCAATTTTGTGAAGACCCTTAAATCTTACTTCAAGGCTTCCTTACCAACAGGTAGGTAACCTTGGCGGTTCAGGGAAATGGCTGTAATTTTGCAGCAGAATTAAAAACACCAAGAATCATGCATTTCTCTGAACCTGTTTATCGTAACCCTTATTGGCCCACTTGGCCGCTTATCCAAATCACGCAGGGCTGCACCCACAACAGCTGCAAATTCTGCACCATGTACCGCGATGTTCCCTTCCGTATGCAGCCCATGGAGTGGATAGAAGAAGACCTGCGCGAACTGCAGGCCTCCGACCCTCATGCCAAGACCATTCAGCTGTTGAGTGCCAATCCGCTGGCCTTTAGCTACGACCGGCTGTTGCCCCGTCTGGAACTAATCCGCAAGTACCTGCCCGAGTTGGAACACATCTATGCCGCCACACGTGTCTCCGACATCAAGAACAAGACCGTAGAGCAGCTTCGCAAGCTGAAGGAACTCGGTGTAAATGAAATATCGCTGGGCGTGGAAAGCGGCGACGACTGGACGCTGCAGCGCATTAACAAAGGCTATACCTCGCAGGACATCCTTGAACAGTGCCACAAGCTGGAAGAGGCGGGCATTGCCTATTGGATGACCTTCCTCAACGGGGTGGCCGGTCGCGAGCACAGCCACGAGCACGCCGCGGGCTCCGCCAAGATTTTTAACCAGTGCAACCCCATGCTTGTCGGCACCGGCGGCCTGACGCTCTTCCCGGGCACACCCCTCTTGGAGGAAGCCCAGCGTGGCGAGTTCACACCCCTCGACGAGCGTGAGTTGATGCAAGAGCTGCATACCTTCTTGTCATTGCTCGACCGCGACTGCGAGCTGAACACCCACCACACCTCGTCGCTCCACCTCAGCGGCCCCTTCCTCTCGCGCAAGCAGCAGATACTCGACGCCCTGCAGGATGCCATCGACCACGCCGACATCGACGCCATGACCCGCCGCCGACAACAGAAACGGGGGCTATGAACACAATAATTCCGGCACATTGTCGTTAATATCTTTTCTATGAAGAAAGCATTGTTTATCAACGGGAGTCCCCGTAAGAATTTCAACACTGCGCAGCTGCTGCAGAAAGCCCTGGAGGGAGCACAAGAGGCTGGCGCCGAAGTGGAGATGGTCAACCTTTATGACCGCAATTTGAACTACAAGGGCTGCATGAGCTGTTTTGCCTGCAAGGTGAAAGGTGGAAAGAAGGGCATCTGCTCATTCCCCGACGACCTGAAACCCATTATGGAAAAAGCCATCGATGCCGACGTGCTTGTGTGCGGCTCGCCCGTCTATTGCGGCTACCCCACAGCGGGATTGCGCGCCTTCATGGAGAGGCTTATCTTCCCTGGGGTAAACTACTCCGATTTCCGCAGTCCTGTGATGGTCAAGCCCAAGCGTTCAGCCACCATCTTTACCATGAACTGCCCGGACAAGGAGATGTACCGCGCCAACGACTACCACATCCTGATGGACACCACCGCCCGCCAGCTTGGCATGTTCGGCCCCACGGAAATCCTCTACAGCTTCGACACCTACCAGTTCAACGACTACAGCCGCTACGATGCCGCCATGCTCCCCGAAGAGCACAAAGCCCGCATGCGCCAAATGCAGTTCCCCCAAGACCTGCAGAAAGCCTACGAGCTCGGCAAACGGCTGGTAACTGAAGCAAAACAGGGATGATATGTACAGCTTGAAGTATAAGGTGTCGACGAGCACCTGCGACAGCGAGGGACGGCTGAAGCTCTACTCGGCCCTTCAGATGATGCAGGACTGCTCGGAGATGTGGATTGACTCGGTGCCAATGGTGAAGCAGTACTTCGCCGAGCAGAACATGGCGCAGCTGCTGGCTACCCGCCAGGTGGAGGTGGTCCGTGTGCCGGAATTCAAGGAGGAACTGACGGTGACGACTTCTGTCTATGAGGTGAAGCCCATGTTCGGCTTTCGCAACACCTTCATCTACGATGCCGAGGGGAAGCCCTGCTACAAGACGTGGAGCATGGGGGCTTTCGTCGACAAGGCGGCCGGCAAACTGAAGCGCGTCGACGACGCCACCAATGCCTCGATGGCGTTGGAATCACGGCTTGAGATGAACTACAAAGACCGCCGCATCATCCTGCCCCAAGAGGGCGGCGAAGTGCTGGAGCCGGTACGTGTGCTGCGTGCAGACATCGACTACAACCGTCACATGAACAACGCCAACTACGTGCGTGTGGCGATGGAACTCCTGCCTGTAGGATTCGAGGTCAGAGGCCTGAGGGTTGAATACCGTGTCGCCGCCAAGCTGGGCGACGTGCTTGTCCCTACGCTTTACCATATCGACTCTGCCTCATGGAGCGCCAAGTTGCCCCCATCAGAGCAGGAACGTCTGGCAGAAGCCTTGATAACCAAGGGAGGCAACATCAATTTCATTTGTTTCGAGAAAGGTACGGTGCTCCCTGAATCCGGACAGGGCATGGAACACATGGCCTCTTTCGACTTTGGATACAAGATTGCCGCTGTCCGTGACTGGCTATTTGAGCAAAGCAAATAATCACCCCCCCCTGACACACCTCCGATGACACAATAATTCTTGAATCTCAGCGTTAAAATAAGATTAAAAAACGATATTATGATACGGTTGAATTGTTTTTTCCAAGCCAATGACAGCGAGCAGTACAAGACCGCCCTACAGGCGGCAATAGCCCTTACCGAACTTTCGCAGAAACATAAGGGGTGCATCGCCTACGATGTATTCCAAAGTGCCACACGTCCGGATGTGTTCATGATTTGTGAAACATGGGAGGACCTCGCCTCGCTCGACAAGCATTCCGCCACGCCAGAGTTCAAAAAGTACTCGCCCATGATGCGCCAATGTGGGCAAATGAAAGTGGAGAAATTCGAATTCTGACGGCTCTTCTACTCGCAGTCGCACCTGGCTATGCACAAACCCGCCGCAGGGATTGCTGTCTGTCGGCGCGGTGGCGCAACGGCAGCGTTGCAGTCACTCACCATGATGTTCCAGCTGCAGCACATGCCGATGGTCACGTCGCAGTACTGGAATATCGTCTACGGCCGTGCCGAAGGTGAGGCGGCTCTCGACAGCGAGGGAATGCAGACCATGCGCGCGCTGGGCCGCAACATGGCCTTCCTGCTGAAGAGCATCCACACGCAGGAACCTGTTCATTACCCCGACAGTGAAGACTGGCAGCCAATGCACTTCATACGATAATCAAAAAAGATTTTTTGGTGATGTCACCGCTAAGATGGTCATTGCCGGAACTACCGCACGTATCATACGGCCTATCAACCCGATGAGTCGTTAAGTCTCCGGTACCGTCTCAGTTGTTTTTTCTCGATAAGCCTGTTGCTTTTTCTCGATAAGTCTTCGGTGTCTGGCCCATAAGGCGGGAAAAAAACTTGCTGAACGAAGGGGTGTCGGCAAAGTGAAGACGGTCGGCAATCTGGCTTATGCTGAGAGTGGAGACGGATAGCAGGTAGGAGGCTTCCATTGTGAGCAACTGGTTGATATAATCGACCACCGTGCGACCCGACAAACGGCGGACGATACGCGAAAGATAATCGGGCGTGATGTTGAGCTGTGAGGCATAGAATCCTATGTCGTGATGGTCGACGAAATGGCGTGGTAGCAAGCGCATGAATCCGAAGAAGATTTCCTCGGTACGGCGAGGGACGGTGCGGGTATGGATGACCTGCTCTTGGGCACCTTGCAGGTCGAGCAGGAAGACGGCGTAGAGCAGCAGCAAGATGTCATTCTTGTAGATATGGTTGGAATGGAGCACGTTGACGATATCGCGCATCCTGCCTGCCAAGCGATCGGCGGCATTGCCATCGAGTGTCACCTTTGGCTCATGCAGATATACTAAGGGTGTGTAGGCGAGGCTGACGAGGTCGCGCGCCGACGGGATGCGAAGAGTGGTGTCTTCGTCGGACAGCAGGCAGATCCCGTGGTAGTTGGGCGAGACGCTGACAATGGCGACCGGCATACCTGGCGAATAGTAATAAAGGTCGTTGGGGTGTAATGTGAATTCATGTCCATTATAGACGATTGTCAAATCCCCTTCGAGGACCAGCGTGAAGGTGTAGGCGGCCATATAGCCGCGGGTTATGTTGGTTCGGTAGGTGGTGACGGCATCGGTCTCGACACAGTATAATTTGCCGTCCCAACAGGAGAAGGGTTCTTCTCCGAACATGCTGATCCACGCTTCTTTCAGACTGTACATTATAAAATTAATTTGAGAATAAAGATACGAATTTTTTTTCGATATGTTCGCTTTCTGACAATTTTTGTGCGTTTCGGGAATTTGCTTGATGGCTTGAAAACACTATCTTTGCACTCTGTAAAGAATGGTGGCAGTATAATGTAAACGACTAAGAAACATAACTATATCCTATATTTATTAATCAATTAATAAAAAAAATGACAAAAGAAGAAGCATTGAAGCAATTCGCCATGTTTGGCGCCGCTTGGTTTGGCAACAGCAAACAGCATTTCGCTTTCTCAGCTTACGACCGTTTCAACGGTTGGAACAAATTGGCCGACAAATGGAAAGAAGAGGCCGAAGAGGAATGGGATGAGGCCGAAGAGGTGCTCAACCGCCTGGTGGAACTCGGCTGCAAGCCCGTCGACTTGCAGGAAGCTATGAAGACCATTGAGTTCCCATTCTATGATGACCCGAAACAGCAGATTGAATCTGACTACAATCCCGAGGCAGTCAAGCAGATGAGCGAGATGGCTGCAGCCTTCGCCGACGACTACATCACCCAGAAACTTATCTACAAGTGGATTGAGGATGAGAAAGCCCACATGGACTGGGAACGCCAGTACCTCAATTACATCGACAAGATTGGTTACGAGGCATTCCTCACTGAAATGATGTAACAATTTAATTAGCATTGAGTATGAAAGACCAAGTATTAAAAGCTATGCGCGAGGCCGGCAAACCCGTTTCGGCTGGCGATGTCACCAAGATGCTGGATGCCGACCGCAAGGAGGTCGACAAGGCCTTTGCCGAGCTGAAGAAGGAAGGGGGCATCATTTCGCCCGTCCGCTGCAAGTGGGTCCCTGCCAACTAATCCAAAGGCACCGACAGATGCATCAGCATCAACGATGCAAATAAACTTTTTGCTCACGGGGCGTTAAGATGGTTTCTTGGCGTCCCATTTTTAAAATAAATAAGCATGGAAATCAAAGCAGTAAAATTCCGCACAGACGGTTTCTATTCCCAGCCTTTCGCCTTTGGCGGCGAAGAAGGCATAGACATATTCGACAAGAACATCCGCTACCGCGGCAGTCTCCAGAACTACCTCATCGACACCGGCAGCGAGGTGATCCTGGTGGACACCGGTATCCCCGCCGGCACACCCGAGGAGGTGCCCGACGAGAACTCGCTGGCCTTCACCGGCAAGGACATCTGCACCTATATGGAGGCCTTCGCCGCCCTGGGCTACAAACCCGAACAGGTGACTAAGATACTGCTCACCCACAGGCATTCCGACCATAGCGGCGAGCTACGCTCGTTCCCCAACGCGAAAGTGTATGTGAGCAAGGACGAGATGGACGCCGACGAGTTGCAAGGCCTCTCGAACCTCGTCCCCGTCAGCTTCACCGACGGTCCTTACTACAACTTCCCCGAGAGTCAGAAGATTGCCGACGGCATCTACCTCATCAAGGCCAAGGGCCACACCAAGGGCAACAGCATAGCTGTGGTGGAAATGGACGGCCTCTTCTATATGCTTCATGGCGACATCACCTATGTTGACGAGGCTCTTCACCAGGACAAGCTGTCCGTTGTCTTCGACGACCTGCCCGCCGCCCGCGAGACACAGAACCGCATCCGCGAGTTTGTACGCAACCACCCCACCGTCTATTGCGGCACCCACACTCCTCAAGGCTATGAAAACCTCGAGGCCAAGCGCGTCATGGACCTCGACCATCCCATGCCGACCGTCCTGGCCGAGGTGGATTTCTCCAAGCAGCAAGCCTCCGGCAAGTACGTCTGCTCCATCTGCGGCTATGTCTACGACCCCGCCGAGCACGACGGCGTCGCCTTCGAAGACCTGCCCGCCGACTGGCGTTGCCCCCGCTGCAAGCAGACCAAGGAGAAGTTCAACAAAGCATAGTCCCTTGGACTAAAGGAACAGAAAGTTACGTCAGCAGTCTGCACAATATTTGAGGACTGCTGACGTTTTTTTTTATATTTTGGCTATTGATAAAGAGTAATATGGATTACACCCCACACGAACAACTCCTGCTGGAGCGCATACAGGGCATGGACGAACACGATCTGGCCAGCGGCATTGTGCCCATCCGCGACGTGGTGAACATCCTCGGATCACGATGGAAAGTGGAAATTCTCACTGGTGTGGCGCGAGGGCATTGCCGTTTCTCGGAATTGAAAACTTTTCTCTACGAGATTTCCGAGAAAATGCTGGCCAGCGGCCTACGAGAGCTGACCGACTTGCAACTCATCGAACGCACAGACCGCTTCGGCTACACCAACCGCGCCGAGTATCGCATTACGCGCCAGGGGCTGCGTCTGTTTAGCGTCATCTTCGCTATGCAGGAGTGGGGCGAGGGCTACCGCAAGGAGGTTTTTGGTATAGTGAATTGCTCACCAAACGGTGAGTGATGGCTTCCATGCCGGGAAGAAGCCGTATTTTTGCAGCCGTAGAACAATCAAATAATCATAGGCAATGAAATACATCAAACTGCTGGCCACCAGCATCGTTATGACGACCTTGGCTTTTGCTGGATGCAGCAACGGAAATCAACAAAAAGAAGAAAACAATATGAAACAGGAACTCGTTTTGACTCAGGAGTGGGACAAGGTGTTCCCGCTGAGCGACAAGGTGAATCACCGTAAGGTGACGTTCGAAACACAGTATGGGCTGACGCTGGCCGCCGACCTCTATACGCCCAAGGATGCCCAGGGCAAGCTGGCGGCCATCGCCGTCTCAGGTCCCTTCGGCGCCGTCAAGGAGCAGAGCAGCGGCCTCTATGCCATGCGGATGGCGGAGCGAGGCTTCGTGGCGCTGGCTTTTGACCCGTCGTACACCGGCGAGAGTAGCGGTGAGCCCCGACGCACGGCGTCGCCCGACATCAACACCGAGGACTTTATGGCTGCAGTCGACTATCTATCCAAGCTGGAGAATGTCGACCCCGAGCGCATCGGCATCATCGGCATCTGTGGCTGGGGTGGCATCGCCCTCAACGCTGCCGCTGCCGACACCCGCATCAAGGCCACAGTTGCCAGCACGATGTACGACATGACCCGCATCAGCGGCAACGGCTACTACGACAGCGAAGACAAAGAGGAGTCGCGCCATGCAGCCCGCGAGGCAATGGGCAAGCAGCGCCTCACCGACCCGATGGCTATGGCCGGCGGCGTCATCGACCCGCTGCCCGAGGACGCCCCGCAGTTCGTCAAAGACTACCACGCCTACTACAAGACTCCGCGTGGCTACCATGCTCGCAGTGGCAACAGCAACGACGGCTGGCGCACCATCGGCACCCAGGCCTACGCCAATGCCCGCTTCCTCTACTACATCAACGAGATTCGCTCTGCCGTTCTCGTGATGCATGGCGCCGAGGCCCATTCGCGCTACTTCGGCGAAGCCGCCTACCAC
>X431_Quagga__coassemble_212_pt1 | contig 11251 bp, 8 predicted proteins | sample X431_Quagga__metabat2_high_PE_003 | metagenome-assembled genome bin X431_Quagga | reverse complement strand
GTTGGCGACGGCGCGGGTGGGGTTGTCGGTGGCAGTCTCCACCACGATGGCGATACCGTGGGGACCTTTGCCGTCGTAGACCACCTCTTTGTAGGCGCTGGTGTCCTTGTCGGTGGCACGCTTGATGGCGCGTTCGACGTTCTCTTTGGGCATGCTCTCACTCTTGGCGGTGGCCATGAGGAGTCGCAGACGGAGGTTGCTCGACGGGTCGGGACCGCCGGCGATAACGGCCATCTCGATTTCTTTTCCAATCTTGGTGAAGGTGCGGGCCATGTGTCCCCACCGTTTCAGTTTTCTCGCTTTGCGGTATTCAAATGCGCGTCCCATTGTTTGAAGGTTAAAGGTAAAAACTAAAAACTAAAAAGTTTTTGCTTTTACATGTTAATTATTATTTTACTGTTTGTTGCTGTTTGACTTGATTGTTTTTATCGATGATAGAAGCAAGGCAATCATTTCTCCCGAGTCTTCATAGATGGATGAGTATTCTTTCTCTGCAATGATTTCTGAGTTAAATAATAGTTCAATCCAATATTGAGTTTCTTCGGCTTCTTTTAATGCAATGCTTAGTTTGTTGATAAAATCTGCTTCGCTCTGTGCAAAACGGCCCTCCCGAATATTGGCCCCAATACTTGTTCCGCTGCGAAGCAATTGTTTGCTAATAACGTATTCTTTCTTTTCTTCGGATAGGTATTTGTAGAATTTCACACATCGTACTGCAAAAGCCATACTTTTGGAATACAATAGACTATCCTTCATTTTAGTTTTTAGTTTTTAGCTTTTACTTTTTTAAATTCTCAATTCTCAACTCTCAATTCTCGATTCTAAGTATTTGACGCAGTCCTCGAAGGTGGGGAAGGTGTGGTCTTCGGGAATAACGCCGGGGATGACGTTCATGGTCTTGAGCATGTACATGGGCTGCGGCTGGATGATGGTCATCAGCACGGTGATGCCGCGCGACTGGAGGTCTTTGATGGCTGTCTCCATGGCGTAGAGGCCCGACTGGTCCATGAAGCTGACGAGCTTCATACGGATGATGACCACCTTGGCGTGGTCGGGCACGTCGTTCATCACCTCCTGGAAGCGGGTGATGGATCCGAAGAAGATGGGGCCGTTGAGACGCTGCACGTAGATGTGTTTCAACATCTCTTCGGTGAGGCCGCCCTCGTCGTGCCAGGGCACACTCTTGTCGAAATTGGCTTCGCCCGGGTGGGGAAGTCCGCGCCGCATGTTGTCGTCGGTCATCGACGATGAGCTGTAGCCGCCCTCCACCAGGTCACTGGCGCGTTTCATGAAGAGCACGCAGGCGATGACCATGCCGATGCCCACGGCGGTCAGCAGGTCGACAAAGACGGTGACGAGGAACACCACGACCAGCACCACGGCATCGGCACGCGGTATCTTGAACAGGTCGCGGAAGCCCTTGATGTCGATGATGCCCACGCCCACGGTGAGCAGGATGCCGGCGAGGACCGACAGCGGCACGTATTTGACGATGCTGCCCAGCCCCAGCATGATGGCCAGCAGGAAGAGGGCATGCACCATACCGCTGAGCTGGGTGCGGCCGCCGCTCTTGACGTTGACGACGGTACGCATGGTGGCGCCGGCGCCGGGGAGTCCGCAGAAGAGGCCCGCCACGGCGTTGCCGATACCTTGACCGATGAGCTCGCGGTTGCTGTTGTGCTTGGTTTTGGTGATATTGTCGGCCACCACGGAGGTGAGCAGTGTGTCGATGCTGCCGAGACCGGCAAGGGTGAGGCCGGGGATGATGGCGGCCATGATGATCTCACCCCAGTTGGTGATGCCAGCAAAGTCGACATTGTCGTTGGCAAAGAACGGCATGGGCAGACCCGACGGTATCTCGCCGATGATGGAGAAGCTTCCCTTGGGCAGGAAGAGCGACACCACTGTCATGACGATGAGTGCCACCAAGGTCGAGGGCACCTTCTTGGTGATCAGGGGGAAGAGATAGATGATGGCGATGGTGCCGAGTCCCAGAATCAGCGCCATGGCGTTGATGGAACCGAAGGCGGCGGGGATGCCTGCCAGCTGTTCGACCATCGAACCCTTGCCCGACTGGCCCACCAGCGGGTAGAGCTGCTGCAGGATGATGATGACGCCGATACCGCTCATGAAGCCGCTGAGGACAGGGTAGGGGATGTAGCGTACATACTTGCCTATCTTGATGATACCGAACAGTATCTGGAACAGTCCGCAGAAGATGGCGGCGAGGGCCATGGAAAGGAACACGGTGGAGAGGCTGCCGCCCGGAGCACTGATGGCGCCGGCGACGAGCGTGGCCGTGATGACCGTCATGGGTCCCGTGGGACCGCTAATCTGGCTGTGGGTGCCGCCGAACAGGGCGGCAAAGAAACCAAGGAGTGTGGCACCGGTGAGACCAACGTAGGCACCGAACGAGGCACCGCCTTCGACGGCACCGAATGCCTGGATGCCGAATGCCAGCGCCAACGGCAGGGCGACGATACCGGCTGTTACGCCGCCAAAAATATCGCCTTTGAGATTTTTAGTAAGATTCATTTTTGTGAATGGAGAATGGTGAAAATGTGAAGTTGTGAAATTGTGAAAATGTGAAGTTGTGAACTAATAATCCTAACATCTTAACGTCTTAACATCTTAACGTCTTAACATCTTATCGCTAATTGCTAACCGCTAACTGCTAACTGCTTTTTTAGTTTTTACTTCTTAGTTTCCCACGGGTATTCCACCTTTGTCAGAAAGAGTCCTTGGGCGGGCATGCTGACACCGGCGGCACAACGGTCTTTGCGCTCAACGATTTCGCGGAGTCCGTCGATAGAGAGTTTGCCGCGTCCCACATCGAGCAGGGTGCCGGTGACGCTGCGCACCATGTTGCGCAGGAATCGGTTGCTGCGGATGGTGAAAACCCACTCGTCTCCCACCTCATCCCAATGAGCTTCGCTCAGATGGCAGATGTTGGTCTTGACCTGTGTGTGCAGCTTGGCGAAACTGGTGAAGTCGTCGTATTCCATCAGCACCTGTGCCGCCTCGTTCATGCGCTCGATGTCGGGCTTGAAGAAGATGCGGCAGTAGAGTCCCTGGTGGAACGGCAGCCGTCGGTCGGAGACGTGGTACTGGTAGGTGCGAGCCACCGCGTCGAAACGGGCGTGGGCGTTGTCTGCCACGGGGAAGATTTCGTAGATGGCGATGTCGCCAGGCAGATAGGAGTTCAGTTTGAAGGTCAGTTCCGTCGTGTTCATCTCGCCCTCATGGTTGAAGTGGGCGTAGAAGTCGCTGGCGTGGACACCCGTGTCCGTGCGTCCGCATCCCACCACCGCTGTCGTCTGCCGCAGCAGCGTCGTCAGCGCCTGTTCCAGCGTCAGCTGCACGGTGGGTAAGTTGGGCTGTGTCTGCCAGCCGCAATAGTTGCCGCCGTGATAGGCCAGATGGATGAAGTAGCGAGACATCGGGGTGTTGGTAGTTATGCTTTTTTGCAAAAAAGATTTAAACTGCAAAAATACGCATTTTTTCTGCATGCGTGGAGGCCTTATGCTGTCGCGGAAAAGATGTATCTTTGCAAAAAATCGAGATTATGCAATATATTGAGGTGGCAATTGCTTTGCAGCAGGTTAATCCTTACCGTGATTTGCTGATAGATGCCTTGGGCAACGAAGGTCCTTACGACAGCTTTGAGGAGACCCCGAACGGTCTGAAGGCTTACGTTCCGCAAGAGCAGTATGACGAGGTATTTCTCCGTTCTGCGCTTGCTTCGGCGGGTGTGGCGGATGCCCAATATACGGTCAATCTGTTGCCCGACAAGGATTGGAACGAGGAGTGGGAGAAAGGTCATGCCGCTGTGCTGGTGGAGGATTTCTGTTGGGTGCGCGCACCGTTTCATCCCGTGCGTGAGGATGTGAAGTACAATATTGAGATTGAGCCCAAGATGTCGTTCGGCACAGCGCACCACGCCACCACCTATATGATTCTGACTTTCCTGCGCGATTTGGATTTGGCAGGGAAGGAGGTGCTGGATATGGGCTGTGGCACTGCTGTGCTGGCCATTCTGGCAGCGTTGCGTGGCGCCAACCATGTGGATGCTATTGATGTGGATGAGTGGGCATGGCGCAATGCAGAGGAGAATGTGGAGCGCAACGGGGTCGCCGACAAGGTGAAATGTATGTTGGGCGACGCCACGCTGCTGGGTCAGGATCGCTACGATGTGGTGCTGGCCAATATCAACCGCAATATCCTGCTGGCCGATATGGAACGCTATCGTCGTGCGTTGCGCCCGGGCGGCATGTTGCTGCTGAGTGGTTTCTACCATGCCGATGTGTCCGCTTTGCAGTCCAAGGCTGCCGAGCTGGGCATGAAGTTGGAAGAGGAACGCGGTCGCGACGGCTGGAGTGCGCTGAGATTGAATGGTTAATGGTTATGGGTTATTGATAATTCCGTGTGAAATAACATTTGTCTTAACTACTTAACTCCTGTCTACTTAACTACTTTTTTAGTTTTTACCTTTTATTTTTTAGTTTAGATAACCGTGATTGTTTGTATTGCTGAGAAACCATCGGTGGCACGGGATATTGCCAAGGTGCTGGGTGCGACGCAGTCGCATGACGGCTACATGGAGGGCAACGGCTACCAGGTGACCTGGACCTATGGCCACCTCTGTACGCTGAAGGAGCCCCACGACTATCGTCCCGAGTGGAAGGCGTGGGCGGTGAGTCGCTTGCCCATCATCCCCGACCGTTTTGGTATCAAGCTTATCAACAATGACGGATATGCCAAGCAGTTTGCCACCATCGAGCGACTGATGCAGGCTGCCGACGGCATTGTGAACTGTGGTGATGCCGGCCAGGAGGGTGAACTCATCCAGCGGTGGGTGATGCAGAAAGCGCAGGCCAAGTGCCCTGTGCAGCGGCTTTGGATTTCGTCGCTTACCGAAGAGGCTATCCGCGAGGGCTTTGCCAATCTCCATCCGCAAGACGACTACCAGTCGCTCTATGAGGCGGGTCTCTGCCGCGCCATCGGCGATTGGCTGTTGGGCATGAACGCCACACGACTCTACACCATCAAATACCGTCATCCGCAGGGCCAGGTTTTCAGTGTTGGTCGTGTGCAGACCCCTACACTGGCTCTCATCGTCAGGCGGCAGCAAGAGATAGATAACTTTAAACCGGAACCTTACTGGGTGCTGGCGACCCGCTACCGCGACACCCTTTTCACCGCCACGCAGGGCAAGATTCGCAACGAAGAGGAGGCGCAGGCTGCCCTGCAGAGCATCTCCAGCAAGGAGTTCACCGTGACCGACGTCTCGCAGAAGAAAGGCACCGAGGCGCCACCGCGACTTTTCGACCTCACCTCGTTGCAGGTGGAATGCAACAAGAAATTCGGTTTCTCCGCCGAGGAAACGCTGCGCTATATCCAGAGTCTCTACGAGAAGAAGCTGACCACCTATCCGCGTGTCGACACCACCTATCTGAGTGATGATATTTATGCCAAATGTCCGGGCATCCTGCAGGGTATGGTGCCCTATGCTGCACTGATACAGCCTTTAATGGGCACTAAGTTAAAGAAAAGCAAGAAGGTCTTCGACTCCTCAAAGGTGACCGACCACCATGCCATTATCCCGACGGGCGTCAATCCCGCCAACGGCGACGTCACCTTACAGGAGAAAAAGGTCTACCATCTGGTGGCACAGCGTTTCATCGCCTGCTTCTATCCCGATTGCAAGTTCAGCACCACCACGGTGTTGGGCTGTGTGGAGAAGGTCGACTTCAAGGTCAGCGGCAAGCAGATTCTGGAAGAGGGATGGCGAGTGGTGTTTGGCGGCAAGTCCGACCAGGCCGATGGGTCAGAGAAACCCGATTCGTCTGACGACAAGGAGCAGGTGCTGCCCGACTTCAGGAAGGATGAGCACGGTCCCCACGAACCCACGCTGACGGCCAAGCAGACCACGCCGCCCGATCCCTACACCGAGGCCACGCTGTTGCGCGCTATGGAAACAGCCGGCAAGAGTATCGATGACCCTGAATTGCGTGACCTGATGAAAGCCAACGGCATCGGTCGTCCGTCGACGCGTGCCGCCATCATCGAAACGCTTTTCAAGCGCAACTATATCCGCAAGCAGCGCAAACGGCTGCTGCCCACCGAGGAGGGTGTGCGGTTAATCGGCCTCATACAGGACGAACTGCTGAAGAGTGCCGAGCTGACGGGTCGCTGGGAAAAGAAGCTGCGCGATATCGAGGCGCACCAATATGACGCCCGCCAGTTTATGTCGGAAATGAAAGAGATGGTCACCCAGCTGGTCGAAACCGTGCGGGCGATGCCGTAATCCCCCTTTTTTCTGTCACGAATAATTAAAAAACATCTCTTTCCTTATTCCATTTCAAGAATTCTTCGTATTTTTACACTTTCTTTTTGTGTATTATGACGAAGATAGACAGGGCTGCGTTGCGGCAAAAGATACAACAATTGGAGGGGCTGACCGACGAGGAGCGGGCGGCTCTTATGGAGTTGGCTGCCACCAAGCGCTACGGGTTGGTATGGGAGGAACGCGAGGAGGCGGTTGAGGAGCGGTTGCGGGAGGAGTTGCCCGTACTTATTGAAGACAAGGAGTTGGCTATACTCCCCCGCCTCCAGGAGGGGGATGGAGGGAGGCTTCCCAATCACATTTTGATTGAGGGTGACAACCTGGAGGCGTTGACGGCGCTGAGCTATACGCATGAGGGGAAGGTGGATGTGATTTATATCGACCCGCCATACAACACGGGCAACAAGGACTTCGTCTACAACGACAGCTTTGTGGACAGCGAGGACAGCTACCGCCACAGCAAGTGGCTCTCCTTTATGAGCAAGCGTCTCCGCATCGCCAAGCGCCTGCTCTCCGACCGCGGCGTTATCTTTATCTCCATCGACGACAACGAACAAGCCAACCTCAAACTCCTTTGCGATGAGGTGTTTGGGGAAGATCATTTTGTGGCATCGCCCGTTAGAAAACGTAGAGACTCACAAGCAAATCTATCAAAGAATATATCTACCATTCACGAATATGTTTTGATTTATAGGAACTCATTGGAGTTCTTTTTGAACAAGGTATCTGCGAATATTGACCTTAATGAGTATAAAAATCCCGATAATGATATTCGAGGTCCATATAAAACAATGCCTTGTACCAATAGAGGAGGCACAAAGTATAGTATCTTGTCTCCCGTAGGAACCATTATTGAAGATGAGTGGCGATTTACAAAAGATACATTTGAAGCACTTCGACAAGATAATAGAATCGTTTTTCCAAGAAACGGTTTAGGAAAACCTCGATATAAACTGTTTTTGAGCGAAAAAAAAGCGAGCGGAGTTATTGACAATAGTTGGTGGGATGAATGGGGAACAAATCAGGAGGGGGCATCGCTGCTCAAAAATATTGTAGAAGAAGAGTTTAACAATCCCAAACCGGTTGAGTTAATAACCCATATATTGGATTTGGCCTCTAACAATACTTCTACCGTCCTCGACTTCTTTGCCGGCAGCGGTACCACGCTTCATGCGGTGATGCAGCTGAACAAAGAGGACGGGGGTAAGCGGCAATGCATACTGGTGACGAACAACGAGAACAATATATGCCGCGAGGTGACCTACGAGCGCAACAAGCGTGTGATAGAAGGCTACACCACCCCGAAAGGTGTCGCCGTGGAGGGCTTGAAGGATAATAACCTGCGCTACTACCGCACCAGTCTGCTGCCCCGCGAGCGCACCAACCGCAATATGCGGGTTTTGGTGAATGCCAGCACCGACCTGCTCTGCATCAAAGAGAATATCTACAACGAATTGAAAATCGAAGGCATCGCCCCCCGTTATGCAAGATTATTCTGTGAAGGCGAAAAACGTATGCTGGTAGTCTACGACGAACGGGTTATCCCCCACGTTATCGACTGGCTTCAATCTGCATCAGCCACTAATGCATTCAAGCAATCAAACAATCAAGCAATCAAAGTCTATGTCTTCTCGCCGGGGGCTTACGCTTGGGATGATGACTTTGCGGAGGTGATTGACCGCGTGGAGCTGTGCGCATTGCCGGAAGCCATTTACCAAGCCTATAAAAACGTGTTGCCAAAGAAGAAGGTTCGCCGAGAGACCATCGAAGGATCTCCGGATGATGTTGACAAAAATGAATAGTTTGAATTTTAAACAATAGTAACATGAGATTAGAGCAGCTAACAATAAAAAATCTGCGATTGTTCGGGAACGAAGAACAGACAATCAATTTTTCGGCTGATAAGAATATCACTGTCTTTTTGGGTGACAATGGCGCAGGAAAGACCTCAATTTTGCACGGATGTACAGTCGCGTTGAGTAATTTCTTTACTGCATTTCCGGATGTTAGTTATAAGGCTTTTACTGATACAGATGTGCGTGTAATAAGCAACACTCAACGGGCAGATTATCTTCATATAGGGATGATCATTACCACCGAAGGTGATAATACCATTCAGGTTGACCAATATAAAAGGGGAAACTCGAATGACATCCCAAAATCAGATTTGTCACACTTTAAAGAGTATGCCAATTCTCTGAAAGTCAATATAGATAACGGTGAGTGTGTAACCATGCCCATTCTGGCATATTACGGAACGGAGAGAGGACAGATAAAGGCACCGGAAAGAAGAACGGACTTTAACTCCATATTCCCCAGGTGGGATAGTTATAAAGACGCACTGGAACCCGCCACAAATTTTAAACGTTTCTTTACTTGGTTTGAGAGAAACGAGGATGAAGAGAGAAGAGAAAGAGAAGCAAGAAGAGATTGGCATTATAGTTCATACGTATTGGATGCGGTGCGGAATGCACTCAATAAAATGGATGAGAGATACTATAGGCCTCGCGTGTTGACAAGCCCTCTACGATTTGTTATGGATGACATTTCAGATTTGAATCCAAATGACAGGAAACTGTATAAACGTATTTTTTCAACGAGTATGCCCCCTGCAGGATTTGAAGATGTTAAAGAGGTCAGAATTGAACAAATGAGTGACGGATATCGAATTATGATTGCGATGATTGCAGATATTGCCGCTCGTATGGCAGAAGCCAACCCATCACAAAATTGTTCTGGACTTGATGACCCCTTGAACACTCCAGGTGTTGTCTTTATCGATGAAATCGACCTACATCTGCATCCCATGTGGCAAAGAAAAGTACTTAGACAGCTACATACCATTTTCCCCAATGTCCAGTTTATAGTGACAACCCATAGCCCTAATGTTGTGATGGGAGCACTTGAATTGGTACAAGTGGTCAAACTTGAGAATGGGACTATTGATTCACGGATTGATGTTGCACAATATGCGTATCACGACATTAGTCAATTGCTATTAAGCGACTTGTTTGAGTTGGATAATGTTCGTTCCGATGATTACTTGAGAATGTACAAAGAAAGGAAAGCGTTGATTTTTAAAGATTCAGAATCGGTTTTGTCTGAGGATGAACGCAAACGTTTGAAAGAACTCGACGAGCAAATATCCTTGTTTGACCCTTGTGATGGTGAAGAAATGCGACGTACAAGACAATTGTTAGAACAGATTGCAAAAAACATGTCCCATGATTAAGCTCAAGAAGACATATCCTGCCCCAGCTTCCTTGGAGTCTCAAAAATGCAAAGATACTCTAGAGGCAATATTCCAAAAAGAAGCCAAAGGAGAGCCTGTTACAACTGAAGATTTTGGTACCCTGTATGGCAAGGAAGATGTTCGCGAACAACTCATGAATGACCAATGCAACAAATGTGCCTATTGTGAAAGCACAATATTGCACGAGCCGCGGCATGTGGATCATTATCGCCCCAAGTCCATCTATCATGAACTTGCATTTAAGTGGGACAATTTAGTTGGCGCATGTTGGGCGTGTAATAAGGACAAAGGCAAACAATTCCCATTAGATGATGAGAGTAAAAGACTCACTGATGATGAAACTCCTTTGCTAATAAACCCATACACAGAAGACCCGTCTGATTATATAGCATTTCATGAAGAGATAGCCGTTCCCAAAAAAGGATTACGAGGACTTCAAAAGAGAAAAGCTGAAACAACCATTAAATTGTTGCTAGAAAATAAGGATTTGGAGAAACGAAGAAAAGAAATGTGGCGATATTACACTACAGCAAAAGAGGCATACGAAACAACCCATTTGCTTCAATTTCTAGATGATGTACAACAATTCACAAAAGATGAGCATCAGTATGCAGGAATGTTCCGCAACCAACAGTAAAAACAATGATTGAACTGAAAAACTACCAGCGGACGGCGGTACACGAGCTGAAGGAGCGCGTGGTGAGGCTGCTGAACTTCGGAGGACGGCGGAACAAGATGGTGTTCAAAGCGCCCACAGGGAGCGGCAAGACGGTGATGGTCTCTGCCATGATGGACGAGCTGCAGCGCGAGCTGAAAGAGAGTGGGGAATGCAAGTATACCCGTGTGGCATGGGTGTGGATAGCGCCCAACAAGCTGCACCAGCAGAGCTACCGATCGATGCGCAACTTCTTCAGCGAGACACGAAGCCTGCGACCCGTGATGTTCGACGAGTGCGAACACGTGGAAGGGCTGCGCGACGGCGAGGTGTTGTTTCTCAACTGGGAGAGCATCAACAAGGACAACGCCGTGCTGATACGTGACAACGAGCAGAACCGTACCCTCTACGAACTGCTGCGCCGCACGAGGATAGAGAACAAGGTACCCGTAGTGGTGATTATCGACGAGGAACACATGTTCGGTGGCCGCAACGCCGTGAAGAGCGAGAAAGTGCTGGCAAACATCAACCCCGACATCGAGCTGCGCGTGAGCGCAACCCCCATCACCGGCGGCTGCGACACCGTGGTGGTGCAGCGCCAGGAGGTGGTGGACGAGGAGATGATCAAGAAAGGCGTGCAGCTGAATCCCGACGTGAAGAGCGACCGCGAGCAGAGCGACCTGACGGTGAACCAACGGCTGCTGAAACGGGCATTGGCCAAACGCGACGAATTGGCCGCACAGCTGCGCGAATACGGCATCAATCCCCTGCTGCTGGTGCAGCTGCCTAACGACAGCAGCGAGAGCCTGAGCCGCGAGGAAAGCACCATAGCCGATGAGGTGAAACAATACCTGGCCACTCCCGGCATCGACATCAGCGAAGATAACGGTGGATTGGCGGTGTGGCTGAGCAAAGAGAAAAGTCCCAACCTGGGCGACATCGTCCACAACGACGACCCAACCAAGGTGCTGCTCTTCAAGCAAGCCATCGCCCTCGG
>X431_Quagga__coassemble_209_pt1 | contig 11329 bp, 10 predicted proteins | sample X431_Quagga__metabat2_high_PE_003 | metagenome-assembled genome bin X431_Quagga | reverse complement strand
TATCCAGGTGGAGACCCCCGATGCGGCGTTCAACTATATGCTGAACCGCTGGTACCTCTACTAGGTGTATGCGTCGCGCCTCTATGCCCGCGCAGGCTTCTACCAGGTGGGCGGCGCCACGGGTTTCCGCGACCAGCTGCAGGATGTGATGAGTGTGCTTTACAGCGACCCCGCCTATGCGCGTCGACAGATTCTCGACCATGCGGCACACCAGTTCGCCGAAGGCGACGTGCTGCATTGGTGGCACGCCAGCATGCGGATGGGTGCCCGCACCACGTTCAGCGACGACTACCTATGGCTGGTGTTCGTGACGCACCAGTACGTGAAGGTGACGGGCGATACCTCCATCCTCAACGAGCCGGTGCCTTTCTGTCAGGCCGAACCGCTCGCCCCCGGCGAGGCGGAACGCGGCATGAACTATGCCACCGATGAACTCGGCGGCAGGTCGAGGTTTGAGGTTCAGGATTCGAAATTCGAATACGCCTCTCTCTATGAACACCTGCGCCGCTCGGTGAACCGCGCCATGTCGCGCATGGGTGTCCACGGGCTGCCGCTGATGGGCTGTGGCGACTGGAACGATGGAATGAGCCGTGTGGGTGTCGAGGGCAAGGGCGAAAGCGTCTGGGTGGCCTTCTTCTTGGCCGACCTGTTGCCCAAGATGGAAGAGCTGACGCAGCTGATGGCCGATGCCGACCTGAGCTGGTGCGGCGAGCTGGCACAGTGCCGACGCCGACTGGTGCAAGCCATCCAGGACAACGCTTGGGACGGCGACAGTCGACCCGACGCGTCAGGCGAACTCAAGGGCTGGTTCCTGCGCGCCTACTACGACAATGGCGAGTTGATGGGTAGCCGTAACAATGTGGAATGTCAGATTGACCTGATTTCGCAGGCCTGGAGTATATTGACCGATGTGGCGACACCCGAACAGAAGGTGTCGGTGATGCGCGAGACAGACCGTCGTCTGGTGGATCGCGAGCATGAGATTATCCAACTGCTGACGCCGCCGTTCCAACACTCGAAGCCGTCGCCAGGCTATATTATGAATTATCCGGAAGGCGTGCGCGAGAATGGTGGACAGTATACGCATGGTGCCATGTGGTATATCATGGCGCAGCTGAAGGAGGGCCGTCGGGATATGGGTTACTTCCTGTATTCGTTGATTAACCCCATCCACCGTACACAGACGCTGGCCGATGTGCTGAAATACAAGGTGGAACCCTACTGTATGGCCGCCGATATCTACAGCAACCGCCAGCATCCCGGTCGCGGCGGATGGACCTGGTACACGGGTTCAGCGTCGTGGGCCTACAAGACCGGTGTGGAGAACATCCTCGGTTTGCACCAGGAGGGCGACCGACTGACGGTGAGACCCTGTGTGCCGTCGGAGTGGGCCGGTTTCACGGTACGCTACCGCTATGGCAGCAGCCTGTATATCATCCGCTACAGAAGTGGTGGCAATGCAGAAACCACCGTTCAACTGGTTGACGACGGCGAAGAACACGTGGTGGAATTGAGAAAACTAAAAAGTAAAAACTAAAAACTAAAAAGCAGTTAGCGGTTAGCAGTAAAATGTTAAGATGTTAAGATGTTAAGATGAGAAGGTGTTAAGATGTTAAGATGTTAAGATGAGAAGGTGTTAAGATGTTAAGTTCACAACTTCACAATTTCACAACTTCACATTTCAACCCCTGAAACCCTCAAACCTCTTAAACCAAAAAATTAGACCAATAAGACTAATAAGACTAATAAGACCAATAGGACCAATTAGACCAATAAAAACTCTTGAAAAAGAACAAAACAAATAAGAAGAAAGGTTCGTCGAGGCGGTGGCTGCGTCGGTGGCGTGAGTTGCGATTCTTCGGCAAGGTGTGGCGTGTGGTGTGGATAACGCTGGTGTCGCTGTTTCTGCTGTCGTGGCTGCTGGTGCTGCTCTACCGTTTTGTCTATCCTCCGCTGACGCCGCTGATGGTACAACGTTATGTGCAACAGCTGACCGACAGCGAGCGCAAGGTCCGTTTTGAACGCGACTATGTGCGGATCGACGAGATATCGCCCTATCTGGTGACGGCAGTGGTCTGCAGCGAGGATGGTATGTTTATGTACCACAGTGGTTTCGATGTGAAACAGCTGAAGCAGAGCTACCGTGAGAACCAGCGCGGCCACCGTGTGCGTGGCGGCAGCACCATCAGCATGCAGACGGCCAAGAATGTGTTTCTGCCCCACAGCAGGACGATGTGGCGCAAGGCGGTGGAGGCCTACTTCACACAGCTGATAGAGTGGGTGTGGGGCAAACGGCGCATCATGGAGGTCTATCTGAATGTCATCGAGTATGGCGACGGTATCTATGGCTGCGAGGCGGCCAGTCAGCATTATTTTGGCCACTCTGCCAAGGAGCTGACGCGGAAGGAGGCGGCGCAACTGGCTGTTTCGCTGCCCAACCCGATGAAGATCAACGCGGAGAAGAACGGTCCCTATTTCCGTCGACAGACGGGCGTAATCCAGGATCGGATGGGTAAGCAGGGAAAGGTGAACCTGGATATGACCCGTGAGGAACGACTGAAACGGCACGGAAAGCAAGAAGGATTGTGGGATTTTTTGAAATGGATGCGGAAAGAGAAGGGAAAAAGTTAAGATGTTAAGATGAGAAGGTGTTAAGATGTTAAGATGTTAAGATGTTAAGACGTTAAGATGTTAAGATGCGAAGACGTTAAGCTCACAACTTCACATTTTCACATTTTCACATTTTCACAATAACCAATAACCACTAATTTTCTCATGGCGACGATGGAACGGCAATGGCAGCAGATGCGGCGAGAGTTTCGCAAGTATCTGATGTTGGAAAAACGACTGGCGAAGAACTCGGTGGAGGCCTATCTGCGTGATATGGACCACTTGGTTCGCTTCGCCGAGGAACGTAATGTTGCCCCCGAAGCGGTCTGTCTGGATGATTTGCAGGCGTTGATTGCGGAGCTGAACGAGACGGGTATCGCCATCACGACGCAGTGCAGGCTGATTTCGGGCTGGCGCTCTTTCTTCCACATGATGGTCATCGAGGACAGCATTAAGGACAACCCCGCCAGTCTGCTGATGATGCCCGCCAAACCGAAGCACCTGCCCGATGTGCTGAGCGATGCCGACGTGACGGCGCTGCAAGGAACTTTCGACTTGAGTGTTCCCGAACAGTATCGCAACTATGTGATGATAGAAGTTCTGTATGGTTGTGGACTGCGGGTGTCGGAACTGGTGAACCTGAAGTTTAACAATATCTACGCCGAGGAAGAGTATCTGCAGATTTTTGGCAAGGGAAGCAAAGAGCGGTGGGTGCCCATCAACCAGCGCGCGTTGCACTTGTTAGACACCTATATCCATCAGATACGTTGTCACCTCGAGATAGCGGAAGGGGAGGAGCATTATGTTTTCCTGAACCGAAGGAGCCGCCACCTGACACGCGTGCGTGTGTTCCAGATCATTAAGGATGCGGTGGAGCGTGCGGGTATACACAAGCATGTCAGCCCCCATAGCCTGCGCCACAGCTTCGCCACCGAGCTGGTGGAGAATGGCGCCGACCTGCGCGCTGTGCAGGAGATGTTGGGACACAGCTCCATCGGCACCACCGAGATATACACCCATATCTCGCGCCAGATGCTCCGCGACACCATTAAAAGCTACCACCCACACTATAAGAAAAGTTGAATTGTGAATTTTGAATTGTGAAATTATTTTGCCTATTAAACCCATTAACCCCATAAAACCCATAAAACCCTCCAACCCCTATGAGTAATCAAATAATCAACGAAATAGCCAACGAAGAGTACAAGTGGGGCTTTGTTACCGACATTGCCACCGACACCATTGGCAAGGGCCTCAACGAGGATGTGATCCGTCTCATTTCCCAAAAGAAGGGCGAACCCGAATGGCTGCTGGAGTTCCGTCTGCAAGCGTTCCGTCGCTGGCAGCAGATGAAGGAGCCCGACTGGGCCCATCTCGACTACGAGAAGGTGGACTACCAGGACATCATCTATTATGCCGCACCCAAGCAGGAGAAGAAGAAAAGCATGGACGATGTCGACCCCGAACTGCTGGCGACTTTCGACAAACTGGGCATCCCGCTGCGTGAACGGGCAGCGCTGGCTGGCGTCGACTTGGGTGAATCCAAGTCTAAAGAAACCGGTGAGTCGGACGGACAGGGCAAGGTGGCCTACGACGCCATCATGGATTCCGTCAGTGTGAAAACCACCAGTCAGAAGGCCCTCGAAGAGAAAGGCATTATCTTCATGTCCATCAGCGAGGCTGTGCAGAAGCATCCCGACCTGGTGAAGCAATATCTGGGTAGCGTGGTGCCGGCCAGCGACAATTTCTTTGCCGCCCTCAACTCGGCGGTCTTCAGCGACGGCTCCTTCTGCTACATCCCCAAGGGGGTGCGCTGTCCGATGGAGCTGAGCTCCTATTTCCGTATCAACGCCAAAGGTACGGGCCAGTTTGAGCGCACGCTGATTGTGGCCGACGAAGGGGCCTATGTCAGCTATATGGAAGGCTGCACGGCTCCCCAGCGCGACGAGAACCAGCTGCATGCCGCCATCGTCGAGATTGTGGCCATGAAGGATGCCGAGGTGAAATACAGCACTGTGCAGAACTGGTACCCGGGCGACAAGGAGGGCAAAGGTGGTATCTACAATTTTGTCACCAAGCGAGGCATCTGCAAAGGCTCGCACTCGAAAATCTCATGGACGCAGGTGGAGACGGGCAGTGCTGTCACGTGGAAATACCCCAGCTGCATCCTGCAGGGCGACGACTCCACGGCGGAGTTCTACAGTGTGGCTGTCACCAACAACTACCAGCAGGCCGACACGGGCACCAAGATGATTCATGTGGGCAAGAATACGCGCAGCACCATTATCTCCAAGGGCATCAGTGCCGGACACAGTCAGAACAGCTACCGTGGACTGGTGCAGGTGGGTCGCGGGGCGGAGAACGCCCGCAACTATTCGCAGTGCGACTCGCTGCTGCTGGGCGACCAGTGCGGTGCCCACACCTGGCCCTACGCCAAAGCCGACAACTCGACGGCGACGCTGGAGCACGAGGCCACCACGTCGAAGATTTCCGAGGATCAGCTCTTCTACTGCCAGCAGCGCGGCATCAGTCCCGAGAGCGCCGTGGGTCTCATCGTCAACGGCTACGCCAAAGACGTGCTCAAAAAGCTCCCCATGGAGTTTGCCGTCGAAGCGCAGAAACTGCTGAGCATCTCCCTGGAAGGAAGCGTCGGATAAAACCAATTAGTCCCATTAGACCCATTAGTCCCATTAGACCCATTAGACCCATTAGTCCCATTAGCCCCATTGGACCCATTAGCCCCATACCCCCCATCAAAGAATCATCATGCCCCATAAACTGACTACAGAAGAGATGCACCGGATGACGGTCGAGGAGTTCCGCGAGAGTGATAAACTTCCGTTGACGGTGGTGCTCGACAATGTGCGGAGCCAGAACAACATCGGCTCGGTGTTCCGCACAGCCGATGCCTTCCGGGTGGAACACATCGCATTGTGCGGCATCTGCTCCACGCCGCCGCACCGCGAGATCCACAAGACGGCGCTCGGTGCCGAGGAGAGTGTGGCGTGGAGCTACCACGAGGATACAGCCGAATGTGTGAGAGGACTGAAAGAGCGTGGCTACAAGGTATATGCTGTGGAGCAGGTGGACGACAGCATCAAACTGGGAGCGAGTGGAACTGATTTAATGTGTAATGAGAACGGAGAAGCATGCAAGATAGCCATCATATTTGGCAACGAGATAGAGGGCGTACAGGAGTGCCTGCTGCCGCTATGTGACGGATCGCTCGAAATACCCCAGTACGGTACCAAGCACTCGCTGAATGTCAGCTGTGCCGCAGCCATCGTTATATGGGAGATGTTCAAGAAACTAAAAAAGTAAAAGAGTTATACGTAGGGGCGTACCCCCGTGTACGCCCGATAGAAATAAGTAAAAGAGTTGTATGTAGGGGCGTACCCCCGTGTACGCCCGATTTACAAGATTAACAAGATTTCGCGAGCGCGAAGCGCAAGCAGGAGTATAATTAAGAATATGGAAAACAATACAATGAACCCCATGGGAGCGGAAAGCGTTGCCCGAGGGAACACCCCACAGGAACGAATGAACCAAGCACGAGCCCTGCACAAGCAGGGTTGCAACTGCTGCCAGGCAGTGGTGATGGCGTATGCCGACAAGCTGCCGATAACGCCTGAGAACGCCATGAATGTGGCCGCTCCCTTCGGTCGCGGCCTGTCGGGTTGCCGCGAGGTCTGCGGCTGCGTCAGCGGAATGGCGATGGTGTGCGGTCTCACCGGCCACACGGCCGACACCCGCACGTTAATCGAGCGCTTCCGCGAGTCGAACGGCGACATCGTCTGCGCCCGCCTGCTGGCCTCCGGCAAGAAGCCCTGTCCCGACCTGGTAGCCGAAGCCGCCAGCCTCCTCGCCGACATAATATAATACCCTATGGCAAAGAAAGTAACCGTTGAAGATCCGTTGGAGAAACAGCTGTGGAAAGCTGCCGACAAGCTGCGTAAGAATATCGATGCGGCGGAGTACAAGCATGTGGTGCTTGGACTGATATTCCTGCGCTACATATCAGTGGAGTTTGAACGACTTTACAATGAGCTGGTGAAGCAGCAGGCCGATGGTGCTGATCCAGAGGACCGTGAAGAGTATCTTGCCGAGAACGTGTTCTATGTGCCTGAGAGTGCCCGTTGGAGCCGTCTGGTGGCCGAGGCCAAGAATCCGCAGATTGGCAAATATATCGATGACGCCATGGATGCCATCGAGCGTGAGAACCGCACGCTAAAGGGCGTGCTGCCCAAGGTATTCGCCCGACCCAACCTCGACCCCACTTCGCTTGGCGAGTTGATAGACCTTATTGGCAACTCTACCTTGCAGAATACCAGCACCCGCAGTGCAGACCTGCTGGGTCATGTGTTTGAGTATTTCCTCGGTGAGTTTGCCCTGGCCGAAGGTAAGAAGGGCGGACAGTTCTATACGCCGAGGAGTGTTGTCGAGTTGCTGGTGACGATGCTGGAGCCCTATAAAGGACGTGTTTTGGACCCCTGCTGTGGTTCGGGCGGCATGTTTGTGCAGAGCGAGAAGTTTGTGCGCGAACATCAGGGACGTATCGAGAATATCTCCGTCTATGGTCAGGAGAGCAACCAGACCACCTGGCGACTCTGCAAGATGAACCTTGCCATCCGAGGCATCGATGCCTCACAGGTGAAGTGGAACACCGAAGGCTCCTTCCTCAACGACGCCCACAAGGATGTGAAGGCCGATTTCGTCATCGCCAACCCGCCGTTCAACGACAGCGACTGGAGCGGCGACCAGCTGCGTGGCGATGCCCGCTGGCAATACGGCGTGCCGCCTACAGGCAATGCCAACTTCGCCTGGATACAGCATTTCATCTATCACCTTGCCCCCTCGGGTCAAGCAGGCTTCGTGCTGGCCAAAGGGTCGCTGACCTCCAAAACAGGTGGCGAAGGCGATATCCGCCGTGCGCTTATCGACAAAGGCCTTATCGCCTGTATCGTCAACCTGCCGGCCAAGCTCTTCCTCAACACACAGATACCCGCCTGCCTGTGGTTCATCACACGCAACCGTCAGAAGAGGGCTGGCGAGATTCTCTTCATCGATGCCCGCAATATGGGTCACCTCATCAACCGCCGCACCCGCGAGCTGACCGAAGAGGACATCCGCACCATCGCCGACACCTACCACCATTGGCGCGACGAGTCTAAAGACTATGCCGATGTGCCGGGTTTCTGTGCTTCGGTGCCCGTCAGCCGCGTGGCCGAACTGGACTATGTGCTCACCCCCGGCCGTTATGTCGGCCTGCCCGAAGAGGAAGAGATGATTTTCAACTTCGCCGAACGCTTCACCGCCCTCCGCGCCGAATTTGAAGAACAGCTGAAAGAAGAAGAACGCCTGAACAAAGTGATACTGGAGAACCTGTCGAAGATAAAGATTGACTGAATATGGGACTGATGAAGAAAAAGTGTACTCCTCAAATTCCTCAGACACCGTCAGAGAAATCTTCTTTAAAGAAAAGTCAGACAGTGTCTGACCAATTTATGCATTTGCTGACAAGTGGTTTGGAGAAAGAAAATTCCGCAACACTTTTGCGGAAATCGTCAACAGTGTTGACGATTTTACAGACACTGTTTAGAAAATCTGTTAATGAAAAGAAATCCGAAACAGTGTCTCGGATTTCTATAATTCCGCAGACATTGTTTGCAAATCTTTCTATTTCTATGTTTTATATTCTCGCCTTGAGTGATGTGGAGCCAAACAAAATATCAATATGAGTAAGCTGATAAAGATAGATACCGACTATGCCGAATGGATCAAGGGGTTAAGTCTCCGCTTCCGCCAAAGCCAGATAAAGGCGGCGGTGAAGGTGAACAGCGAACTGATACAGTTCTATTGGGAATTGGGACGCGATATTGTGGATAGACAGGCAACAAATCATTATGGAGACAACTTGATAGATTCTATTAGCGAGGATTTACAAGCTTTATTGCCTGGAGTAAAAGGACTTTCAAGGATTAACCTGTATTACTGTAAACGATTTTATATTCTTTATTCAAAAGTTCCACAACTTGTGGAACAAAGTGAGCAGGGAGAAAAAGTTCCACAACTTGTGGAACAATTAAAGATGATACCTTGGGGGCATCATAGATATATCATAGACAAGTGCAGTGGCGATTTAAACAAAGCGCTGTTTTTTGTCAATAGCATAATAAAGAATAACTGGAGCAGAGGCGTTTTGTTAACCTTTTTGGATACCAATCTCTATGAACGTCAGGGAAAAGCAATAACCAATTTCAAGGCGACGCTCCCTGCGGTTGACAGCGATTTGGCGCAACAGTTGACAAAAGATCCATATTGTTTTGACTTCGCAGGGTTGACCGAGCCATATCACGAGAAAGAATTGAAAGAGGCGTTATTGCATAATATTACCAAGTTCCTGCTGGAACTGGGCAACGGTTTTGCCTATATGGGTAAAGAATATCGTTTACAGGTGGGCGATACCGAGCAGTTCCTTGACCTGCTGTTTTATAATGTCGAATTGCGGGCCTATGTGGTTGTGGAGGTGAAGGTGACTTCGTTTGAGCCAGGGCACCTCGGTCAATTGAGTGCCTATGTCTCTTGTGTCAACCACCTGTTGAAGAAACCTGCCGACAATGCTACCATCGGGCTGCTGGTATGCAAGGACAAAGACAATGTCTTCGCGCAATACTCTCTAGAAGGATACAATCAGCCTTTGGGAATCTCTGGCTTTGAAATGTCGAAGGTGATGCCCCCCGACTTCAAGAGCACCTTGCCAAGCATTGAGGATATTGAAAGAGAATTAAGATAAACGGATTATGAGTACTGAAACGGCAAATCTGATAGTGGCTTGTGCGTCGTTGGTGGTGATGGTGGTGACGCTTGTTGTCGCCTGTGTGACGTTACGCTTTATGGTCAAGAACAGCAAGGGCTACCTGCGTAGAAAGTTGCGCGAGAAGGAAAGACGGTATAACTCCTTGGATAATCTATGCAAAACAAGCCCATTCTCCCCATTGGCCGGGCTAGTGAAAGACAAACATTTTGAGGAGCGTGACAAATTGGAGCAAGAGATAGAGGATATCAAAGAAAAACTGTAATATGAGCGAATGGAAAGAATATAAGTTGGGAGAGGTCGCTGAAATAATCGGTGGAGGCACACCTGACACTTCTAATAGAGACTATTGGGGTGGAAAAATTCCTTGGATTTCTCTAAAAGACTTAACAGGATATAACAAAATTTATATCGAAAAGGGAGAAAGAAATATAACAGAATTAGGATATAAAAACTCATCCACAAGATTATTACCCAAAGGAACGGTTTTGTTTTCATCTCGTGCACCAATTGGATATGTTGCCATTGCATCAAATCCTATATGTACAAATCAAGGTTTTAAAAGTTTAGTGTGTAACGAAACAATTGTTAACAATGTTTATTTGTATTATTGGCTAAAAAGTAATACAGAGTATTTGCAGTCGTTAGGTACGGGAACGACATTTGCAGAAATATCAGGGTCAGCTTTAAAAACAGTAAATATTTCTCTTCCTCCGATAGAAGAGCAGAAGCAGATAGCGGGGGTGTTGAGTTCGTTGGATGACAAGATAGATTTGCTAAATCGGGAGAACGCGACCCTCGAAGCCCTCGCCGAAACCCTCTTCTGCCACTACTTCATTGAAAACCCCAACCCCGAATGGAAAGAAATGCCTGTTTCATACTATGGGAAAGTGATCTGTGGAAAAACGCCATCTAAAAAGAATGAAGAATATTATGGTGGTGAAGTGCCGTTCATTAAGATTCCCGATATGCATGGTAATACGTATGTGTTTAATAGTGAAGATACATTGTCGGAAAAAGGAAAAGAATCACAGAAAGAAAAGACATTGCCAAAAGGATCTATCATGGTTAGTTGCATTGCAACGGTAGGCTTGGTGTCTATGAATGCAATTGAAGCACAAACAAACCAACAGATAAATTCAGTTGTACCAAATGATGAGCAATATCGCTTTTACTTATATTGCTGGTTTAAGTCGATGTATGATGAACTGAATACAATGGCAAGTGGTGGTACTGCAACACTCAATCTCAACACAGGTGATTTCTCTCGAATAGGTATAACTTTGCCGGATGATGATGCAATAAAAGAATTTCATTTACAGGTGAAACCAATATTTGCAAAAATCAGATCCAACCAACAACAAATGCAAACATTGGCCGCCCAACGAGACACCCTCCTCCCACGCCTAATGTCTGGTGAAGTGAAAGTTGGCGGGCAATAAAATTCAGATGTCTGTTTTATAAATAGATAGGATAATTATGACCGATATTTTTTCAAAAAGAATAGGTGTATCAAGCACTCCTGCCCCAATAACGATTAGGTATGAAGCTACTGCAGAATTGAGGGATTATATGTTGTTATTGATACAACCATATATCCCATCGTATAAAGCAATAAGACAAATTGTCTGCTCAATCACTATGACATCTCCAGACAGAAACAACTGGGGCGAAAATGACTTCATTAAAGATGAAATTATTGGAATATTTGAGAATTGTCAGTGGTATCATATATATGATGTTGTAGAATCAGTATATAACGAAATACCTCATCAACTTATAAAAGATGATTATGAGAAAAAGGTGAATGAGTATTTTGTACAAAAGGGGATAGGTTGGAAAATGGTTAATGGTGTATTAGAAATACGAGGAGATGAAGTGTTTGAAGAAAAGATTAGTGAAGCC
>X431_Quagga__coassemble_208_pt1 | contig 11367 bp, 9 predicted proteins | sample X431_Quagga__metabat2_high_PE_003 | metagenome-assembled genome bin X431_Quagga | reverse complement strand
GCCCACATCCTAATCCATGTCGAGCAGAAAAACGACACAGCCGAGGCTTACGAGATGGCCATGGAGGCCTATCGTCGCGCCGTGGCCGGCGAGGATTTCTATGAGTTGGCGTCCGAGATGACAGTGCGCCAAATGACGGACCAGCAGAAGCTGCAGTACCGCAAGAACCCGATGGAGGGCGACCTGGGATGTTTCACTGCGTTCGACATGATTTATCCTTTCGAGTCGGCCGCCTATGCGTTGCAGCCCGGCGAGGTTTCCAAGCCTGTACGCACACGCTACGGCTACCATATCATCAAGCTCTTCTCCAAGACGCCCTTCTTCGGTCAGGTGTCGCTGCGCCACATCTGGGTGGCGGAGACACCGATGGCTTCGCGTAGCGAGTCGCGCATCCGATTGGCCTACAGTCAGCTGCAAAATGGCGAGGATTTCGCAACGGTCTTCAATAACTATAGCGACGACGCTTCTAATACCGATCATCCGGGCGGCTTGATGTCGAACTTCGTCTGCAGCCAGCTGCCGCCCGAATATGTGGAGCAGTTGTCCAAGCTGCAGAACGAGGGCGACTATTCCGAACCGTTCCACACCGGTTTTGGTTGGCATATCGTGCAGCTGGTGAGCCGCGAGACCATCCGTCCGCTGGAGGACATGATGCCGCTCTACAAGCAGCGTATGTCCCACGATTCGCGTAGCACGATGCCGCGTGAAGAGTTTATTGTCCACAACTTGGACAAATACCATTTTGTCGACTACACCAAGACCAACGGCAGCTGGAAGCAGACGGAGGGAGGCTGGCAGTTCATCCCTGCCACCAAGAAGACGAAGCATCCCAAGCCGGCCTCCTCGCTCGACGCGGTGGTGGCCATCGCCACCGACTCGCTGTTCGACAAGCGCTGGGTGTTCGACAGCACGGCGCTGACCGACCACCGTCCGCTGATGGAGATCGACGGCATACGATACACCACCGACGATTTCTGCCGTTACCTGGCGTTGAACCAGCAGCTGGCGGTCCGCCGCAGCCTTGCTTCCTATATTGCCATCCGCTATCAGAACTTCATCGGCGACATGGTGACACGTTATGTCGACAGCCGTCTCGAGACCGATTATCCCGAGTTCCGCGAGGTGATGGAGGAGTACCGTCACGGTCTGATGATATTCGCCTACAACGACGAAATGATTTGGAAGGTGGCGTCGGCCGACACGGTGGGTCTGCAACAGTTCTATGAGGCCCGTCAGTCGCAGATTAGCTACGACAACCCCGACGACGCGGTCTATTTCTGGAATTCCCGAGCCCGTGTCAATGTTTACACCATTGCCGACAGCGCCGAGCTGGCACCCGAGAAGGCAATGAAGCTGATGGACAGAGCCGCCCGCAAACATTGGGACTCCAGCAAAATCCGTGAGGAGCTGCAGAAAGCCGAGAAGGGTGGGAGCGAGGTCTCCCTGCGTCTGGAACTCTATGAGGATGAACGCCAGCATGTGATCGCCTCCAACGAGTGTGTCGGGGTTTATGTGCATGCCGGCAAGGATGAGGGCTAGCAAATCCTGCAGGTGGAATCGATAATGCCGCCTACCGCAAAACTGTTGAGTGAGGCGCGTGGCTATTATATCAACGACTACCAGAACGAAATGGAACGCCGTCTTGTGGAACGTCTGCGTGAGAAATACAACGTGGTGTTCCATCAGGACGTGCTGGATGAAATTACCTATTAAGAATGAAACGAATACTCATACCCATCCTCCTTGCCGTGCTGCCGTGCTGTGCGGTGGCGCAGGAGGAGATGATTGTCGACCAGGTGGTGGCGGTTGTCGGACAGAATGTTATCAAGCTCTCCGACATTGAGAACAGCTATACCCAGATACGTATGCGCCAGGGTGCCGGCAATGCGCAGGAGAACCGTTGCCGTATTCTGGAGAACATCCTGCTGACCAAGCTGATGGTCCACAAAGGACTGGTCGACAGTGTCGAGGTGGCCGACGAGGATGTGGAGCAGCAGGTGCAGTACTACCTGAAATCCTTTATGCGCCAGTATGGCGGCAAGGAGGGGCTGCGTCAGGCTACAGGCTATTCCTACGACGAGTTTCACGATATCTATTTCGACCTGCTGAAAGATCGCATCCTGAGTCAGCGTGTGGAGTACAACCTGACGCAGAATGTGAAGATTACCCCCGCCGAGGTCGCCGAATACTATCGGCAGATACCGGCGGACAGCCTCCCCACGATTGCCGAAAGCTACGAGCTGGCGGAGATTGTGCTGCGTCCCAAGGTCTCCGAGGAGGAACGCGACCGCATCCGTATGGAGTTGAACAAGCTGCGTGAGCGTGTGCTCAACGGCGAGAAATTCAGCATGTTGGCTACCCTCTATTCGCAGGACCCCGGTTCTGCCAAGAAGGGTGGCGAGTTGGGTTTCTTCACCCGTGGCGATATGGTGGGTGAATTCGAGGCGGCGGCTTTCGCCTTGAAACCCGGCGAGGTGTCGCCGGTCATCGAGACCACCTACGGTTTCCATATCATCCAGCTCATCGAGCGTCGCGGCAACACGGTCAATGCCCGTCATATTCTGATGAAGGCACAGCCTTCGTCGGAGGACCTGTTGGCGGCCCGTATGCGTCTCGACAGCATCGCCCACGAGATACAGCTGGGCAACATCACCTTTGAGGAGGCGGCACGGAAATATTCCGAGGCCGACAGTCGATCGGTGGGCGGCACCATGGCCAACCCCAATACGGGTGTCAACAACTTTACCAAAGAGGAGTTCACGGCGCTCTATCCGGGCATCGCCATCAGTGGCATGAATGCAGGTGAGGTGTCGACGGCAGTCGCCATGCAGGACGTCGAAGGACAGTCGGTCTACCGCATCGTCTCGCTGGTCAAAAAGAGACCGGCACATGTCGCCAACCTCAACGACGACTACGACAAGATTTACAACGCCGCATTGCAGGAGTCCAAGAACAAGAAAATCATGGAATGGGCGTCGCGCATGATTAAAAATACCTACGTCTACGTCACCGACGACTACAAGCAATGCGACTTCCAACTGCAATGGTTCTGATTGTAAAACTAAAAAGTAAAAACTAAAAAAGCAGTTAGCAGTTAGCGGTTAGCGATAATATTGTTTAGGTGTTAAGATGTGAAGATGATAATATCACAGCTTCACAATTTCACAACTTCACGATTTCACAACTTCACTATTCACAATTCACGAATTTCAATTTTCAATTCGAATGTCCGATTCTCAGATACTCAACCAACTGTCTGTCGATTATACACGCATGCGTGCCGAGATAGCCAAGGTCATTGTGGGCCAGGATGCCGCTGTCGACAGTCTGCTGACGGCGGTCTTTTCCGGTGGTCACTGCCTGCTGATAGGTGTGCCGGGATTGGCCAAAACTCTTCTTGTCAACACCCTGTCGCGCACCTTGGGCTTGCAGTTCAGCCGCATCCAGTTTACACCCGACTTGCTGCCTTCCGACATCACGGGTGCTGAGATTTTGGACGAGAACCGTCGCTTCAAATTCGTGAAGGGTCCCTTGTTCGCCAACATCGTGTTGGCCGACGAGATCAATCGTACACCGCCCAAGACCCAGTCGGCGTTGCTTGAAGCCATGCAGGAACATGCGGTCACCGTGTCGGGTACCTCTTATCCGCTGCCGTCGCCCTTCTTCGTGCTGGCCACGCAGAACCCCATCGAGCAGGAGGGCACCTATCCGTTGCCCGAGGCACAGCTCGACCGATTCATGCTCGACGTGGTGCTCGACTACCCTTCGTTCGAGGAGGAGCTGCAGGTGGTGAAGACCACCACCGTCGACCGCGACAGTAACATCGACGTCGTACTGTCGGCCGATCAGATTATGGAGTACCAGCGGATTATCCGCAAAATGCCCGTCGTCGACAACGTGTGCGAGTATGCCGTGCGACTGGTCACGTCGACACGTCCCAGCAAAGGCGCACAGCACGACGCACAGCGCATCGCCGACAAGTATGTGTCGTGGGGTGCCGGTCCGCGTGCATCGCAGTATCTCATAATGGGTGCCAAAACCCATGCAGCCTTCCACGGTAAGTATGCGCCCGACATCGAAGATGTGCGCGCCGTCGCCGTCGAGGTCCTGCGTCACCGCCTGGTGCGTAACTACTACGCCGAAGCCGAAGGCGTCACCACCGACACCATCATCACCGAGCTGATGAAGATGTGAAGATGTGAAAATGTGAAGATGTGAAAATGTGAAAACCCTTAACACCTTAACATCTTAACACCTAAACAACTCAACCCCTCAACCCCTCAACATCTTAACCCCTCAACATCTCAACATCTTAACATCTTAACAACTCAACACCTCAACCCCCATGCGCCGCCTTCTCCCCATCCTCCTTGTCTTTCTGACTCTCACCCCTCTGCTCAACGCGCAGCCGGGTTTCTATATCCCTGGCAACACACGTGTCAAGGATATGCAGAAAGCCCTGCAGGATCCCGAGCAATTCGCGCTGCTCTTGCAGTTCTCGGGCAGAGACACCTCGCTGACGCTGTCGCATCTCGACTGGCTCGATTCCGCCTATGGCATCGCCTTCGACATGCAGAGTCAGCGCTTCTACACCATGCGCGTGGAGGCTTTTGCTGCCGACTCGGCGGTGGGTCAGGCGTGGGCCGACGCGGTGGTCCGCTACTTTGCGCGCCGCTCGCGCATGCCGTTCCCGGTGCGCTATGCCGTCAACCCCATCCATTGCGCCTGTATGGGCGACACCACCGAGCTGGTGCGCTACGAGGTGCCGATGACTGTGGAATCCTACAACTATGACGCGTTGCCCGAGAGTCGGCGGGTGCTCAACAAAACGGTGGCGTTGAAAGATGCTGTGCTGCTTACCTTCACCCACAACCCCGACGCAAGCCTGGGTGCCGCCCGCGGTTGCTATGTGCCGGCGCACGACAGCACCATCCATGGCTACTACACCGAGCTGTCACTTAAAAAGGGTGCCCTCTATTCCGTCGACGGCACCAAAGACTCCTGTCCTTCCAACGTCTCGGTCACCATTGAGGAGCATCTGGACTACCGCGCCGTCGTGGAGCGCTACTTCCTCATACCGCACAAACGCAACATCCTGGTGCAGTCAGGCTATGTGGTCTTGCATACCGACTCGCTGATGCCTGTTCACGAATGCTGTCAGGCGCTGCCCGACTCCATCACCATACAGCTGCCCGCCACGCAAGAGCAGTGGGACAGCAAGGTGCGTTTCTTCGCCAAGCGTTACACCGACAAGGGCGTCGAGTACCGCTCGCTGGCCACCAAGAAGGTCGTCAACAAAAAAGCGGGCACTATCCACATCAAAGCCGCTATCAATCTAACACAGTTTGACACCATATTTCTGGGTAAACGAATCAAGGAGAGCGAGTTGGATGACTATTTTTATGAGGTCGACAACAACCGTGATGTCGGCGCTTTCACCGTGGGTAAAAAGCACTACGTGGCCTACCGCATGGATCGCCACGGCGAATACGAGATGAAGAAAGACTTGCGTCGCATGTTCCGTATCGTCGAAGAGGCGGAAGACCCCGAACCCACTGCCCCCACCATCGAAGAAGACGATGATTTCTAATCCCTTCACATCTTCACATCTTCACATCTTCACAACTCAACCCCTCAACCCCTCAACATCTAAACAACTCAACACCTCAACACCTCAACCCCTTCACCCCTTCACATCTTCACATCTTCACAACTAAACAACTCAACCCCTCAACCCCTCAACCCCTCTCCCATGTCCTATCTCCAAACCGATGTAACCAAGGTTACCACCCGTGTGTTACAGAATATGAAGCACCGTGGCGAGAAAATCGCCATGCTGACGGCTTACGACTATTCCATGGCCAAGCTGCTCGACAGCACCAAGATAGATGTCGTCCTGGTCGGCGACTCCGCTGCCAACGTCATGGAGGGCTATGATACCACACTGCCCATCACCCTTGACGAGATGATTGTCTACGCCTCCTCTGTCAAGCGTGCCATCCGTCGTGCCCTCGTCGTCGTCGACATGCCTTTCGGCACCTACCAGGGCAACTCCAAGCAGGCTCTGGCCTCCGCCATCCGCATCATGAAAGAGACCGGCGCCGACGCCGTCAAGCTCGAGGGTGGGGAAGAGGTGCTGGAATCCATCTCGCGTATCCTCTCGGCGGGCATCCCCGTCATGGGTCATCTCGGTCTGACACCGCAGAGCATCAACAAGTTCGGCACCTATGTCGTCCGCGCCACCGAAGCCGACGAGGCCGATCGGCTGGTCCACGACGCGCAGGTGCTCGACCAGGCGGGCTGTTTTGCCATTGTGCTGGAGAAGATTCCGGCGTCGCTGGCTGCCAATGTCACGCAGCTCATCTCCGTGCCCACCATCGGCATTGGTGCCGGCAGTGCCACCGACGGTCAGGTGCTCGTGTTGCAGGACATGCTGGGCATCACCCAGCAGTTCAAACCTCGCTATCTGCGTACCTACGGCACTTTCGGCGACGACATCGCTCACGCCGTGAAGCAATGCATCGCTGACGTCAAAAGCGTCAACTTCCCCAACGAGAAAGAGCAATACTGATCGCTGTGATCGATCTCGGCCACAGCTGCCTTTACTTCACCTTATCCCAAAGGTAAGCCCCGCCGTAGGCGTCGCTATACGCCAGCGTCTCTGCATCCACAAAAGTAACGGTGTAGTGCTTGAGAACCACGCCTCCCATTTGTATGGTGAGCCTGATCTCCAGTTCGTTGTCGGCCATCTTCCAATGAAAGGTCTGCGCCTCTTCGCGCGTCACGTCGTCGTCCGTGTCCCAGCAGAACCCTGTCCCGTCGGAACGGTATATCCAGTGTTCGCCGCCGTGTCGCCATTCGCCTACCAGCAGGGTTGGGCTGTAGATCTTCGTCTGTTTCTTCCTTAAAACCCGCAGATGGGTCGTCTGTGCGCTGTCGTGTTGGAGCGTGTGGCGTCTGCCCGCTGCTGCGCATGCGTCTGCCGTTGTGCCGGCTTCAGCCATTGCCGTGTCCGCATCCCCAGCTGTGGCCAATTCCGGACACAGCGTGTCTCCGCTCTCCGCCCCCTGCCGTGGCTCTTTAGGGTGGCAGGCCGCCAGCAACAGCACGGCTGCCACGATAACGCCCCACCGCCTCATAGTCTCACTATTTTAGCGCTCACACCCTTGAACTGTGGCATGGTCTCGCCCACGTCGGCGCCGATATAGGTGGGGTCGCACACCGTGTAGTGGCGTCCGTCCACGACGAAGTAGTCGCCTTGCACCTCTTCTGGAAACGCCACGGCGGTGCCCAGATGTCCCGGCCAGTGCACCAGCACCACGTCCAGCCCCAGTAGATTGCGCACCAGTATGCTGTATACGATGCTGCGGTCCTCGCAGTCGTTCTTCGGGTAGTAGAAGCTCTCGTCGCCGAACAGCGGACGCTCATAGCCGAACTGCTCTTGGTCGGTGGCATACTGGAAGGCGTGCTGTACGAAGTCCAGCAGCATGTTGGCGGCCTTATGCTTGCTCATGCCCTCGATCTGGCTGCGCAGGGCAGGGTAGAGGGTTGCCTTCACCTCGTTGCTGAAGCCCGCCAGCGAGTAGTAGTCCCATGCGTCGCTCAGCGGGTAGTCGTTCAGGAAATTGATGAGGTTCTTGTCCACCGCCACCTCGGCCTGCATGGTGCCGAAGCGCTTTCCCGAGAAGCTGCGTTTAGATTGTCGGTTGCCGTTCAGTGCGGGCAGCTCGGTCAGCAGGATGTTGGCCATCTGTTCTTTGGGGAAACTGACGGAGCATACATAGATGCTTTTCTGTCTGTTTTTGCTGAGGACGTAGTGTTTTATCCCGTCAAGGGTAATGTAGGAGTAGTTGTAGATGGAACGGTTGAACGGCACCAGCAGCACCAGTCTGTCGTCTTCGCGCGCCATCCGCACGCGGTAGCCCGACTGGGCGAAGAGGTACATCTGCAGCAGCACCGCCTCGTTGCTCCCATTCCCCAGCAGCTGTTCGCTCATGTTCTGCAGCAGCTGCAGGTAGCCCCAGTCGGCCAGGTGCAGCGCTTCGCGCTGTGCCAGGCAGTCGTGCAGCAATCCGTCGTACTTCTCCTGTGACAGCTCTTGCCAGGCTTTGGCTATGCTGTTCTCGTCGGTTCCGGTCAGTCTGAATTGCAGACTCCTTTTGTCGGCGTGTACGTTGCACGGTGTGCTGTAGAGGTCGAACTGCAGGGTCGGTACTTCGGGCTCCGGCTCAGGGATGGGTGGCAGTGGCTGCGGTGTCGGTCTGGCGGGCGCAGGCTCCACTGTCGACTGAGGCAGCCGTATGGTGGTCGGCAGATGGTCTGGTGGTGGCGCTGTAGGACGCGGTGGTTCCGGCTCCTTGGGTTTGTCGATGGCAGGCTGTACCCCCATCTCTGCCCACGCCTTCTTCATTGCCTTGGCATATTCCTCATTGGCCTTCTTGCGGAAAGCGGCATAGTCGGCTTCAGCTTGCCGACGGAAGTTGGCATACTCTTGCCGGGATTGTTGCGCAGCTTGGTTATACTGCTCGCGCATCTGTTGTAGCTGCTTATTAAACTCGTCGCTGTCCACTTGGGCGTTAGCCCAGGTGAGTAACAAAGTTGCGATACAGAATAGGATAGGTTGTTTCATGCAATCTTTTTTCTCTTAGTCGTTTTTCAATATGGGCAAAGATTTGCTTGTAGGCAGGGCAAAGAGATAAATAAAGGATGTAGTCTTCGATTCAAGAATCCACTTTCACTACCGACAACATCCTTTGCGGCGGTAAAAAACCGTTCTTTGCGTTTCCTCACATCAGGAAAACAAGAAACAAGCCTGTTTATGTCCATATTATTCAGCATAAGCTAAGGGACTAACACCACCCGAAAGCCGAGGTTGTTGTTGCGGTTCGACGGAGTGTTGTTGTTGCGATTCGACACACGGCAGTTCTTGGCGTTGTTGTTCCAGCTGCCGCCACGATTCACGCGGTTCGAGCCCTACGGCTTGTTTCTTTAATTTTGATAGTCTGTATTTTTTAGTATAAGCGTGTTGTGTAAAAGCCATCAACGGTACCATGTGACTACGATAATCCTCCTGGGTCCAGATTCCTGACTCTAACTTATGGGAATATTCTGTCATCATTCTGTTAAATCGGTTTCTGCTTCTGCTGTTAAGTCCAATCCTATGTCCTTGAAGTCGGTATCCCAAGAAACTCACACCTTGGCCTGTTGATACTATTTGTGGCGGTTTTAATTCCAGCGACAATTTTGAGGATAAATAGTCTCTAGCCATTTCCACTTGTTTCTTGAGCCGCGATCTGTTGTCTCCGAATAGCAGCATGTCGTCCATATAACGAATGTATACAGGTGTCTTCAATTGCTCCTTGATGTAATGATCGTAGTCCGACAAATAATGATTTGCAAAATATTGGCTGGTTAGATTGCCAATAGGCACACCGAGTCCGGGTCTGGAACTCCAATATGTGTCAATGATTTTGTCAAAGGTGGATAGCAACAAGGGGTCTTTGAACAAATGCCTCAACTGTAGCTTTAGTATTGTCTGCTCGATGCTGTCGAAGTACTTGCGCACATCCAGTTTGGCGACATATCTATAATGAGGCATCATGGAATGAGCCCTGTCAAGAGCGGCATAGGTACCTTTGCCGATTCGAGTGGCGTAAGTGTCATAAATCAAGTGCTTGTCAAAGAACTGATGGCAAATGTTCATCAGGGCATGATGCAGAACACGCTCATTGAAACAGGATGCAAATATATGTCGTTCCTTGGGTTCGAATATGGTAAACGAGTGATAGTGCCCCACGTCAACATGCCCAGTCAGTAGGTGTTCCTGCATCCTGAGCAGGTTGTCCGTCAGATGCTCTTGGTACCGAATTACCTCCTTTTTGCCGGCTTTCCCTCGTTGCGCTTTCCAGAACGCCAGCAGGAGGTTCTCCATATCAGCCACCTGTTCTATAAGATGTCCCTGGCGTTTCACTATGCGGTTTCTGTTGTGTTCCCATTATAGCGTTGACAGAGTTTCGTCCCGTACTTTTCGACACGTGCGTTACCCACACCTTTTATTGTCAAGATGGATTTCTCGTCAATTTGTTGCAGTTTGCTGATTTTTGCCAGTTCAGCATCGGTAAATACAGCGTATGCGGGAACAGCGTCCTCCGAGGCCAGAGCCTTTCGTATTTCACGTAAGCGACTGAATACGGCAAATGTGGCTGGGTCGAGGGCTTCCCGGTAATCAATCTTTTCTCGTTGCTCCACAGCTTTTGTTGGAGAAGTGGCGATAGAACCGTCTACGGATGTGATGCAGAATGTCCAACAGGCCAAGTCGCCGACCATACAGAACTGTTTGTCGACAGTCACAACACGATGGCCGCGAAGAAATCGGTTCATCTCTTCATTTCTTTCTTCTCCGTCTACAATTGGTACTGTAAATATTTTGAGCTGCATTTTTTTTCTTTTCTTTCTTTATATATTTCTTTCTTTTCTTTTTTTTAGGACATAACTAAGGGACTAACACCACCCGAAAGCCGAGGCCGCAGTCGCGGCCCGACGGAGCGTTGTAGTAGCGAAGCGACACACGGCAGTACTCGGCGCCGTTGCTCCAGCTGCCGCCACGATTCACGCGGTACGAGCCCGAACTGGCGCCCTCAGGGTTGTTGTTGTCGTACTGCAGATACTGGCTTGCATACCAGTCCTCGCACCATTCCCACACGTTGCCGCTCATGTCGTAGAGGCCGAGGGCGTTGCTTCGCTTGGTGCCGCAGGGGTGCGTGGAGCTGCTGCTGTTGCCCGTGTACCACGCCACATCGCCGATACTCCAGCCGCCGCTGTACTTGGTACCCTCGTTCTTCTTGCCCCCACGGGCGGCATATTCCCATTCCGCCTCAGTGGGCAGACGGTAGGTCTTGCCTGTCTGGCGGCTCAGCCGGGCGCAGAACTCCTTGGCCTCCTCCCAGCTGACATAGTACATCGGGTATTCGGGTCCGACCCCTCTCATTGGCCATTCCGTATTTGCCTTATCCCTTTGTTGATATACTGATGTACCCATCACCTTCTCCCACTGGCTCTGCGTCACCTCAAGCATGCCGATGTAGTAGGAGCTGACGGTGGTCTGGCGGTTGGGCGACTCATCGTTGTCGCACTCTCCCCCCTGCTCGCTGGTGCAGCCCATGGTGAAGGTTCCGCCCTCGACATAAATCATTCGCATGTTTATGCCGAAAGCCGTCTCGGTGAAGTCCTGACCTCGCTGGATATTGACACCCGACGGAGGACGCGTTTCGTACCCTCCGCCATTGGTCGATCCTAACAAATCCGCCACCAACGACATACATGCTTTATCAATTTCGTCGTCAGTAGTGGCCTTATAAGGTTTCGTGG
>X431_Quagga__coassemble_207_pt1 | contig 11476 bp, 11 predicted proteins | sample X431_Quagga__metabat2_high_PE_003 | metagenome-assembled genome bin X431_Quagga | reverse complement strand
ACCATGGACGGCGCAGGCGAGGATATGCTCTTTGGCTCGCAGGGCCACATCACGCCGGTTATCTACAGCACCATGGCGCGCCGCGGCTATTTTCCCGTCGACGAACTCAAGACGTTCCGTATGTTCGGCACCCGTCTGCAGGGTCACCCCTCCACCGAGCATGGTCTGCCGGGCATCCGCATGGCCAGCGGCTCGCTGGGACAGGGTCTCAGCGTCGGCGTGGGCGCCGCCCTCGGCAAGAAGATGACGGGCGACAAGCACCTGGTCTACACCATGCACGGTGACGGCGAGCTGGAGGAAGGTCAGATCTGGGAAGCCGTGATGTTTGCCGGTGCCAAGAAGGTCGACAACCTTATTGCCACCATCGACTACAACAACCAGCAGATCGACGCCACCGTCGACGAGGTGATGACGCTCGGCGACCTGAAAGCCAAGTTCGAGAGCTTCCTCTGGAAGGTGGTGGTTATCGACAACGGCAACGATATGCAGCAGGTGCTCGACGGCATGGCGAAGGCCAAGGCCATGAGCGGCCAGGGAAGCCCCGTCTGCGTGATCCTCACCACCAAGATGGGTTACGGTGTGGACTTTATGCAGGACACCAATAAGTACCACGGCTCGGTGCTCAGCGCCGACGACCTGCCCAAAGCACTGGCTCAGCTGCCTGAGACACTGGGCGATTTTTGATATGCGTCTGTTTCATCCCGACTGTTAGCCCATGTCTTTCCCAATCCTGCTACTCGTCCTGTCTGTCGCGCCTGTCCTGTTTCTGCTGATTTTTGTCTATCGCAAGGACAGTTACGAGCGTGAGCCTTTGCCGCTGTTGCTCCCCACCTTTGTCGCGGGACTCCTCTCGGCGCTCCCCGCGGCGTTGATGGAGTCGGTCATGTCGCTTTACCAGCCGGCCGACCCGGTGGGGGCCTCATTTTACAACGGATTCTGTGTGGCGGGATTCTGTGAGGAGTTGACCAAGCTGTTGCTGCTGTCGTGGCTGATATGGCGCAACCGCAATTTCGACGAGTATTTCGACGGCATTGTCTATGCCGTATTCCTTTCGCTGGGCTTCGCCGCCAGCGAAAACTTGATGTATGTGTTCGGACAGGATTCGTTCCTGTCGTCGTTCTTCACCGGATCCATGCGTGCGTTGCTGGCCGTACCGGCACACTTCCTGTTTGCCGTGGTCATGGGCTACCACTTCACGTTGGCCAAGTTCGACCCGCAGCACCGCACACGGCATCTGTTCCACGCGCTGTTCGTCCCCCTGTTGCTGCATGGCACCTACGACACGCTGCTGATGCTCTCGTCGGCCTTGGGCGCCGACGGCGGGGGAGTGACGGGTTTGCTCTTTGTGGCGTTTGTGGTGTTCGACATATATATGTGGCGCTGGGGTATGCGACGCATACGGGCGTTGCAGGAGATGTCGCAGCAGCAACATTTCGACCGCAGCCAGCCCTTCGCCGGGTTCAAATGGTTCTGCCTGCTCCTGCTGTTGCTGCCCCTTTCGGGACAAGCACAGACGGCGCGTGGCGAAGCTCCGAATCCCGACAAGACACGCATGCTGATTATCCTCAACTGCAGTCACAGCATGTGGGACGCCTGGCAGAGCGACGCCAAGATTAAGGTGACACAGAAGGTGCTGCTGCGCTTCCTCGACAGCATCGCACCGCACGACGATATCGAGGTGGCGCTGCGTGTGTTCGGCCACCTCAACCGTGGCGCCTACACCACCCGGCTGGAGGTGCCTTTCGCACCCGACAACAACTATGCGCTGCAGAGCAAGATACGCACGCTGGTGCCCAACGGCGGCAACACCGCGGCGACGGCGCTGACGAGCTCGCTCAACGATTTCCCCACCACTGGGGCGTCGCGCAACATCATAGTCATCATCACCGACGGCATCGACGATTCCGACGGCGACATCTGCACGGTGGCGCGCCATGTGCAACTCAGCGGCATTGTGGTGCAGACGTTTATACTGGGCATTGGCAATCCCGACGATTTCCGTCACAGCCTCGACTGTGCCGGCACCTTCTCCTATCTGCCCGACGAGGCGGACTACACCGAGGCGCTCTACGATGTGTTCCGCCGCTCCGAGGCACGGGCACCGGTGGTGCTCCAGTTGCTGCAGAACGGTGCGCAGTACGAGACGGTGACGCCCGTGGTGTTCTACAACCACGCCACACAGGTGGCGCAGTACACGGTGCTCTACTGTTCCGACGGCATCCAGTCTCCCGACACGCTATGGGTCGACCCGCTGGTGGAGTACGACGTGGTGGTTGGCGCGCAGCCCGCCATACGCAGGGACGGTCTGCATTTCCACTCCGGCGATGCCAACAACCTGTCGATAGAGGTGGGGGAGGGGTCGTTGCGACTGTTCCACAGCGCGCAGCGTACCACATGGCCGGTGCCGCAGTACGACGTGCTGGTGCGCCGCCACGGCGACGCTGCGCTACTGTTCAGACAGCGTATGGGTGAACGGTCGCAGCTGTGCGCGGGAAGCTACGACATCGACATCCTCTCGCAGCCGCGCATGCACCTGGACAATATCACCATCCAGGCGGGCAACGCCACCGATATCGAGCTGCCCATGCCGGGACTGCTCAACGTCATCAAGCCGCGTGTGCTCTCCGACGGCGTGTTGTTCGTCGACCGCGACGGTGTGCTGGAAGAGGTCTGCCGCCTCAACCCCAACCTGGCCGTCGAGCGACTGGTGCTGCTGCCCGGGAAATACGTGATAGTCATCAAACCCCAAAACAGCTCCTACCAAAAAGAGAAAACCCACCGAATCACCATCACCCCCGCCCAAATAACGAATTTGAATTTGACAGAATAAAATCTAGTGACCGTCCCGTCTGACAAGTCCCACAATAGAAAAATCAAAATAAATCAAAAATCAAAATAACAATGACCCACTACGAAAAACAATCAATGAAGGAGTTGCGTGCCGGCATGGGCGAAGGCCTGGTAGAGGCTGGCAAGCGTAACAGCAATGTCGTCGCCCTGAGCGCCGACGTGAAAGGCAGCGTCAAGATGGACGGCTTCGCCAAAGCCTATTCCGAGCGCTTCATCCAGTGCGGCATCGCCGAGGCCAACATGGTCGGCATCGCCGCCGGCCTGAGCCTCTGCGGCAAGGTGCCCTTCATCGGGGGCTTCGCCGAGTTCGTCACCGGCCGTGTCTACGACCAGATACGCCAGGTGGTCTGCTACTCGAACAAGAATGTCAAGATCTGCGGTTCGCACGCCGGCATCTCGCTCGGTGAGGATGGCGCCACGCACCAGACCATGGAGGACATCGCCCTGATGAAGGTGCTGCCCAATATGACCGTGCTCGTGCCCGCCGACTTCAATCAGGCCAAAGCCGCCACGCTGGCCGCCGCCGAGCACGTCGGACCCGTCTACCTGCGCCTCGGCCGCTCCAAGATGCCCTGCTTCCTGCCGGAAGGTGAGAAATTCGAAATCGGCAAGGCCCAGCTCCTGAACGAGGGCACGGACGTCACCCTCTTCGCCTGCGGCCACCTTGTGTGGGAAGCCCTGCAGGCCGCCGAGATGCTCGAGAAGGTCGGCATCAGCTGTGAGGTCATCAACATCCACACCATCAAGCCGCTCGACGTGGAGGCCATCGTGGCCAGCGCCCGCAAGACCGGCGCCGTCGTCACCTGCGAGGAGCACCTCTTCAACGGCGGCCTTGGCGATAGCGTGGCCCAGACCCTCGCCCTCCACTGCCCCACGCCCATGGAGTACGTGGCCGTAGACGACAAGTTTGGCGAGAGCGGCACCCCCGACGAGATGCTCACCAACTACCACCTCCGCGCTGCCGACATCATGGCCAAGGTCTATGCCGTTCTCCAGCGCAAGCCCGGCGCCCCCAAGCAGCACTTTTGCCAGAGCTGCGGCATGCCCCTCACCGGCGCTGCCGACTGTGGCACCGATGCCGACGGTAGCCTCAACACCGAGTACTGCAAGTATTGCTACAAGGACGGCCACTTCACGCAGGACTGCACCATGGAGCAGATGATTGACTTCTGCGTCCAGTTCGTCGACCAGTTCAACAAGAACACTGGCCTGCACCTCACCGCCGACGAGTACCGCGAGCAGCTCCGCCAGTACTTCCCCCAGCTCAAGCGCTGGCGCAAGGAATAACCCATTCAGTGACATGAATATGAAAGCGTACAAGAAAAGGGGCTGGGCATTCTACCTGTTCCTGTTCGTCATATTCACTTCGGTGGATTGCCTTGTGGATATTTTATTATTTGACCACGAACTTCGGTACTCTATTATCAGTGGGTTGGTAAGTGGAGTTATCTTTATCATCTTGTGGTGGTTCCTCGACCAAGGCCACGAACAGATAAAGTCCGCTGCCAAGGAAGACGAAGCCGATCGCAAGCGTGAGGAGAAGTAAGATGCCTCGCCTTTTGAAACACCTCTTCTTGTTTCTTCTGGCTGCGGTGGCGGTCCCGTCTGTGGCGCAGGTGTGGACATTTGTTTGGCAGGGCACTCAGCGGGAATACCTGCTTTATGAGCCCGCTGGTCGCGAGGGGGCAGTGCCGGTGATGTTCTTCCTGCATGGTTTGGGCGACAATGTCGAACGTTGTGCCACAGAGATGCAGTTCGACAGCTTGTCTGCGCGTTATGGCTGGGCCATCGTTGTGCCGCAGGCCTTGAAGGTACGCGGCTCCACCATGTGGAACGCCGGCCTCGGCGGCAACGCCGACGATGCGGGATTCTTGATGGCGCTGCTCGACGCTTTGTCGGATGCGGGACGAGTCAATGCCGATAGCGTCTTCTTCACCGGCTTTTCGATGGGTGGCTTCATGACCCACCGCATGGCTATCGAATATGGCGACCGCATCACGGCCTGTGCCCCAGTGAGTGGACTGATGGCATTCCCATTGGCGGAAGATGTCCCGGCGGCACCTGTACGCATGATGCATATCCACGGTACCACTGACGATGTGGTGGGCTGGAGCGGCCACTCGCTCTATTTTGGTACCATCGGCATCAGTGTGGATTCGTTGACGCATTATTGGGTTGGCTGGAACGGCTGCGAGACCACACCAACGGTGGACACACTGCCCGACCGTGTGGACGATGGACTGCGCTTTGTGCGTCACATCTACAGCGGTGACGATGCCGAATTCCAGCTGTTGGAGGTGATAGGTGGTCGCCACAACTGGTATCGGGACGAATCCGAGCATGATGTTGACTATTTCGATGTGATACATCGGTTTTTCATTCGAGATGATGGCAGGTAAACACATAGCAGTCTTCTGCGGCTCGTCGCTGCCGTGCAACAAGGAAATCGTCGAGGCCGCCGCGTCTCAAAGTGTTGTTGGGTTCTGGGTTTATGACGGGTGTGGGCTACCTCTTTGATAGAAAGAAAAGCGACTGCAGCGGTAACGTTAAAAAACAAGAAGATGATTGAGGTTTGGATTTTGTCGTTTTTCTCTGTGGCCATGATGACGTTGGCCGTTGTTCTGGCGGCGGGCAAAGGCGACAAGTTGATAGCTGGCTATAATACGGCCACCCCCAAGGAACGCGAGCAGGTCAATATACGTCGGCTGCGCGGCGTTATTGCCGGAATATTGGTTTATTTTACAATTGTATCCTGGCTTCCTGTGATTATCAGCCCTGCCGATGAGGTGGGTGCGGTTGTGCTGGAAGTCGTTTTGATTTTTGTTGGCTCTATGGTTGGCATCCTTTTGGCAAATACTTGGTGTATAAAGAAAGGGGTAAACAAATGAACATCTCCGTCTTCTGCGCCTCGTCGCAGCCACGTACCCCCCGCATCGCCGAAGCTGCCGCCGAACTTGGGCGCAGCATTGCCCGCGGCGGACATACGCTGTTGTATGGCGGCAGTAATCTTGGTCTTATGGGCACCGTCAGCGGCGCCGCACTGGACAACGGCGGCCGTGTCGTCGGTGTCATCCCCACGCTTTTCAGCGAGGATATCATCCTTTCGCAGACCGTCAATGAGCTTGTCCGCGTCCGCAGCATGGCCGAGCGCAAGGAATACCTCATCGCCCACAGCGACGCCTTCGTCGCCCTCCCCGGCGGCATCGGCACCCTCGACGAGGTCGCCGAGATTATGGTGGCCAATCAGTTGCAGATCGTCGACGGCAAGCGGGTAATGGATGGCACCTTCCGTCCGAAGCCCGTGGTACTGCTCAACATCGACGGCTACTTTGATTCTTTCCTTGCCCAGATACAGCGCGCCCACGAGGAGGGTCTCATGCGCTCGGACGCCGGCCTGGTGGCGGTGGATAGTGTTCTAGATATTTTAGAACTTCTAGATAATCTGGAGAAGTAGCTTATGCCCCACCTGCTCAGCAAAAGCAAGTACATCCGGGGTCTGCAGTGCGACCGCGCCCTGTGGCTCGACGTTCACAACCCGCGCCTGGCCCGCTACACCGCCGAGCAGATGCGCCGCTTCGACCGCGGCCGCGAGTTCGAGTATGCTTTCAAGGCTACCTTTCCCAACGGCATCGATATAAGTGCCGAACTGAAGCGCAATGTCGATGCCTATCCCGACCGCACAGCGGAACTGCTCGACCATGCTGATTCGATAGATCTCTTCGAAGCCGGTTTCCTCTACGACGGCGTACTGGTCCTAGCCGACGTGGTGCACCAAAACCCCGACGGTACCCTTGACATCTATGAAGTCAAGTCCGGCACCGCCCTCAACGAGACCTACCGCCGCGATGCCGCCCTGCAGCACTACGTCATCTCGCATTGCCGCGAGATAAACACCTTCTGCATCGTCTATGCCAACCCCGACGGCGGCTTCATCAAAGAGGAACTCTCCGCCGCCCTGCAAGAACAGCACGGGGAGATAGAAAAGAACATCACTGCCATGAAGGACATCCTCCGCCACGGCGAGCCCGCACCCCCCACCGGCAAGCACTGCCTCGAGCCCTACGCCTGCCCCTACCAGCACTACTGCGCCCAGGGCGTCAGGCAGATGTCGCTGTTCTAAAAAAAGCAACCCGCAAACGCGAGTTGCCCAATCTGTATGGTGAAATTACCATAAGCTATTCCTTGTAATAAGTATCTCCATCATAATGGAGTTTATTACCATCAATGCTAATCATCCAACCATTCTCACACACTATCATATTGCCATCGCGCACAAAGGTTTTACCGATAGGTGAACCATCAGTATACCATCCTGAATGTCCTTCCAATGGTGTGGAATAATAGTCACTCATGTGGTCGGCAGTAATATTCCATTCAAGATAATTGTCGCTTACTATATGTATATATTCCTTGCTTGCTGCTGTAATTCCGGGTAACCAGTCGCTGATATACTCAGTCTGCGTAAAGTACCACCCTTTTATAGACGAAGCGTTACTACTGCTGTTTATAGACGAAGCGTTACTACTGCTGTCGTCCTTGCTGCAAGAAGTGGTCATCACCATTGCTCCCGCCACGAATAGCATCAATGCTATATGTTTGAATTTGTTTGTCATGTTTGCTGTGTTTTTGTTATTAATCAATGTTTTTACTTCTTGAAAATGCACATAAAAAGAGCGTGGCGCTTTAAAGTCTCCATCGGTCATTCTGAGGTCTTCGACTACCTATACATACCCAACTAATACGAGCAATTCCACGCTGAACGCGCGGCTCGGTCGCTTTAATCTAGGTATGTATTCATGAAGATGTCGAAGTTTCAGAATACCAGATAAGCTACTTCGCTTTTTCCTATTCTATGATGTGCATACTAATCTATGTGCTATGCTTCATTGGCAACACTATTTGTTAATAATCAGTTTAAATATACAAATTTATTTTTTTATTGGAGTAATATAATATGCCATTGATGTGTCCGCGTGCTCATTTTGTATAAAAGATGATGGAGAGATTTTGTTGTAGTTAACAAATAGTATTGTTAATGCAATAATAATGATAGAAGCAATTACGCTCCATAAAATATTTTGCCACCATTTCGGACGCATATTTGAAACGACTTCCTTTAAAGCATCCATCTGGTTTTTTTTAAGATCTTTTTCAAATTGTTCGATAGAAGAATCTAGCGTTTCATCGCTAAATTGTGCCAAAATACCACTGGCTTGCATTCGAAATCTTGCAATTGACTCTTCACTGGCCATTATACGGTGAAAAACATCTAATTCGTCCTCAGAAGGTTCTGTGTTGTTCTTTTCTTTGAAATCCTCAATATATCTAACCTTTTCTGACTTGTATAATGAATAAGCGATACATCCAATAACATCAGTGTCGCTTTGTACTATAGATTTGTATATGTAATTATATTTTCGAGCCATAAATTACTTTGTTGTATGCGTTTTTATATGCAGTTTCTATCTCAACAAAAGGTATAATTTGACGATAGAATCTTCCGTGAGAAAATGCCTCCACATATATACCTCTATTTATATTTATTTGTTGAGGGACAATCCTTTTCGCCATCATTAATCGATTGGCTTTTTCAATGGTTTCAAGTTTTATTCTGCACATATTATATATTGTTATATTATGACATATGGGTAAAAAGAATAATTAACTACACAAGGCTATCTGTCCACCGGGAAAGCAATTTCACGCTCGATGACCTGGTAGGGCGAGTTGTTGCGGTAGATGGTCTGGCGCACCCAGTTGTCGTCCTCATCGTACTCGTAGACATAGCTGTGCTTCCAGTTGAGATGCTCGTCATAGTTGAACGAGCTGACCTCGATGAGGTTGTCGTGGTCGTCATAGTAGTAGGTGGTAAGCATCACCAGAAACTCGTCGGCGTCGTAGAAGCGCCACTCGATGCGGTTGCCGCGGTTGTCGTATTTGTACAGATAACGCTGCATCAGTTCGCCGTTGCGGTTGTAGAACTCCATCTCGACGTTGTTGCCGGCGTTGTCGTACTTGTACAGACGCTTCTCGGTCATGGCGCCGTTCGACTCGAAGCTCTGCTCTTCCACCAGTCGGTTGTTTTCGTAGCGGGCCGACTCGCGCTTGGTCATGTGGTCGCCGAGGAAGACGGTGCGCTCGATGCGGTTGCCGTTCTTGTCGTTCAGATAGGCGGTGCGACCCGTCAGCACCTTGGCGCGGTTGTATTCGTTCCAGCCCAGCGAGTAGCCGTTGACGTCGAAATAGTACGAATACCAGGTGTACTCACCGTCTTTGCGACGGAATTTGTCCTGCAGGTTGCCACGTTTGTCGAAGGTGATGGAGTCGATGCAGATGAGCTGTCGACCACCGTCCCTGCCGCCATAGAGGTTGTAGGTGTATTCGACCACATAGATGGCGTTACCGTTGATACCCATCTCCGAACGGGAGTTGGTGTGACGTTTCGGGGTTGCGGCAAATACGGTTGCAGCGACAACCATCATCAGTGTATAAGCAAAAACTTTCTTCATATTACTACTGTTGTATTGTTACAAATTAGAAATACAAAATTAAGCATTATTTTTTATTTCTCGCGCTCCATTTGAATATTTTCAGCCAGAAGGGTGCCATCGCACAGCCAATGAGGGTGATGGCGCCAGCCAGAATGTAGCCCCATTCGCGGGGGATGAGGTTGCCGAAACCCTCTTTCTGTGCCACCAGGATGAAGCAAGCGCAGATGTAGGTCATGAAGTTGGCAGGCAGCAGGGTGAGGATGGTGGCTTTGTAGTTGCCTTTCAGCGCCAGGAACGAGGTGATGGCCCACAGGGTGAATACCGCCAATATCTGGTTGCACCAGGCAAAGTAACGCCAGATGGTCTGGAATCCGTCGGCGTCGCTGAAGGCATAGATCAGTATGCCGCCAGCCAGTATGAAGAGGGGCAGCGCCACGGCGATACGTTTGGCGATGGGTTTCTGGTTGATGTGGAACTGGTCGGCGACGATGAGGCGTGCCGAGCGCAGTGCGGTGTCGCCCGAGGTGATGGCGGCACAGATGACGCCGAGGATGGAGATGGTCGCCAAGGCCGGCGGGAACCACGCGTTGCAGATGACACCCACCATGGCGTCGCCACTCTTGCCCATGCAGAGCTCCGCTTTGTCGTGGAAGAAATAGGCAGCGGCGGCAGCCCATATCAGGGCCACGATGCCTTCGGTGATCATCGCTCCGTAGAAGATGGGACGCGTCTGCTTTTCGTTCACCATGCAGCGGGCCATCAAGGGCGACTGTGTGGCGTGGAAGCCGCTGATGGCACCGCAGGCTATCGAGACGAACATCATCGGGAAGATGGGGTTGGTCTCCGCCTTCGGATGACGGTTCTCAAGACCGTCCCAGATCTCGACGAGGTGCACGTCGGGGACGACGAAGAAGGCCACCACCAGCATCACAGCCATGGCCAGCAGCAGAAAGCCAAAGATGGGGTATATCTTGCCGATGACCTTGTCGATGGGCAGCAGTGTGGCCATCAGGTAGTAGGCGAAGATGATGACGGGCCATATCCATAGCGGCCATCCGGGGGTGAAGTTGTCCACGATGAGCTGGGCGGGTGTCTTGACGAAGACGGCACCCACCAGCACCATGAGGATGATGGTGAAATAGGCCATGAAGTGCTTCACACGGTGGCCAAGAAATTTGCCGTGTATTTCGGGCAGCGACGCGCCGTTGTGGCGGATGGAGATGAAGCCCGCAATGAAATCGTGTACCGCTCCGGCGAAGATGCAGCCGAAGACAATCCAGAGAAACGATGCCGTGCCGAACTGCGCACCCATGATGGCTCCGCAGATGGGACCCACGCCGGCGATGTTCAGAAACTGGATAAGGAACACGCGCCACGGTTTCATGGGCACATAGTCCACGCCGTCGGGATGCGCCACGGCGGGTGTCACCCGCTTCGGGTCCACGCCGATGATGCGCTCAATCATTTTCGAATAGAGCCAGTAGCCCAACAGCAAGAGGATGACGCTGATAATAAAGGTAATCATGGTGTAGTCTGTTTTGCTTCAATAAACTGCAAAAATACGTTTTTTCCACCGTACAACATGGAAGTGTACATAAAATTCACTGTAAATCTTAACCCTATTCGATACTCTATAACCAATAACCCATAACCAATAACCCAAAACCTACTCAACAATGGCTTTGAAATTGCGGCGGTATTCGGGCAACTGGCGATAACCCTTTGCCGATCCTTTCGGCACGTGCAGGACCGGTAGCAGACTCAACAGCATTTCTTTCGGCATGATTTTGGCCGCCAGTTGGAACAGCATGGCGTCCTCGCCGGTGGTGGGCGGCTGTTCGCTGCCGATGTACAGGTGCTCTAATTGGCTCTGGCAGTAGAACGCCTGTTTTCCAATTTCGGTGACATGGGGTCCCAGCGTCATCCGCTTCAGGTAGGCGTTATAGGCAAAAGCCTCGTTGCCGATGATTTTCACGCCGTCGGGCAGCGTTATTTTTTTGTGTGCATTGTTGTAGAATGCCTTGCAGCCGATTGTTTGCAGCGTGGATGGCAGTGTTACGTTGTGCAGCATGGTCGAACTCTTGAAGAGGAAGTCGGGAATCTGTACAAGTCCTTCGGGCAACGTCGCTTGGGTC
>X431_Quagga__coassemble_204_pt1 | contig 11492 bp, 13 predicted proteins | sample X431_Quagga__metabat2_high_PE_003 | metagenome-assembled genome bin X431_Quagga | reverse complement strand
TTCGCGGATGTTGTTCACAAATTCACGCATCAGCACCTGCCATTCATAAAGGTGTATGAGGAGGTCGCGGGCGCATTGGTCGTAAATCCACCGTGCACCGCATTTTTTTGGGTCATTGGCGAACCGGAAGGTCGCGTTCAGTTCGTCATCTGTCATTTTGCCGATTTGCTCGTTCAGTTTCGCATAACTGTCCGACATGGCTGCTAAGAGTTCGTTTTTGTCCATTTGTCGTTTGGGGGCTTTCACATTTGTTCTATTCAAAAAATCTTGCAAAAATACAACTTTTCTTGAATAAACGGAAGACTGGAGACTTCGTGTTGGGCACTTCGTGTTGATTATTTCATGTTAACACAAAGTAATTAACAGCCGAAGGCTAACCAACAGCCGTAGGCTAATTAACAGCCGACGGCTCACAACGCTCCCACCACCTCGTGCGCCTTGTAGGGCTCCTCGAGGTAGATGGCGTCATCGTCGCTGAGGTCGAGGTCAAGGGCGCGGACCGCGTCGTTGAAGTGCGGCACTTTTGTGGCTCCCACGATGGGTGCGGCGACCCCCCGCTTCAGCAGCCAGGCCAACGCCACTTCCGTCATCGTCACACCGAGACGCTCGGCCACCTCCGCCACGCGGGCGACGATCAGCATGTCGTTCTCCATAGCGTGGTCGTATTTGCTGTGCATCACCTTGTCGGTCTTGTTGCGCTTGGACGCGCTGTTCCACTCCCTGCGGGTGAGGTGTCCGCTGGCGAGGGGAGGGTAGGGAATGAGCGACACACCGTACTGCTTCGCCACGGGAATCAGCTCGCGCTCGTCCTCGCGGTAGAGGAGGTTGTAGTGGTTCTGCAGCGTGGAGAACAGCGTCCAGCCGTTGCGCTCGGCGCAGATCTGCATGTTGTGGAACTGGTAGCCGTACATCGCCGAGGCCCCGATGGCACGTACTTTGCCGCTCCGCACCAACTCGTGCAGCGCTTGCATCGTCTCCTCGATGGGCGTGCCGTAGTCGAAACGGTGGATCTGGTAGAGGTCGAGGTAGTCGGTGCCCAAACGATTCAGCGTGCCGTCGATCTCGCGACGGATGGCCGCGGCGGAGAGCTTGCCCTCGTTGAAATAGACTTTCGAGGCGAGCACCACCTGGTCGCGGGCGACGCCGAGGTCTTTCAGTGCTTTGCCTAAGAACTCCTCGCTGGTGCCGTGTGAATAGCCGTTGGCCGTGTCGAAGAAGTTCACCCCGAGGTCGAGGGCGTGCTTGATCATCTTCGTGGTTTCCTCCTGGTTGAGAGTCCATAGGTGGAATTCCTCCGAGGGCTTCCCGTACGACATGCAGCCGACGCAGATGCGGCTGACTTCAATGCCGGTGTTTCCTAATTGCGTGTATTTCATAATTTCAGGATGATTTTACGATTATCTGAGTCCTTTCAATCACCTCTCCACCTTCGCCTTGCCGCTGCGCACTTCGTGACCGTAGATGCTGAACTCGCTGGTGACCTTGGCCTTCGGGAAGGCTTTCCGCACGTCGCTGACGCAGTTGGCCAGGCCGCTGCCTTCGTGGGTGGTGAAGGGGATGACGGTTTTGCCGTCGAGGTTGATGTCCTTGAACAGCGTGAACATCACCTGCGGGTAGGTGCCCCACCACACGGGACCTCCGATGAAGACGGTGTCGTAACCGCTGAGGTCGGGAGCGGTGCCTTCGTAAGGCGGCAGTTCGCCTGCTGCAGCCTCTTTCTTGGCCAGCTCGATGAGCGGTGTGTAGGCCATGCCGTCGTATTTGTGGGTGACGATCTCAAACTGGTCGGCGCCCGTGATTTCACTGATGTAGTCGGCCACGATCTTGGCGTTGCCCGTGTCGATAACACCGACGGAATAGTTGTCCCCCGCATGGGAGAAGAAGATGACGATGGATTTGCTCATATTTCCGGTATTTGAGGTTTGTTGAGATGCACGGCCGTGCGTCTCGGCATTGTTTTTGTTCTGTCCGTTGCAGCCCGTAGCGAAAACCACGGCGAGGACTGCAACGAGGATGTTTTTGATGTTCATAACATTCACATTTTATTTTTGCAATGTGTTGTACTGTTCGTCGCTGACAGGCTCCAACCACTCATTATCAGCCTTTTCCTGCACGTCCTTATGGTAGGTAAGGTGCTGCATCCAGCTGTCTTTGGCGGCACCATGCCAATGCTTCACGCCTTCTGGGATCTCGATGATTACGCCGGGCTCTAACTTGATGGCGGGTTTGCCCCATTCCTGATACCAGCCACGACCATAGACGCACACCAGCACCTGCACCTGCTTGTGGTGGATGTGCCAGTTGTTGCGGCAGCCAGGTTCGAAGGTCACGTTGACCATACCGCCGTCGTAAGGCGAAACGTAGCTGTTGCCGATGAAGTACTGCGCATAGGCGGTGTTCGGCTCGCCCCGCCGCCAACTCGACTTCAAATCGACGTAATTCTGGACATATATATCGCTGGCAATTTGGTCGTTGGCAGAATCGCTGATACCTAGTTGCTGAATAGCCACGGCGACGTGGTGCGCCTCCATTTTGCCCACACGCTCCTGCAACACCTTCGGGATGGCGAGCAGCTGAGCATCGGTCAGGCCCATATTACGAGCGCCGCGCACGTGAGCGGCCAGCTGTGGCTCCACGCCCTCCAAACCGGCCAAGGCGCTGACGGTCACCAACTCGCGGTCGGCGTGGGTGAGGTTGTCACGGGCGAAGATGTCGCCGAAGAGATGCGCTTTCAGATAGTAGTCTTCGGCGGGACAGAACTTGTAGTCAAACGGCTGCCCCGACAGTTTTGTTTGCACCTCGGTGCCTTGTTCCAGAGCATTGTAATTGCTCGGCATCGGCGATGCCTCAACACCTTCTTCAGTGATTTTTCCTTCGGCATTGCGTTGTTCCAATACCTTCTGCAAAGTGCCAAGGGCATTCAGAGAACGCGGGAAACCCGTGTAGGCATAGAGTTGCGACAGGGCTTCCTTGATTTGGTTGACCGTCAAGCCGGCATCCAAGCCGCTGTTGATGGCCTTGGCCAAGGCGGTATAGTCGGCTTTGGCTTCGTTGCAGGCAATGGCCGACATTGCGGCGGCCTGCTTTTGGTTAAAACTCAAATTATTCATTTCCTTTCCCATTTTGGTGGTTTTGCTGCCGCACGAGGCAAACATCATTGCGGCGACAATTATTCCGATAATAAGAGGTCTTCTCATTTTATTATTGTGTATAGATTTCTGGTTGATTTTGTTTTTTTGTTACCCGTAAGTCTCAATCAGGTACTTCACAAAGTTTATGTCATTGAAATTGACAGTGCCGGTGTCGTGTTGGTTCATCGTAGCAATTTGAGCCATATCGTCATCGGTGAGGGCAAAGTCGAAGAGGTTGAAATTCTGTGCCATGCGTTCCTTGTGGGTGGATTTCGGGATAGCCACGATGCCGCGTTGAATGAGCCATCGGAGGGCTACTTGCGAGGCGGTCTTGCCGTACTTGTCACCTATGCTTGCCAGCATGTCGCTTTTGATGATGCCATCCACGCCCTGACCACCGAGCGGTCCCCAAGCCATCATCTTGGTGCCGAACTCGTTGAGCGTGGGCTCGATGCCGCGTTGCTGGATCATCGCATTGCATTGCAGCTGGTTCACCATCGGCTTTACATCCACATAGTGGGCGAAGTCGAAGAAGCGGGCTTGTTGGAAGTTGCTCACGCCGATGGCACGCACCTTGCCGTCGCGATAGGCTTTCTCCATTGCCCGCCACGTGCCGAACACGTCGCCGTAAGCTTGATGGATGAGCAGCAGGTCGATGTAATCTGTCTGCAACTTACGCAGGCTCTTGTCGATACTCTTGGCCGCTTTCTCCTCGCCAGCATTGCTAATCCATACCTTGGTGACGAGGAACAGCTCCTCGCGCTTGATGCCGCTCTTGTGCCAGGCACTCCCTACGCCTTCTTCGTTCTGATAAGCTTGGGCGGTGTCAATCATTCTGTATCCCACCTCCAGCGCGTCGCTGACACAACGCTCGCACTCTTCAGGGCTCACCAAAAACACACCGTAGCCCAAAGTCGGCATCTCCACGCCATTATTCAATTTGATGTATTCCATATTGTCGTTTGATTTATAATGAAGCCACAAGAATTTCTTTGATATCCTGCTCCGTCAGCGGCGCGTAAGCATTCTCCAGTCCTTCATTCACAGCAATGTGATGAGCCATTTCGTCAAGGCGGCTATCATCAATGCCCACCTCGCGCAAGTGCATTGGGATGTTGATGCTCTCGAAAAAGGCGTAGGTGGCATCGATGGCCTTTTCTGCAATTTCTTGTTTAGGCAACGAAGCATCAATGCCGAAAACGTTGATACCATATTTCACGAAACGGTCAAGAGTGCGCTCGCTGAGAATATGGCGCATCCAACGCGGGGTGATGATGGCCAGGCCCTCGCCATGGGTAATGTCGTAGTAGGCACTCAGGGCGTGTTCGATACCGTGACAGGGCCATCCTGACGGGCTGTTGCCAAGGGCATAGATACCGTTGCAGCCAAGGGTGCAGGCAAACATCATTTCGGCACGGGCACGATAGTCTTCAGGGTTCTCCAGACAAGCTTTGGCGTTCACCATCAGACTTTTCAAACCGGCCTCGCAGAAACCGTCGTTCAGTAGCGTCGAGTCCTCGCAGAAGTATTGTTCTATGATGTGGTTCATGGCATCGGCACAGCCAGCCGCCGTCTGTTTCTTCGACACGGTGAACGTGTAACGGGGATCAAGGAATGAGCAGACAGGGTAGAGGAGCGGGTCCAGATAACCGACCTTGTCATTGGTCTCTGTGCGCGAGATGACGCCGCCACAATCGTATTCCGAGCCTGTAGCCGCCAGCGTCAGGATATCTACGATAGGCAGTGCTGCTTTGGCCTTCACCTTGTAGGAAATGAGGTCCCAGGGGTCGCCGTCGTACTTGGCTCCTGCTGCGATGGCTTTTGAGCAGTCGAGCACGGAACCGCCGCCTACAGACAGGATAACGTCGATGTTGTTCTCCTTGCAGAGACGTACACCATCGAGCACGCTGGGGTTGTATTTCGGGTTGGGTTGAATGCCCGAGAGCTCTGTTATCTCGAAGTCTTTCAGCAACTCCTTCACACGGTCGTAGAGACCAATTTTCTTGATGCTGCCGCCACCGTATGTCAGCAACACACGCTTGCCGATAGCCGCCATTACTTCGGGCAGCTTTTCTACAACATTCTCGCCAAACACCAGGCGAGTAGGGGTCATGTAATCAAAATTTTGCATGGTTCTTGTTCTTTATATTTAACTTTTTTCAATAATCATTGCATATTTCCGGCATCCAATAGCGCCATCATTTGTTTCTGTTCGTTTCAGTCCTAATATAATGTTCTCCTATTCTATATTCTTAATCAATTTTGCTGGATTTCCTCCCACGATGGTGTTCGGGGCCACATCCTTGGTCACCACGGCACCAGCAGCCACCACGGCGTTGTCGCCAATGGTCACGCCGGGCAAGATGGTGGCGCCTGCCCCGATCCAAGCGTTTTTGCCGATGTGGACGGGCTTACAGATAAGTAGCATCCGGTCGTGGAGGTCGTGGTTGTTGCTGATGAGCTGTGCGTTGGCGGCAATCATCGCGTGGTCGTCGATGGTGATACCGCCGCGGGACATCATCAGGCAGTTGTTCATAATCATCACGCCCTTGCCCAATTTCACACGGTCGAAGCAGACACCTGTCAGTCCGGGCATCACGAAGCCGCCGTCCGCAAACACTTCACAGCCAAAGAGTTCCTTGGCGAGTGCGTTGTACTCGTCGGTGTAGGGCATGGTGTGGTTCAGTTTGAAAAGGGTCTGCGCTTGGCGCATGCCTTCCGCTAATTCCTCTGGAGTGCTTAATCTCGGGTCAACGATAATTTCTTGCATAACGTATTGGTTTTCTTTGTTTTATATTGTATTTATTGTCATAACCAATTTGACGATGCAAAAATACGGTGTTTTCTTTTGTGAAATTTTCACAAAAAACACCATTGTTTTCACAAATTGCAGAAAAAACACTTCGCTTCGGAAAGATTTTGTAATTTTGCATCCATGAAAATTGATTTCCTCTATTCCACCGATTTCCTCGTGATGAACGCACCGGAGCTGAGCCACACCTGCATGCACCTGCTGTGCACGGAAGGGGAGGGGAGCTTTGTGTTCAACGGGAAGTGCTACCACATTGTAAAGAACGACCTTGTGGTGATGCCTGATCCCACTCGTGCCAAGAACCTTGCTGCCGCCCCGGGAATGCGGGTGGAGTGGTTCGCCGCCGACAACAAGTTCCTTGGTGGACTGCTGCCGTCGAACAACTACAGCATCGGGGGCAGCATCAGCCTTAACCAGAACCCCGTCATCAAGGTCGATGACCGTCAGGCGGAAATCCTACTGGAGGACTTCCACCGCCTACGCGACCGCCTCGATGACCGCTACCTGCTCTTCTACCGAGAGATGATGGGGAGCCTCTGCCTGACGATGATATACGACATCTTTGAGCTTCACGCCCGCCGCGAGGCCACCGACACCCACAGCGACCGCACCGCCTATATCGTCCGTCAACTGACTGACTTGCTTGCCACTGGCATCAGCCGCACCGAACGCGAAGTGAGCTACTATGCCGAGAGACTGCATGTGTCGCCGAAGTATCTCTCCGCCACGGTAAAGCGCGTCACCGGCCACAACGTTAGCAGCTTCATCGACCGCTATACGGTGCCCATCCTGAAGAAGTATCTTAACAATGAGAAGCTTTCGCTCACGCAGATTGCCGATCGCATGAACTTTACCTCGCTCTCCTATTTCAGCCGCTACTGCACCAAGCACATCGGGCAGTCGCCGAGCGAGTACCGGCGCAGCTTGCAGCCGAAGGGGTGAGTTTTTCTTACCCAATCTCCTCCAACGCCCCTGTCTCTGAATCGATGATGAATCCGCGCACCACGATGTCTTTCGGCACGAGCGGGTGGGTGCGGATGGTCTCCACGGTCTTGCGGACGGAAGTCGGGGTGTCCTTGAAGCCCTCTAACCAGTGGTTCAGGTCAATGCCGCATTGGCGGATGGTGGCGAGCGTTTCGTCGGTCACGCCCCGGGCGATCATTTCGTGGTGGAAGTGGTCGTAGCTCATGTGGCAGGCCCCGCAGTGCGAGTGCGTCACCACCATGATTTCCTCCACCCCGAGCTCGTAGATGGCCACTATCAGACTGCGCATCGCCGAGTCGAAGGCGGAAATCACCAGCCCGCCGGCATTCTTGATGATTTTCGCATCGCCGTTCTTCAGTCCGAGTGCGGCGGGCAGCAGCTCCGTGAGACGGGTGTCCATACACGAAAGCACTGCCAACTTCTTGTCGGGGTACTTGTCGGTGAGATACTTTTCGTAGCCTTTCTGCGCCACGAATGTTTTGTTGAAAGCGATAATTTGGTCGATCATTGTCATTTTGATTTGGAAGGGTAAAGTATTTAATATAGGGATCCCAACATCCAAAGCGGAAGTTTAGCCCCGTCGGGCATATCCCAGTCGTCGGCAAAAACATAGGAATCCTTCATGCCTGCAATCTGTGAAAAGTCCTTGCTGCGACCGCCGATTTCGAAGGTGTATTTCGAATCCACTTTGAAATCCCCTTGTGTTTTGCCGTATTCCACGACATGGAACTCGGAGAGACAATCCACAGCAAAGGTCTCGCGAAGGGTACCGATTTCCACTTTGGCAGGGGCAAGGGCATATAGGATATTTGGGTTTTCCAAATACACCTTGTCTGGTTTTGAGAGTTTTCCAATCCTTTTTTTGTCAGAGTATAGCAGGTTCAGCACTTTGGCATCCCCGAGGTATTTAAGGTATTCCACCACGGTGTCGCGTCCTATTTCAAGAGCCGCGGCTATCTTGTTGGCATTCAGCTCGAAGGGCGTTTCACTGCAAATCATGGCGATAAGAGCCTGCAACTTCCTGACATTGGCGACATCCACTTTGCAGTTTTGGGGCAGTTCGGTTTCAATGATGTAGTTCACCACTTGCTCGATTTTCGTGTAATATTCGCCTTCGCCCTCCAACAAGAAAGGATAGTACCCCTTCTCCAAATATTCCTTGAAAAGAGCCACGGGCTTGCACTTTGAAGAAACCATTTGCCACAAGTCGTGGGGATGCGCCAAAATGTCCTCCAGCGTCCAAACGGGGAACGACAGTGCGTGGTAGAAACGGAGGGCTTCGCGGAATGAAAGACCGGGCATCGTGTATTTGACAGCCCTACGAGACAGGTCGGCATCCCCTTCCTTCAGGCGAAGGAGGGACGACCCGCTCACAATCAGCTTCAAATCAGGAAACAACTCGTAGATTTCCTTGATTTCGCGACTCCAATCCGTAGTGCCCGGCTTATATTTGTGAATCTCGTCTATCGCTAATAGTTCTCCACCTTGGATTACGAATTCCTCGGCCAGCTCCACCAACGTGCGAGTTGAAAAGTCCACGGTGTCGGCCGAACAATACAGCACCCTGCGGTCACCAGGCTGGTAGTTCAGTTTCAGGTATTGTTTTATAAGCGTGGACTTTCCCACCCCTTTTGCACCTATAATGGTGATAAGCCGAGAGTTCCAATGGATTTCGCCCATTTTTTCGCGGACGATATCCGTGCTGGTATTCGCTAACAGCCTGTCGCTCTTTCTGAATAGTGTGTCCATATACTTTAATTATCACGGTGCAAAAATAACAAAAATTGTTGCGCGCAGGCAACGTTTTTCAAAAAAAATGTTGTTTACGCGCAACAGTTGTGTCGCAACCTTTATCGCGGGTTGCAATACAACTGACTTTCCCTGACTTTCCCTGAAAAAGGTTGACAGATTTGGGAAGGTTAACCTAAATTGGTTTACATTGTTTCGTTCATATCCCTGAACCGGTTTACACCATCCCTGTTTAGGTTTACAATTTGCATGCCATTTCACTGATTCGGTTGACACCCGTTTTTTTTTTCATTGCCAGTGGACAAACCCGAGTGAGTTTTCTTTTGGCGGCGCAAAGATACTCATAATTTTGGTATCGGGAGGCCTCTCCCATGGATTTTTCCAGCATCTTTTCTGTAACCCGCTCTGTGTCATGCTGATCTGTATCTTCCTGCTTTTTAGAGTGTCCACGTATGTGCGGCTGCAGTACTGGCATCCGCGGTAGGAGTGGTGGGTAAGGTAGGGTGCGTCGCCTTCGGGCAGCGTGGCAAGGGCCATGCGCAACGCCTCCAGCGGCAAAGATACGCAAACTTTCTCATTCAGATACTTGTCCAGCCAGCCATACAGCACTACCGAACTGCTGATGTGGTACTTGGCCACAATCTCCGATGCCGGGCAACCTCGCTCGTGGTATTCCCGCACTATCGCAATTTTGTCTGTTTCGTCAAAAACATACTTGCCTGTCTCGACCTCTCTCCATTCGTACTCGTTGAGGTCAGGATTGTACACCCTCGTTGTTCGTGTCTTTTTCTTCATTTTCACTTTCGGTATTGCTCCCAAAAGTGTTAACTTTTTTCAGTATAAGACAGGTTGTAGCTGTTTTTATTCAACCAGCATCACGTATTGCATAAAACACATACTTTTTTATGCAGTACAGAATAGTTATTACATAAAAATCTTACGCCCACTCGAAGTTCTCTTTCCCCGCACCTGCCTCGAAGTGGTACTTGGCAATGCCGAGGTCAAGTTGGGCATAGCCGATGAGGGAGAACTTCGCCTTGGCCTCCACGCGGTTGCCATCGCGGAGCACGAACTTGAATTTCTGCTGGTTGACAGCGGTGGGGGCCAGGATGGCCGCTTCCACGCCCTGGCGGAACCATTCGGGCATGGTGCCGCTTGCCTCTGCGAAATACTCAAAGGGCTTGTTTTTGTGCTGCACCCCTTGGTTGGCACCATAGCCTAACGAGATGACACAGAATAACTTCTCGCCCTCCTCCACCTTGTACTGGTTGGGTTGCTTACGGAAAGAGAGTCCCACCCCGCAGGTGCTCAGTCCGAGCATCTGGGCGCGGATGACCACCTTCTCGCCGTAGTAGCCGAGCAGGGTGTCGTCGCCCTTCTTGCCGACGACCGCGATGTAGTTGCTAATACCGCTGAACTTGCCGTACTTAGCCATGCCGCCAGCGAAGGCATTGGGCTCGTCGGTCACCAGCTGCAGGTGGGTGCCGCCCTCGCGGTTGCACTCCTCGATGAGGACTTTCAGTTCTTCGATTTTCTCTGCCTCGATGGGCTTATCAATGTATTGCCGCACACTGTGGCGGGCAACGATAGCTTCTTGTAAGGTCATATTCTAAAATTCAATAATACTAAATTCAATAATCCTAAAATTCTCAATATCTCAAGATTGTAAAGATGTATTCTTTTTCATATCCTTCACCGTCACCATCGGATGGTGGTACTGGTGCGCTTTGGGTGTGGGCTTGTGGTTGAGCTCCACAGCTTGCTGCGGACAGAAGTGGACGCAGGCGAGGCATTGCGTGCAATTGCCGCCGCAATGGGCCTTGCCATCCGTAAGGGTAATGTTCCCTTGTGGGCACACCTCGGCGCAGATGCCGCAACCTACACAGAGGTCGGGGTTGACGGCGGGTGTAAGCATCGGTAGGGTGCGGCGTTGCACACCGGGAAGGGCACACAACGCGCCTATGGGTCCCCACCATGCATAATGCAGTCTGTGCGTACCGGCGGCAATCTCCTCGGTGATACGCTCCAACCGTTCGGCGTACTTCTCAAACTTCCACACCTGTTGGTTGGGGTTGCGGCCAAAGCCGACGGCACTGTTGTCGGGTACGCGGATTTTCTGACTATATGCCAGCTGCAAACCTTTGTCAGCCAGTAGTTTCTGAACCGTATGGATGGCGTTGCCGGCCTGAGCACCGCAGGGAATGACGATGAAGATGTAAGCCTCCTTGGGCAGCTGCAGCCACGGCAGCAACTCGGTCACCGCCCGCGGCGCGTTGAACCAGTAACTGGGATAGACCAGCCCGATGCGCCGCTCTTGTGACAAATCCTGGTGCACCGCTAAACTGAGCGGCATCACCGTTTCGTTGAGCTTCTCCGCTATGTGGCGGCTGATGGCCAAGCTGTTGCCCGTGCCCGAAAAATAGAGTATCATGATTGAATTATTTTAACATTGCTTCAATGTCGGCTTCCATCTCCTCGGGTGTTGTGGTGGGCGGGAAGCGTTTGATGACGGCGCCATCCTTCGAAACAAGGAATTTGGTGAAATTCCACTTGATGTCGCTGTCCTTCTCCACGCTCTTGCTGATGGTTTTGAACAGAGCCGCCGAAGCTTTGGCCTTCAAGCCCTTGTATTCTTCGGTCGGAGCCATCGACTTCAGGTATTCATAGATGGGGTGCGCTTCCTTGCCGTTGACGTCGATTTTCTTCATCAGCGGGAAGGTGACACCGTGGTTAAGACGGCAGAATTACGCAATCTCCGCATCGGAACCGGGCTCTTGGTTGGCAAATTGGTCGCAGGGGCAGCCAAGAATGACCAA
>X431_Quagga__coassemble_200_pt1 | contig 11653 bp, 9 predicted proteins | sample X431_Quagga__metabat2_high_PE_003 | metagenome-assembled genome bin X431_Quagga | reverse complement strand
GAGATTAGCCAGTACCCTTACGTCAAGCATGTCGACTATATCTCGAAAGAGGAGGCTGCGGAGATTTTCTCCAGTGACATCGGCGAAGACTTTGTGGGCTTCATCGGCTACAACCCGCTCTATCCGTCGATGATGGTCAACTTCCACGCCGACCTGCTGCCCCAGAAATCATCGCAGGTACTCGACGATTTCTGTGCTGCCATGAGTCGCCACGACTACGTCACGGGCGTCAACTACCAAGAGGTTGTGGTCAACGAGCTGTACGACATCTTCCACAAGCTCACCTGGTTCCTCATCGTTTTCATCGCCCTGCTGTTGGTGGTGTGCGTGATGATGATCCACAACACCATCAAGCTGGTCTTCTACTCGATGGGTGAAACCATACAGACCATGCGTCTGGTGGGTGCCACCCGCAGCTTCATCGCCCGTCCCTTCGTGCTCCGCGCTATCTTCATCGGCGCACTGGCCGGCATTATCGCCGACGTGCTGCTGGCCATCACCGTCATCGTGCTGGACAACCAGATGAACCTCGCACTCAACGACGCCGCCTATATCCCCTACTATGCCGCCATCGCCGCCGGCATCGTAGTGGCGGGCATGCTCATCACTTGGCTCTCGACACTCCCCGCCATCCGCAAACAGCTGCGGACGGAGATACGATAACTTTTGTGTTCGGGAATTTGTTAATTCGTTAATCAAATAACACGCTTATAAAATGAAAAACGAGAAAGAAAAAGAAATCCAGACCGTTGTCTTTGGTCGCACCAACTATATCTTGGTAGCCGTCGGCATTGTCCTGCTCGTCTTAGGTTACATCCTGCTTTCGGGCGGTGGCAGCGACGACCCCAATGTGTTCAATCCCGCCATGTTCGACACCCGCCGTCTCTATATAGCCCCGCTGTTCATCGTGGCTGGACTCATCGTGGAGATTGTCGCCATCCTGTACAAAAACAAGAAAGCGTGATGGTGAAGTTGTGAAGTTGTGAACTTAACGTCTTAACATCTTAACGACTTAACATCTTCACATCTTAACATTATTTTGCAGGCCGCTAACTTTTTAGTTTTTTAGTTTTTACTTTTTAGTTTTCTACTATGGAATGGTTTGAAGCCCTGATACTGGGTCTGGTACAAGGACTCACGGAGTATCTCCCCGTCAGCCGCAGCGGACATCTAGCCATCGGCGCCTATCTGTTCGGGCTCAACGGCGAAGAGAACCTGACCTTCACCGTGGTGGTGCACATCGCCACCGTGCTGAGCACCTGCGTGGTGCTGTGGCGTGAGATTGTCTGGCTGTTTGCCGACCTCTTCAAGTTCAAATGGAACGAGGGCACCCGCTACTGCCTCAACATTCTGGTTTCCATGATTCCGGTTGCTGTGGTGGGTCTGCTGTTCAAAGATCAGGTGGAGACCTTCTTCGGCAATGGACTGACGGTCGTGGGCATCTGCCTGCTCATCACTGCCGCACTGCTGGCTTTCTCCTATTGGGCCAAACCGCGTCAGCGCGAGAACATCTCTCCCCTCCACGCCTTCATCATCGGCATCGCCCAAGCCATTGCCGTGCTGCCGGGCCTGTCGCGGTCGGGAAGCACCATCGCCACGGGTCTGTTGCTTGGCAACAAAAAAGAGCGCCTGGCGCAGTTCTCATTCCTCATGGTCATCCCTCCCATCCTGGGCGAAGCACTGCTCAATGTGAAAGACATCGCCGAGCTGGGTCTGAGCACCGCCATGGCGGGTCTGTCGCCTGTGGCCCTGCTCGTAGGATTCATTGCCGCCTTTGTGAGTGGATGCCTGGCCTGCCATTGGATGATTGAATTGGTGAAACGTGGCAAGCTGATCTGGTTTGCTGTCTACTGCACCGTAATAGGCGTTGTGGCGCTGTTCTTGTAAAATGACCGTCGACGAACTGCTCGCGGGGATTGTCATCCCCATCGACAAGCCACGGCAGTGGACCTCCTTCCAAACGGTCAATAAGATCAAAGCCACCATCCGCAACCATTTCGGATTAAAGAAATTCAAGATTGGCCATGCCGGCACCCTCGACCCACTGGCGACAGGGTTGTTGCTGGTATGCGTAGGTCGCGCCACCAAGGAGATTGAACAGCTGCAAGCCGGAGAGAAAGTATACACAGGCACCATGGTGATCGGCGCCACCACTCCCTGCTACGACCTAGAGCAGCCCATCGACCACTACTACCCCTACGACCACATCACCCCCACCCTGCTGGAGACGGCACGGCAACAGTTTGTGGGTGACATCAAACAGATTCCCCCTATCTTCAGTGCTGTGAAAATCGACGGTCACCGTGCCTACGAGTACGCCCGTGCCGACGACCCCACGGCGCAACCCGAAGCCAAAACTGTCCACATCGAAGCATTCGACATCACAGCGTTCCGCCCGGGAAAAGAAAAGTCCGACTTGTCTGACCTGTCCGACCTCAACTCCCAACTCTCAACGCTCAACGCTCAACTTTCCAAAGCCCCCCATCTCTACAACAATCCGATAGAGACCATCCCCGACCACCTGCCTCAGCTTGACTTCCATATCCGTTGCGGCAAAGGCACCTATATCCGCAGCATTGCGCGCGACATGGGGGTGGCGCTGCAGTCGGGGGCTTTCCTCTCTTCCCTGCGTCGCGAAGCCGTCGGAAGTTACACCGTGCAACAAGCACTGACCCTGGATCAGGTGGAAAACTTTCTCACACAATAAATATAAATGAAACATTTATAAAATGAGATTCGTACAATATTTGTCTACATCAGTGAATAGTGATTAGTGAATGGTGAATGGACAAATGTATACTGACCACTGACCCCTTTATAGTTTTTAGCTTATAGTTTTTAGTTAGATATGAAACTCTCCTATTTCAATTTCAACCTGCCCAAAGAGCTTATTGCCGACCGGCCCGTCAATGCTGAAGAAAAAAATGTATTGAGTCAAGATCGCGACAGTTCCCGACTGTTGGTGCTGCATCGTGACAGTGGCAAAATTGAGCATCGTCAATTCAAGGACATGATTGACTATGTCGACACCGACGATGTGGTGGTTGTCAACAACACCAAAGTGTTCCCCGCTCGTCTGGACGGAGAGAAAGAGAAAACAGGTGCCCACATCACCGTATTCCTGCTGCGCGAACTCAACGAAGAGATGCGTCTGTGGGATGTGGTGGTAGAGCCGGCCCGCAAGATTCGTATCGGCAACAAACTCTATTTTGGCGAAGACGAGTCGCTGCTGGCCGAAGTCATCGACAACACCACCTCGCGTGGCCGCACCGTACGATTCCTCTACGACGGCACCCACGAGGAGTTTGTGCGTCTGATAAAAAGCATGGGCAAGACACCCATCCCCGATTATATCCTCAAAATGCGCGATATCGAAAGTTGGGACAAAGACCGCTACCAGACCATCTACGCCAGTGTGGAAGGCTCGGTGGCTGCCCCTGCGGCAGGCTTGCATTTCAGTCCGCATCTGCGCAAAAGGCTGGAGATTAAGGATGTGAAATGGGCAGAGCTGACCTTGCACCTGGGACTGGGCTCCACCATCGAGGTGGAAGACCTGTCGAAACATCGTATGAGTGCCGAGGAGATGCACTTGGACGAAGAGAACTGCAACCTCATCAATGAGGTGCACGCCAAAGAGCACCGCGTCTGCTGTGTCGGTGCCACCACGCTGCGTGCACTGGAGACCGCCGTCACCACCCCTGGCAAGATTTGTCCCTACGACGGCTGGACCAACAAGTTCATCTTTCCGCCCTACGATTTCACCATCGCCGACATGGTCATCAGCAACTTGCACTTCCCCAGCTCGTCGCAGTTCATCATGATCAGCGCCTTTGGCGGTCCTGAACTGACTCACGAGGCCTACCAAGAAGCCATCAAAGAGAAATACCGTTTCGGAGCCTACGGCGACGCCATGATGATTGTTTAATAGAGTTAAAAGGTTGAAAGGTTGAAGGGTTGAAAGGTTAAAAGGATTAAAGGTTTAAGTGTATAAAGGTTTAATACCAAGCCTTCACAAAAGCCAATATTCAATAACCAATAACCTATAACCTATAACCTATAACCACTCAACTCTCAACTTCCCATGTCTCCCCTGGCCGAAATACTGCGTCCCACGACACTCGATGAATACATCGGGCAGCAGCATCTGATTGCTCCCGGCAGTGCTCTGCGCACCCTCATCGACAGCGGACGCATCCCCTCGATGATTTTATGGGGACCGCCGGGTATCGGCAAAACCACGCTGGCCAGCATTATCTCCCACACGCTGCAACGTCCGTTCCACACCCTCAGCGCCATCAACAGCGGCGTGAAAGAGGTGCGCGACGTCATCAACCAAGCGCAGAGCGAAGAGGGAGCCATCCTGTTTATCGACGAAATCCACCGCTTCAACAAGAGTCAGCAGGACTCACTGTTGGGTGCCGTGGAGCGTGGCACCATCACACTGATTGGCGCCACCACCGAGAATCCCTCGTTCGAGGTTATCTCGGCACTGCTGTCGCGTTGCCAGGTCTATGTGCTCAAAGAGTTTGGCGAAGCGGAGATGCGACAACTCATCGACCGTGCCGTGCAGTACTACGCCGCGCAGGGTCGTGAGGTTCGCGTCGACGAGGCCGAGGCGCTCATGCGCATCAGCGGCGGCGACGCACGCAAACTGCTCAACGCCATTGAGCTGGTGGTGAACCGCACCAACGGAGCGGTGGTCATCGACAACAAGACCGCCACCGAGGTCATCCAACAAAACCTCGCCTATTACGACAAAGGCGGCGAGATGCACTACGACATCATCTCGGCCTTCATCAAATCCATGCGTGGCAGCGACCCCAATGCCGCCGTCTACTGGCTGGCGCGCATGATCGAAGGAGGCGAAGATCCTGTCTTCATCGCCCGCCGCATGCTGATTTTCGCCAGCGAGGACATCAGCAACGCCAACCCCAACGCGCTGCTGCTGGCCAACGCCTGTTTCGACGCCGTCACCAAGCTGGGCTACCCCGAATGCCGCATCACACTGTCGCAGTGCGCCGTCTACCTCGCCTCGTCGGTGAAGAGCAACAGCACCTATGTGGCACTCGACAACGACTTTGCCGCCATACGGAGAACCGGCGACCTGCCCGTGCCGCTGCACATCCGCAACGCCCCCACCAAGCTCATGAAAGAGATGGGATACCACGCCAGTTACAAATATGCCCACGACTACGAAGGCAACTTCGTCGACCAAGAGTTCCTGCCCGACGGACTGCAAGGTACCAAGTTCTACGAGCCCGGCGACAACGCCCGCGAGAAGGAGACACGCAACCTGCTGCGCTGGCGCTGGAAAGAGAAATATGGGTATTAGTGATTGGGAAATAGTGAATGATGATTGATTGTTAAAATTTATGGCGGAAGCGCTCCTCACTGTTGAAAACCTGAGCAAGTCGTATGGCGATAAAATGCTGTTCGACGATATTTCTTTTGGCATCAACGCAGGACAGAAGACCGCCCTCATCGCCCGCAACGGCTATGGCAAGAGCACACTGCTCAACATATTGACAGGCGCTACCCTGCAGGACGCCGGCAAAGTGACCTTCCGCAACGGCATCCGCATGGCCTACCTGCCGCAGAGTCCGCTCATCCACGAACATCAGACCGTACGCAGCTATGTAGCCACGGCACAGCGCCCCGAGCACGAAGACCCGTGGGACTACGAGCAGCGTGTGGAGGAGATTCTGAGCCGCCTGCATGTCGACCATCTGCTCGACCGTCCCATGCAGCAGCTCAGCGGCGGCGAACAGAAGAAGGTGGCGTTGAGCCACATCCTCATTGACAACACAGACCTGCTGCTGCTCGACGAGCCCACCAACCACCTCGACATCGAGATGATTGAGTGGCTCGAAGAATTCCTGTCGCGGCAGCGGCTGGCCATCCTCATGGTCACCCACGACCGCTACTTCCTCGACCATGTGTGCCAAGACATCCTCGAGCTCGACAACGCACGGCTCTACCACTATCGTCCCTATTCGGGCGACAGGGCCTACAGTGGGATAAGTCCCTACGAGTATTATCTGCGCAAGAAGGCGGAACGCGAATACAACGAGCGTACCGAGGTGGAGAAAGCCAAGCAACTCTACCGCACCGAGCTGGACTGGATGCGGCGCATGCCGCAGGCGCGCGGAACCAAGGCGCAAGCCCGCATCGATTCTTTCTACGAACTGGAAGAGAAAGCCCACACCCGTTTCGATGACAAGCGACCACAGATCACCGTCAAGACCGAACGCATCGGTGGAAAAATTTTGGAGATCAACCACATCAACAAACACCTTGACGGACACTGTCTGGTCGACGATTTCACCTACACCTTCAAGCGGGGTGAGAAAGTGGGCATTGTGGGACCCAACGGCATCGGAAAAAGCACCCTGCTGAACATCATGACGGGCGCGCTGCGTGCCGACAGCGGACACGTCGTCGTGGGACAGACCATCCAATTTGGATACTACACGCAGCAGGGATTGAAAGGTGCCGACGACCGACGTGTCATCGACCTGGTGAAAGACATCGCCGAACAGATTGACCTTGCCGACGGACGCAGCATGAGTGCCCACCAGTTCCTCTCCTACTTCGGCTTCGACAGCACCACACAGTACAACTACGTCGGCAACCTCAGCGGCGGCGAGCGGAGAAGGCTCTACCTGATGCAGGTACTCATGGCTAACCCCAACTTCCTCATCCTCGACGAGCCCACCAACGACCTCGACATCTACACGCTGGAGATACTGGAGCAGTTTTTGAAGGGCTATCAAGGTTGCCTCGTCATCGTCAGCCACGACCGTAGCTTTATGGACCATATCGTCGACCACCTATTCATCTTCGAGGGCGACGGCAAAATCAAGGACTACCACAGCAACTACAGCGATTATCGGAAGCAGAAGCTGCTGCAGCAGCGCACTACCATGTTGCAGCGTCGTGAAGAGAAGCCCATCTACGAGCGTGTGCGCAGCAACAAGCCCAAAGCCACCTACAAAGAGAAGAAAGAATACGAGGCGCTGACCGCCGAGCTGGAAGTCCTCAACCAAGAAAAAACCGACTTGGAGACCCTGCTGGCCGGCGGCACCACCGACACCGAAGCCATCACCAAAGCCTCCCACCGCATCGGCGAACTGATGGCCCTCCTCGACGAAAAAGAGCTCCGCTGGCTCGAACTCGACGAGCTAATGGGGAAATAGCTAATTTATCCGTTCTAACGCATCGCGGAGGATTTGTTCGTGATCGAAGGCCAAGGGGGGAATGGCGTTGATGGGCCACCATTGGGCTTTGGCGGCATCGTCGGCACCTTGGACGGGCAACTCATCAACGACGGCGTAAAAAACTACCGAGATGACACGCTCACGCGGGTCACGGTCGACGGCAGAGTAGGCGCCCAGCTGACGCAGCCCGCCGACAACCAGTCCGGTCTCTTCTTGCAACTCACGCAAGGCACACTGTTCGGCGGTCTCGTCCATATTCATAAAACCGCCGGGGAAAGCCCAGCAGCCCTTATAGGGGTCGTTGCCCCTTTCTATTAGCAACACTTTCAACTGCTGTCCGACGCGACAAAACAGGACACAGTCGGCAGTAACAGCAGGATGGGGATAACGGTAGGTGTACATTTGTTTAGCAGTTAGCGCTCTAATGTTAAGATGTTAAGATGAGAAGATGTTAATTTCACAATTTCATAACTTCACAATTTCGCACCTTCACAATTCAGAATTCTCAATTCTCAATTTCCTTCACTACGGCATAGGGGTATTCTTCGGAGAGGGTGATGACGTAGCGGTGCTGGCCGTCTTTGCTCTGGGTGTAACGCACGTTGCCGTCACTATAGGGATAGAGCGGACGTGTGGCGTAGATGGCGTAGCCGTACTGGTCGAGCCATTGTCCCAACTCCTCCATGCGTCGCACCGCCCCGACTGGCAGGTTGCCGTCGGCATCGGGACCTACATTCAGAAGCAGATTGCCGCCCTTGGCGACGATATCGCACAGCAGATGGATGAGCTGGCGCGCACTCTTGTAGTGGTCAGTGGGCGAATAGCTCCAACTCTCTCCCAGCGTCATGCAGGTCTCCCACGGATAGGGCAGCAGCGTGTCGGGCACCTGCTGCTCGGGCGTGCGGTAGTTCTCATATTTGCCACCCACCGAGCGGTCGACGATAATCATCTGCGGATGAGTCTCCCTCGCCATGGCAGCGATGCGCGGGATATTGACATCCTGTATGCGACGGTAGCAGCCCAGCCACTCCTCGGTCTCGGGCGTCAGACTCCAGTCAGGACGCACCCAGCCGCCGTCGAGCCAGAGGATGTCGATGCGACCGTAGTTGTGTGTGAGCTCATATATCTGGTTGTAGGTGAAGTCACAGAAACGCTGCCAACGGTCGCGATGTGAGGGGATGTCGTAATTGACATTGCGGTCGGGTGTGGTCCACTCGTGTGCCCAATAGTCATCGTTGTGCCAGTCGGGTTTGCTGAAATAGAGTCCTATCCACATATTCTGGTCACGGAAGGCGTTGATCACGCCACGCGTGAAATCGGTCTTTGCGGGACAGTCCTTACCCGTGCTGCAGTATTCGGTCTGGCGTGTGTCGAACATACAGAATCCGTCGTGGTGCTTGGTGGTGAAGACCACATACTTCATGCCGGCACGACGGGCCGTCTCCGCCCAGCCTTGTGGATTGAAATGCGTGGGATTGAATGTCTTGTTGAGTGATTGGTAGGCCTGCTTGTAGGCGACAAAGTCCGCCCCCGGATGCCCCTTGACTGGACGACCGTCAGCGCCAAGACTGTCGCGCACAATCCACGGCTCGTTACAGATGCTCCAACTCTCCACCACGCCCCACTGGGCATAGATGCCCCAGTGCATCATGAAACCCAGCTTCAGATCCTGCCACTCCTCCAACCGTTGCACGATGAGCGAGTCGGTCTCGGGGATGCTGTCGTGCTGCGCGAAGCAAGGGAAAAAGTAAAAACTAACTATTAATAATAATGTTATCTTCTTCATTTTCTGTTGTGATAGGTGAAGGGAATATCCTGCAAATCTTTATCGTCACTGGAGAAGCCCACCTGCAGGGTGAACGGGGTGCCGTCGGCAGGTTCTTCCAAAAGACCCGTCTCAGGGTTGTATTGGCGAAACCAGAAGGGGTCGAGCTGAATCTTGAAGGGTACTTTGTGGTCGAAATCGACGGTCGTGATGGATTGCACCGCTATCAGTTGTTTCTCCGGCGCGTCGGGGTCGTTTCCGCTTTTCAGGTAGACCTGGAGCACGGTGCGGTGGTTACGAGCATTCGGAGCGTCGGTATTGCACTGGCTCACCATGCCCTCGACGATGAAGTTGGCCTCGTCGACGGTGGTGGCGCCCCACAACTGGTGGTAGCTGTAGCTGAGACCGTAGCCAAAGGGAAACTCCACATGCGCGCGGTCAGCGTAGCGGTAGGTGCGCCCCTGCATGTTGTAATCCGAAAAACCGGGCAGGTCGTCAGTCGATCGGTAGAAGGTGACAGGCAGGCGGCCGAAGTCGTCGTTCCATCCATAGAGCAGATGATGCACAGCCAAGCCCATATACTGCCCGTCATACCAGCCCACCAACACAGCGTCGCAGTCGTCGATGACATTTTCCAAAGCAATAGCCGAGCCGGTACAGAGCACCAAGACCACACGGAATCCCTGGGCCTTGTATGCTTTTATTTCATCCACCTGTTCCTGCGGCAACTCAATACGTGTGCGGTCACCTTTATAGAACCCCTCTTTCTCCACGGGTAATTCCTCGCCCTCAAGTTGTGGATTCAATCCGCCCACATATACCAACGTCTTAGCATCGCCGGCACTGAGCTGATGATAACGGCTCTGCGCCTCGCCGATAGTGATGGTGTGCCTGGGGGTGCCGTTGTAGTTGCCAAGAGGCATGATGCTGTCCCATACATTCGGCCCTGCAAGTTGCAGGTTCTCATTTGCTTTCAGCGGCAATATCCCGTTGTTTTTCAGTAGCACCATGCTTTGTGTGTATGGTTGCAGTATGTCGGGGTCGCTATATACGCTATCGTTTATCAGCCGGGGTTCTTTAGTGATGCGCAGCCGCACCTTCAAAATGCGGCGCACATGCTCGTCCACCTTGCTCTCGGATACCAGTCCCTGCCGCACGGTTTCGCGTAAAGCGGGCAGACCGCTGCCACATTCCAGGTCCACCTCACGGCCGAAGGCGTCGCCGTAGGCATCTGCAGCGGTGGCATGGGTGCGGTGGCGCGGGATGACGGTGTCGGTCTCGTAGGCGTCGTTCAGCGCCCAGCAGTCGGTGACAAGGATACCGTCGTAGCCCCACTCGTTGCGCAGGATGTCGAACAGTCGACGGTTGGTGCAGCAGGGCTCGCCCGCTTGAGTGTTCACTCCTTGTTGGTCGCGGACTGTCAACCGGTTATACCCGCACATCACCTGTACCACCTCGCTATTGCGGATGATATACTCGAAAGCCGGCAGGTAGGTGGTGCGCAAGTCGCGGTCAGACACCACGCTGTTGAACTCATGACGCACGCCCTCGGGACCACTGTGTACCGCAAAGTGCTTGAGACAAGCGGCGGTAGACAACGAATAGCCAGCGTCCCAATAAGCTGAGTCCCAATTTTGTAACCCGTCGACACAGGCCTTGCCCATCAGGGCAGTGAGACAGGGGTCTTCGCCGTAGGTCTCCATTCCCCTACCCCATCGCGGATCGCGGAAGATATTGATATTGGGAGTAAAAAAAGTGAGTCCGCTATAGTCGCCATAATAGCCCGTATCCCGCGCCTCGCGGTATTTATAACGAGCCTCGGCTGCCACATGTTTGAAGACGCTATGCACCAACTCGGGATTGAAGGTAGCCGCCAGTGCGATGGGCATAGGATAGACGGTGGCCTCACCGGCACGACCCACGCCATGCAACGCCTCGTTCCACCAGCTGTAGGCCGGCAAACCCAACCGCTCGATGGCAGGATTATGGTGGACCATCAGCGATAGTTTTTCGTCGAGAGTCAGCTGCTGCACCAACCACTCCACCCGATTGTCGAGCGACAACGAAGTATCCTGCCACGGCAACGACTGAGAACGGGCCGTGTGACTGAAAGCGAATGACAAACAGTAAAAAGCAAAAACTAATATAAGGTGCCGTTTCATATTCTCCTATCTACTTTGCAAAGATAAAATAAAAAAAATAGAAATCACACCGTGATAATTCGAAAAAAGTTCGTATCTTTGCATCCGCTTTCGAAAGAAAAGAAACGCTTGATCTGCTAGCTCAGTTGGTTTAGAGCGCTTGCTTGACAGGCAAGAGGTCACAAGTTCAAATCTTGTGCAGATCACAAAAGCCGCCTCAAAAGGGCGGCTTTTTTATTGGTAAAAACTAACGGGGCGTCTCGTTGAGACCATTAGAAGTTGTACTTGACCAGGGCGCAGATGCGGTGGTTCATGACCTGATGCAGGTTGTCATTATTGCGGACAGCGCCGTGGGTATCGAGGTCGCCATAAGTGCAGGCGGTCCATTCGTATTCGAGGCCGATATTGAAAGCCTTTACATTGTAACTGATGGAGGGGGCGATGCGGTAGATGCTGTTGAGTTGGGTGAAGTTCTCGCCACCTTTCATGTAAATGCGGTAGGCGCCGCCTCCCCTGGCAAAGTCATGGAG
>X431_Quagga__coassemble_199_pt1 | contig 11663 bp, 7 predicted proteins | sample X431_Quagga__metabat2_high_PE_003 | metagenome-assembled genome bin X431_Quagga | reverse complement strand
GGGGTGCCGTAGTCTATAATATATGTATTAGGAGTGCTGGAAGCGATGACGTTGGCGGTGCTGGTGGCGTAGACCTCGATGCGGGTCACGGCGCCTTCTCCTATGAATTGACCTTGGCCGTAGAGTTGGGAATATATATAGTGCCCATTATTTAAATCGTCAAAGTAAGGATAGACGGCGTACGGTGCTACGGAATCAATGTAGGAGTCGCCGTAAGAGGAATAGAACTTGTAGTAGGCGATGTCGAAGCCCTCTGCGGCCGTGACGCTCACGGAGCCATAGTAGCCATCACCATACTGGACTATCCAGCCGCCATTGCCCCACTCCAGATCACCCGCGAGGGTGACGGTGACGGTGTCGTTGGTCTGGGAGTTGGTGATGAGGGCATTGGAGGAGGGAATGATGGTGGTGAGCAGCACGGGCTCGCCCTGGGGCACGATGGCTTCGAGGGTGCCGCCGTCGGTCTGGGTGAGGGTGAGGGTGGGCTTGTCGTTGAAGACGGCCAGGAGGTCTTTGTCGTCGCTGGGCATCACGAAGGTGTAGCCGCAGGCGTAGTTGCTCACGGTGTCGAGGCCGTCGATGGCGCTGAGGTAGTGCGCCGAGTCGGGCGTGGCGGTGACGTTGACGGTCAGGCCTTCCATGACGCTGTAGGTGCCGTTACCGGTCTTGGTGATGCCGTAGGGCATCTTGGGTTGGGTGCCGGCCGTGCAGGTGATGAGCCAAGCGAAGGAAGCTCCCCCTTCAAGCCGGCAAGCATAAAAGCCGTTGCCTTCGAAGGCACCTTCGATGCGGATAGTGACCGATTGTTCGACTTGGATTTTCCTCAACTTGTCAGATGGTCCCTGTACTTGGGCATCCATGACATTGGCATTATAGCTGAAGGTGGTGTCGTAGGGCAGGCTGCTAACGGTAAAAGACCTGCTGTCTTGTGGGTTGTCCAAATTTCCGAAGGTGATGTTGTAGACGGTGTCGTACGTCACGCCGTCGAGCTTAACGGTGCCGTAGCCCTCTCTGGCGAGGGTGAGGGTGTGGTTTTCGGGGTAGACGGCCACGAAGCGCTGGCCGCAGGTGAGATCGCTGAAGCCGCCGAAGTCGCGGTCGGTGTTGTGGTTGTTCTGGTCGTCGGCCCAGAAGGCGAAGTTCCTGCCTTGGCCGTCGTCATCGTTGGCGATGAAGCCGAAGGAGCTGTTGGCGAGGGTGGGGTCGTAGTAGAGTACGGTAGAGTCGCCGCCGATTCCGGGGCGGGTGTAGGAGATGAAGTCCTGTACAGGCTGGACGGCCACGCTGACATGCGGTCCGAGGACGATGCTGTCGAGGAGCACGGCCTTGACGACCTTGTTGGCGCCGGGCATGAGGAAGTTCCAGTTGCCGGTGAGCTCGTCAAGGGCAGGGACGTAGGGGTCGGGGAAGTGTACGGCGAGGGTAGCCAGCGGGTAGCCGCTATTTGTACCTAGTTCTGTCACCACAAGGCCGTCGGAGTTCTCCGTCGCGGCAATGCGTTTACCTTCGTCGGCGAAATGGTAGCTGCCAGTACTGGCCCTAAAGAGGAAGGAAGCGCCCGTTGCGCTCTCGGTGACTACTTGATCCGTGATATTGGCGCGCACCAACGTGAGAGGGACGTTGCCGTAGCTGCCGGGCGTGCAGGCGACGATGTAGTCGCTGTTTTGTTGGATTAGACAAAGTTGGGTAGGGTTGAACTGGTCGCCAACGTGTATCACGTCGCCCTCCTGGAGCGTGGTGTACACCTTGGCCGAGGCTCCCAGTGCGCCGAAGAGCATCAGCGCCAGGAGCAGTAAACTTTTAATTGTTTTCATAAAAGTGTTATTTAGTTGATTAAATTGTTTTCTTCTTAGTCGCTTCGCGTTTCTTGGTCGCTTCGCTCAAAATTGTAAGAAAATTTATTTCGAAAATTATAAGATAATCTGTTTTTCTATAATTTTTTGATTCAATTTTTCTATAATTTTGAGCCCTTTAGGGCGACCACTACAAGAGCGTCATCTTGCTGTCGCAGGTTTTTTATTTCTCCTGCTCGGCCTTTCGGCCTCGCGAGATCTATAAATCTTATAAATTACCCGTTTCGCGGAATTTTTAGTTTTTAGTTTTTACTTTTTAGTTTTAATTGCCGCCCGAGCGGGTTAAATTAACTGCCATTTATAGTTCGACTGTTGGGCGGGGTCGTATGGGTCGGATGTAGAAACGTCGCCACCATTTAAATATCCTCGACCGCTCGATATCCAACCCTCACCGTCCTCTAGCACGCCGGGGTTGCGGGCGATGATGTCGGCCCATGTGGTGCAGCCCGTGATGTCGAGGGTGATGCCGTCGATGGTGACGAGCACCACCTCATCCTCCAGCGTCACGCTCTTCACGCGGCGGGGGTTGGCGGGCATGAGGGTCACGCTGTCGGTCTCGACGATCATCAGCGAGTCGTGGTCGATGGCGGCGGTCTTGTCGACGCCGTTGACCAGCACCGTCCAGCCGGCGGGGATGTTCTTCAGGGCATGGGCCTCGTAGTACTCCACCTGCAGCTCCAGGTCATAGTCCGGCGTCTGCCCCAGCGTCCACTGGTTGGCGCCCGACTTCGTCAGCTCGATTTCCTGGGCGGCAGGGCGCAGCACCTTGAGTGTGGTGACATGATTATTGATGTAATTGCTCTCGCTGCTACGGGCAATCAGTAAGGAGTCGGCATCCTGTTCCAGCACAAATTTCTCGACCACGGGATCGCCGCTCTCGTTGTACCCGCTGATGCCGGGAGCTGTGGTGAAAAGCAGCGTCGTTCCATTGGCGGCGTAGATGACGGCTTGTTCCGTTCTTGTTTTGTTGTTGTTATAGCACACGGCAATCAACAGCGTGTCGCCCGTTTGGAATGAGCCCGTTGCCGGCTTGATGGAGATATAATGGTTGTTTGAGTAATTATATTTTGCTCCCATCAAGATGCTGTTAATTAAGTCCGTGTTGTTGTGAATACTAACAGTGGAAGTAGACATACCTTCGCCAAACCGCATCGAGCCGGTAGTGGCTGTGGCGGGGTTCGACGAGAAGTCGACCTCGAATACTGCCGTCGGGCCTTGCGCCCAGGCTCCCGCGCCGCCGAACAGCGTCAGCGTCAGGAGCGTCAAAATGCTTTTTCTTAAACTTTTCATTGTCGTTATGTTTTTAATTTGTTGTTTCTTTTAATCGGGAGTTAAAGCGGGAGTTATAGGAGGGAGTTATTTTTAACTTCCATTTTAACTTCCATTTTAACTCCTTTCATCATTCTTACAGAGCTTCGCCGCGAGGGGGTTAGTCGTTGAGAAAGCCGAGATGGTATACGACTGTCGACGGGTCAATTGTGGCCGTCGGGGCTACCGGCTCATAATTAGAATCAAGCAGTATCTGGATATTATGATATTTCACTTGACCACCTTCTGTTGACCAATTATCGTTATCCAGTCGGCCAGCATTGATGGCTTGTTCCCAAGTCTCGCCCTGGCGATAAATGAAGTTAGCGCCGTCGATATTGGTTAAGAACAGCCATTGACAATCATTGAAGGGGGGGTAAGCATTATCATCTACATACACCGGGTGACCATCATGACAGAGAAAGGCGCCGTTGGAGGTCAGCTTCACATAATCGCCGTCTTGGTACATTACGCCCGGGTTGTAGCCGATGACGGTGGACCAGGTTTCGAGACCGTAATCGGAAGCATAGAGCAGCGTCACGCCGTCGAGGATGGCGGATCTCAGCACGGTGACGACGCAGGTGTCGGCCACGCCGCTGCCGTCGTTGGCGGTGGCGATGATATTGGCGGTGCCGGCGGCCATGCCGGTCACCATGCCCGTCGTGGCGTTGACGGTGGCGACGGAAGTGTTGTCACTGCTCCAGGTGTAGCTCTTGTCCGCAGCGTTCTCGGGCAGCACCGAGGCGACGCTCAGTGTCATGGTGCTGTCCTTGGCGAGGTAGGCCGTCTGCTTGTCCAGCACGATGCTCTGCACCGCCACAAACTTCACAGCCTTCACGCTCTTCACCTTCTTGGTGGTGCCGCTGTAGGTAGCGGTGACCTGCGAGCCCGACATCACATTCCCCAGCACCTGGTCGCCCGTCACAGATTCGTCGCCCGAAGCGATGCTCCAGTTGGCGGCATCCTCGGTGCCCTCGGCCATGCGCACGGTATGGGTGGGGATGATGACGACAGTCTTCTGGTTCGAGATTGTGGTGATTGTGTTGCTGCCGTCCGTCAGAGTGTACTCCACGGTCGTCTGGGTGAAGTCCACGTTGTTGGCAAAGGCTTTTCCATCGGAGGCGCTACTTTCATTTTTATGCCTGCCGCCTGCACCGCCGGTGGCAGTCACAGTGCCGCCCTTGTAGGTCAGTGTGCCTGCGAAGGCTACGCCGCCGATGCCACCATATGGGGCTTCGATGTCGCCGGCGTTGCCGCCTGCACCGCCGGTGGCAGTCACGACAGCGCCATCCTGTACGATGATGTTGCCGCTGATGGCTGCACCACCGTTGCCAGCGGGATAAGCAACCGCATCCCAATCGTCGTACCAACCGTCGTTTCCATTCGCGCCGGTGACCACGAGCGTGCCGGGGCCTTTGACGGTAAGTGTGCCGCTGGCGACGTTGATGCCGCCGGTGACGGTGACGGTCACGTCTGAGTTGATAGTTAGTGTGGCGTTGCCGTTGACGGTAATCGCACCGAGGTTTTCAGTAGCCGTGGCGGTGTAGGTTCCACCCGTCCATTGTGCCCTAGCGGGCCCCATGGTCGCCGCTGCTATCGCCAGCACAGCCACCAATGTCTTGAATAATCGTTTAATCATATTGTTTAAGATTTTGATTGTTAATATTAATTGTTAGTTGTTCGTTTGTTTTTCTTTTTTCTAGGCTTTTCTAGGTTCTCCTAGGTTCTCCTAGGCGGTCCTAGGCTTTCCTAGGCGGTCCTGGGTTCTCCTAGGCGGTCCTAGGCTTTCCTAGGCGGTCCTAGGGTTTCCTAGGGTTTTCTAGGCTTTCCTAGGCGGTCCTAGGTTCTCCTAGTCTAGCTTCCAGCTCTTGGATTCGGGCTTTGAGCTGTCGGTTCTCGTCTTCGAGGGCCTGCAGGCGGGCCTCCTGCTCGCGGCGGTAGCCGGTGCGGGCGGCGTGCATGCGCTCCTTGATGCCTCCTTCCTTGACAAAGCGCTCCTCCAACTTGCTGATATAAGAACACATCATCCGGTCGGTCTGGTGACAGAGCGTCAGCAGCAGGTTGGCCATCTCCTCGTCGCTCATGCGCTCGACCAGCGGCGCGTAGTCGCTGTAGTCGTTGTGGGCGTGGCAGAAGTCGCGCAGCTGCCGCTGGCGGGGGCTGTCGGCGGCCCAGAGGTTGAGGTGGTGCGTGTTGAGGTAGTCCTGGTAGTCGGCGCGCAGCTCCTGGAGGCTGCCGCGGGCCACGTTGAGGAGCTTCAGCTCCATCTCCGAGCTCGTGAGGCCGTCCTCGCTGCCTTCGACGATGTTCTGCTTGCCGCTGCGGGCGGCCTGCACCATCTGATCCACCGTCCTGTCACCGTGGGCAGGGAGGAAGCGTCCGCAGAAGGCGACCGTCAGCTGGTAGATGGCGTCGCTCTTGCGGTAGAAGTAGAGGTCTTTCCAGACCACCGCCTTCTTGAGGACCCTGCCCGGGGTGTAGTTGGGTGTTGTGTCCATTGTTGTTGTTTTGTTTTCTTTTTTCTAGGCTTTTCTAGGTTCTCCTAGGTTCTCCTAGGCGGTCCTAGGCTTTCCTAGGCGGTCCTAGGTTCTCCTAGGGTTTCCTAGGGTTTCCTAGGCGGTCCTAGGTTCTCCTAGGGTTTCCTATAAATTCTCAATTCTCTAAAATTCACCCTCGTTGTGTCTCCTATCCAGCTTGTGCTCAGGGTGAAGGTGATTGCTTCCATAGTATCCTTTGTTTTATTGTTGTCCTTTGTTGTCGTTTCAGTTGTCCTATGCACAATAATAATCTGCAAAGATACGAATTTTTGCTGGATAAATTAGAATCAGGGGGTTGAATAAAGATTCGGGCCCGTTGGAAGGTTTGCGCGTTTTGTTGAACAAGTGGCCCCTGCTGGTTTCACCTTAGCGCATTTCGAGCAGCGACGACACGGTGTGGGTGCAGAAGCGGCGCAACAGCGGTATACGGCGCGCCAACGGCGACAGCGGAAGGCCACGGTTGCCACGGTTGTCCCAGGTGTTGATGGGCTCGCGACGCCACGGCTCGGTATAGAGCACGTTGAATCCCTGCTTCCGGCATTCGCCCCGGAAACCATACATCGCGGCAGGACTTTCGACCGCCATGATGCGGCCGCCTGGTGCAAGCAAATTCTTGATTGTCTGTATGAAAAGCGATAGCTCGTCGGCCACGAGGGCGGCACCGACATAGTAGACCGCCACCAGGCTGTAGGGGCCGGAGACAACGTTGGGCAGCGCCTCCACCTTGTCGGCTTCGGCGAGGGGCTTCATATAGCCCAACGCATTGAGCAGACGTATCTTGCCGTTGTGACCAAAGGCGATGCCCAGCATCCTGCCGTCGATGGGGAAGGCACCGTAACGTTTCATGTGACGCAGATAGCCCTCATGGATGTCGAGGGAGAACTCCGAAATGAAGAGTTTGTCGTCACTGTGCAACTGTTTCATGGTAGTGTTTGTGGTAGTTTTGGGATTCGTTTTAACGTACAAAAGTGCCAGTAATATTATATATACACAAGCGCGTAGACAAAAAAAGATAACAGCGTGACGAAGAAATAGCGGAAGGTGACGGAGCGTTGTCGGAAAATTGCACCAAAAGAACTGACCCTCAGTATAGATAGTGGTCTTCATAACTTGTTGTCACGATAGGAACGAGGGGGAAGGGCGTACACGGGAGTACGCCCCTACGAGGGGGGGGGGATTGGACTAATTGGTCTAATTGGACCAATTGGACTAATAGGTTGCGGGCGTACACGGGGGTACGCCCCTACGGTTGGGGTTGTGGGTTGGGGTTGCGGGGTGGGGGTTGGACTAATTGGACCAATTGGTTGCGGGCGTACACAGGAGCACGCCCCTACGGTTGGGGTTGTGGGTTGGGGTTGGACTAATTGGACCAATTGGACTAATAGGTTGCGGGCGTACACGGGGGTACGCCCCTACGGTTGGGGCTTGGGGTTGGGGGTACTAATTGGACTAATTAGACTAATTGGACCAATAGGTTGCGGGCGTACACAGGGGTACGCCCCTACGAAGAATGGGGCCAATTGGTCCCATTGGACTAATATGCCCCGTGGGGATAATGCGATTTCCTGTTGTACGACAATTTTTTTCATATATTTGCAGCGTGATTTTTCCCCTTATTTTTAATTAAAACGCTTATGCGTAAGTTTCAATATTTATTTATCATCTTATTGATTTTCATTGCCGTTGGATGCTCAAAGAAGGGCGACCGCACGACACCGACGACCGCTTTCACCGATACGCTCTACAACGTCAGGGCAGCGATGGAGGTCTTTGACCAACGACCCGAAGAGGCGATGTCACTTATCGACTCGGCAGTGCAGGAAGGCACGATTGGGGACGAGATGGCCCTGATGCTGAAAGCCCGCCTCTATAGCCAGTCGAGCGCACCGCAGCACCTCGACTCGGCACATCATATCCTTGAGGGACTGATGGATAGCCCATTTGTAAACGAGGACGACAACCGCGAGATGGTGCTCGACCTGCTGGTCAACACCTGCCGCAAGCAACACAACTACGAGCAATGTCTGCGCTGGGCCACCGCCAAAGCCGACCTGTGCCGTCAGAATGGCGAAGAGACCGAGGCGCTGCGCACCGAAGCCGAGATAGGCATCATCTTTGCCGAGCTGGGCGACGAGGAGCGCGGCCTGGCCAAGCTCAACGGCGTGATCGCCAACCTGGACGGACAGCATAACGTCGACGAGATGGACGCCTGCATCATCGCTATCAAACGCAAGATACAGGTGCTTCAGGAGCTCGAACGCCACGAGGAGGTGATACCGTTGGCACATCATATCATCGATATGGTCAACGACTACCAGCAGCACCACGAGGCGTACCGAGACAACTCGTACCGACTCTCCAACGACCCCGAGGAGACCCGCCTGTACTGCGCTTTCTTCCGCGCACAGGCGCAGGGCTACCTGGCCTACTCCTATGCCTCGCTGGCCGAACAGAAGGAGGGCAACAAAGCGGCGGCCACCCCGGATAGCAAAGGGGGGCATGCGATCAGCAAGACAGCGGCACGGGATTCCGCCTACCACTACCTGGCCCTTTTCGAGCAGAGCAGCTTCGGCCACAGCCTTGACGGACGCTGGTCGATAGCACCCACTTGGTTGCTGATGGGCAGCTACGACAAGATGCTGGCCACCTATGACGAGGTAGAGGGCCAGATGGGCGACGACACCATCACGATGGAATACCTGGAGATGCTGCGCGGCCGCGCCGTGGCCGCCAACGCCATGGGCAACCTCCACGCCGCCATCAACTACTGGCAGCGTTACGTGGCACTGGGTTATTACCTCAACAACAAGATACACAAGAGTCAGGTCCACGAGTATGCCGTCCGCTACCGCCTGCAGGAGGAACGCCTGAACACCGAGCGCGAGGAGGCCGCCAAACAACGCATCACCATCGTGGCTATCCTGCTGGGTATCATCGTGGTGATTGTGGTGGTGTTCGTCGTGATGCTGATACGCCGCATCCGCGCCATCGAGGCAAAGGACACGGTGATTACGAAGGAGATTACCGAAAAAATTGAGAATACGGAGCCCTATACGAAGCCGGTGGAGACGGTGGAGACGGTGGGCGGCAAGCCCGTCGACAAGATTACGCGCGCCGACCTTCTGATGTTCAGCGACAGCGAGATGTTTGTGTTCTTCAGCTATGTCATCGTCACGGAGAAGCTGTTTCTGAATTCCGACTTCGGCCGTCAGCAGCTGATGGACCGCTTCCGGCTGTCGAAAGACCGCGTCGGCGCCGCCTTCTCGAAAGGTAGCAAGTTCCACTCCATCAAGAACTACCTCAATGAGGTGCGCCTCGACTACAGCACCCGTCTGCTGGCCGAGGAACCCGACCTGAATTTCTACGAGGTGGCCCTGCGTAGCGGCTACACCTCGTATATCGTCTTCTCGCGCAACTTCAAGCTGCGCTATGCCATCACCCCCACCGAATTCCGCGAAAGAAAAGACATCAACCTCCCCATGCTGGAGGACGAAGAAGATGGCGAAGGCGAATGATTGGTTATGGGTTATAGGTTATTGGGAGGAATAGGGCTAATTGGTCCAATTGGTCTAATTGGTCTAATTGGTCTAATTAGTCCAATTAGCCCCGCAGGGGCGTCAGATCTTAGGCGGGGGCAACGCCCCCGTGTGGGGCAGCGCCCCCGTGTTGGGGCAGCGTCCCCGTGTGCGGGAGATTTATTCCCCCAAACTGAAGGCGAAGGGGAGCAGGCTGTCGATGTCGTCGAACTGGCGCAGGCGGCCGCCTTGGAGCCAGAGGGTGACGCCGATGGGATCCGATTGGCGGCGGCGTGTCTCGGCCAGCACCTGCAGACAGGCACCACAGGGCGACGCCTCAGTGAGGCGACCCTCGGTATCGCGCGCCACGACGCAGAGGTGCACCGCAGCCACGCCGGGATGCTGCGCGGCGGCGGCGAAGAGCGCCGTGCGCTCGGCACAGAGACCCGACGGATAGGCCACGTTCTCCTGGTTGGAGCCCGACACGACGGTGCCGTCGGCCAGCAGCAGGGCGCTGCCCACATGAAACTGGGAATAAGGGGCATAGGCGGTGTCGGCGGCAGCGATGGCAGCCTCCATGAGCCGACGCAGCTCGGGCGACAGTTCGGCCATGCTTTCAAACTCACGGTAGCGGATGGTGCGTGTCTTTTCCATATTTTTTGTAATTTTGCAGAATTCTCAGTTCTCTAATTCTCCTGCTCGCGCTTCGCGCCTCGCGAAATCTATAAATCTATAAATCTTATAAATTATGCCTTACTCATGCTCTGCCCGGAAGTTCACTGGACTTCCTCTTGCTTCGCGTAATTTTTAGTTTTTACTTTTTAGTTTTCTCAATTCTCAATTCTCAATTTTAATAATTACGTTCTGGCCGCAAAAATATTGTGTTGTAGGTCTCTCTCCGATGGACGATATTACCGACGTGCCGTTCCGAAGCCTGTGCAAAAGTTTCGGCGCCGACCTGCTGGTCACCGAGTTTGTGGCGTCGGAGGCCATCAACCACGAGGCCGAGAAAAGCTACCGCAAGATGCGTTTCGAGGAAGGCCAGCGGCCGCTGGGCATACAGATTTTCGGTGCCGACGAGGCCGCCCTGCTGCAATGTCTGGAGACCGTGGAGGCGCAGCAGCCCGACTTTATCGACATCAACTGGGGCTGCCCCGCCCGCAAAGTGGCGGGCCGCGGCGCCGGCAGCGGCATGCTGAAAGACCCCGCACTGCTGGTTCAGATCACCGCCTCGGTGGTGCGCCACGCCCACCTGCCCGTGACGGTGAAGACACGGCTGGGCTACGACGACAGCGACAAACCCATCGTGCAGCTGGCCGAGGCGTTGCAGGACGTGGGCGTGGCCGCGCTGAGCATCCACGGCCGCACAAAGTGCCAGATGTACCGCGGCGAGGCCGACTGGTCGCTCATCGGCGCGGTGAAGAACAACCCCCGCATGACGATACCCATACTGGGCAACGGCGACATCACCACGGCGCAGCAGGCGCTGGAGGCACGCAACCGCTTCGGCGTGGACGGCATACTGATAGGCCGCGGCGCCATTGGCAACCCCTGGATTTTTGAACAGACGCAGCGGCTGCTGCGCAGCGAAGCGGAGCGGCCGGTGAGCGTGGCAGAGCGCGTGGAGGTGTGCCGCCGCCATATACTGCAGTCCGTGGACTTCAAAGGCGAGCGCGCCACCCTCTTCGAGATGCGCAAGCACTACGGCAACTATTTCCACGGCCTGCCCCACTTCAAGCCGTTCCGCATGGGACTGGTGACCCTCACCGACCTGACGGAGCTGCTGCACCTGCTGGAGAAAATAAAGGAAGAATATGGAGAAGTTGAAAGTTGAAAATTGAAATTATTGCTAGGAAAACCTAGGATAGCCTAGGAAAACCTAGAAAATAGCTAACCACTGACCGCTTTTTAGTTTTTAGTTTTTACTTTTTAGTTTAAAAATAATATGAACCTCAAATCAATTCTTACCGCTTTGCTTTGCTGGCTTTGCTTTGCTGGCTTCGGCAAGGAGGTCTATTGGACTCCCGAGAACCTGCCGATGGTACACCTGCAGGATGCCCGGCGCTATGTCTGCAACCCCGACGGCATCCTGTCGCAGGAGGCTGTCGACAGCCTGGACCGCGAGCTGGCGCTGCTGGAGAAAGAGACCGGTGTGCAGACCGTCGCCATCGTGGTGGGACACATCGAGGGCGACGACCCCTACAGCTTCGGCCAGGCGCTGGCCGACAAATACGGCATCGGCCACAAGGGGCGCGACGACGGCCTCATCGTGCTGCTGTGCACGCTGGACCGCAGCTATTCCATCCTCACCGGCGACGGGCTGGAGGGCGTGCTGCCCGACGTGGTGTGTCACCGTGTGGAGCAGAACGTCATGGTGCCGCTGCTGAAGAAAAGCGAGTGGAGCGAGGCGATGCTTGCCACCATCCACGCCCTGGACCGCTGCATACCTG
>X431_Quagga__coassemble_192_pt1 | contig 11848 bp, 11 predicted proteins | sample X431_Quagga__metabat2_high_PE_003 | metagenome-assembled genome bin X431_Quagga | reverse complement strand
GCGAGAAGATCGCCGACAAAGTAACCAACTACTTTGTGGACTCGCACAAAAACATCAAAGACTCGCTGACCGACTTGATGCAGATTCTCTACAAATACCTGCCCGGCGACAGCATAAATGAAGAGCTGATTGAAATGGTCTTCGACATACTGCAACTCGCCGAGGATTTGGAAAAACACTCCCTCATCGAGGAACGGCTGCTGATGCCTGCCGACGACTACGAGCTAAGCGACCGTGAGAAAGAGGTACTGCTACTGGTAGCAAAAGGACTCAGCAGCAAAGAGATCGCCGACAAGCTCTGCGTATCGATCCACACCGTCAACTCCCACCGAAAAAACATCAGCCAAAAGACGGGCATCAAATCAGTCGCCGGCCTCGCCGCCTACGCCATGATTTGCAAACTTTAGAGGGTTTTGTTAGTTAATACCGTAGGGGCGTACCCCCGTGTACGCCCGATTTACAAGATTTCGCGAGGCGGAACGCCGAGCAGGAGAAAATAAAGTTATAAACCACGCCGAAGGCTGGAGAATGAGAAATATACAACACTGAATAACAAAATATTACAAAGCAAACAATAAAAAAAAGGAAAAAAGTAGTCGCTAATTGAAAAAAATGTAGTAATTTTGCACCCGCTTTTGAGAGTCAGACTGTGGATTGTTGATGCTCTTTCCCGGGTGAAATCAAAGCGGTCAAAACACGTCAAAAGAACAAGTTATGGCAAAGAAAAATAAAGACGCAAGAGTTCAGGTCATCCTGGAATGCACCGAACAGAAGAACAGTGGTGTTCCCGGCATGTCGCGCTACATCACCACCAAGAACAAGAAGAACACTCCCGACCGTCTGGAGCTGAAGAAGTACAATCCCCTCTTGAAGAAAGTAACCGTTCACAAAGAAATCAAGTAAAGTAGGAGAAACGCACTATGGCAAAGAAAGTTGTTGCAACCCTGAAAACCTCTACGGGCAAGAGCTACGCAAAGATCATCCGCATGGTCCGTTCCCCCAAGACCAACGCCTATATGTTCCAGGAGGAAATCGTTCCCTCTGAAGAAGTACAGGAGCGTCTGAAGAAGAAATAAATCTCCACTACAGGAGTCCCAGTAGGAAAAGGATTTTTTTCATAAGCTTTTGTTTTTATCCCCTCGGAAGCAATTCCGAAGGGATTTTTTATTGTCCTGGTTTCTGCAAACACGCAGCCTATTTAGCATAACGTATCACCCCTACCCTAACCCAGAAAGAAGCACCCACCAATCAAATAATGCCATTTTGACATTAAAATAGACCACTTCTGTCTTATTTTCTGTCAAAATGGCTGATATTTTATACTGGCACAGGCATTGATAACTCCTAAGTGAAGTCGAACAAGAAACGACGACAGAAAGCAAAACAAAACAACAAATCAATAAACAATTAAAAATAGGAGATTCAAGCCATGTTAGTAGCAAGAAGAAATCAAGATTTAATGCCCTCGCTGTTCAACGAACTCCTGGACTGGAACAACTGGAACAACGGCCTCTGGAGCGAAACGCACCACACGATGCCGAAGATGAACGTCAGTGAGACCGACAAGAACTACGAGCTGGAGCTCTGCGTGCCGGGCCTGAAGAAAGAAGACCTCAACATCAGCATCGACCCCGACAACAACCTGGTGGTGGAGATGGCGCAAGAGGAGAAATCGGACGACAAGCAGAAGGAGAACGGTCGCAAGTACCTGCGTCGCGAATTCAGCCGGATGCAGTTCAAGCAGATGATGACGCTGCCCGACAACGTGAAGAAAGAAGACATCAAAGCACGCGTCAACGACGGCATCCTCTACATCGAACTGCCCAAGGTTACCGAGCAGGAAAAGAAAGCCCTGTCGCAGACGATACAAATCAACTAAAACAACAAGTTCTTCTGAATGCAGAAACAGCGGGAGCGGACCATTGGGTCCGCTCCCGCTGCTATTATTAATCCCAAAAACATCAGAACGCAGGTGACACTTGGCACTGTCCACAGGTCTCTTTTGTTTCTGATGCAAAAGTACGACGGCCGAAGCACCCACACAATAGCCAAAAGTAGTGATTGTTCCCTTCGAAGTTTAACGATTCATTGTTGACAAAAAAGAAAACGACACGGAAAAAATATATATAAATACTTCTAATTTTGCACAGAAGAGTTTCCTACCATTTCTGCACAACGATGGAAGACAAGACGATAGAAATTGGCCCGAAGCATATCGACCTGGAGAAGATTCTGGCCAACAAAAAAATCAAGGTTCCACGCCTGCTGTTGCGCTGGATGCACCGGCTGCTACATGTCGACGAGATGAACGCCGCCATCTACAACAACCGCCATCTCACGGGCATCCCCTTTGTCAACGCCTTCTTCGAAGGCAAGGAGCCCTACAACCTTGGGGTGACACTGGAGGTGGTGAATGTCGAAAACATCCCCACCGACGGCAACCCCATCATCGCAGGCAACCACCCGCTGGGCGGTCCCGACGGACTGGCGGTGATGTCGGCCGTGGGCCGCAGACGCAGCGACATTCAGTTCCCCGTCAACGACTTTCTCATGTACCTGCCCGGGGTGGCACCGCTGTTCGTCCCCATCGACAAGGTGCACCGCAACACACGTAACGCCAACGCGCTGGAACAAGCCTTTGCCGCCCAAAACGCACTGCTCTATTTCCCCGCCGGACTCTGCTCCCGCAAACAGAAAGACGGCAGCATCCGTGACCTGGAATGGAAGCCAACGGTCATCAAGAAAGCGCAGCGTTACCAACGCGACATCATCCCCTTCTTTTTCGACGCACTGAACCGTCCGCGCTTCTACCGTATCGCCCGACTGCGGAAACGGCTGGGCATCAAATTCAACTTCGAGATGGCGCTGCTGCCCGCCGAGATGTTCGCCCAACGGGGCAAAAAAATGCGCATCGTATTCGGGAAGCCGATTCCTTACACCGTCTTCGACCAGCGCCACACCGCCGCAGAGTGGGCGGCTCTGTTGCGCGAGCATATCTACAGACTGCAAATCAACCCACTGGTAGCATTCAACCCCGCATAACCCAACAATCATCAGACCCATGGATACACACATCGACACCTCGTATATCCGTCCGCCGGTAGACCGCAAGCTCATCAAGGAAGAATTGAACCGCAAGCTCTTTCTTCGCAAGACGAACTACGGCGGAAAAGAGATCTATGTCACCACCGCCCACCTATCGCCCAACATCATGCAGGAGATCGGCCGTCTGCGCGAGTTGAGCTTCTGTCTGGACGGCGGCGGCACCGGAAAAGACTGCGACATCGACGAGTTCGACATCATGCCCGAGCCCTACTGCTTCAAGCAGCTGTTTGTGTGGAGTCCGGAGGACGAGGAGATTGTCGGCGGCTACCGTTTCATCCACGGCAGCAACATGATGCACAAAGACGACGGCACCATCATGACGCCCACGGCGGAGTTGTTCCACTACTCAGAGACCTTCGTCAACGAATACCTCCCCTACACCGTGGAGCTGGGTCGCGCCTTTGTGCAGCCCGCCTTCCAGCCCAGCAACGACCGCAGCAAGGGACTCTACTCGCTCGACAACCTGTGGGACGGCCTGGGCGTGCTGGCCTTGGAGATACCCGAGACCCGCTACTTCTTTGGCAAGATAACCATGTACTCGCAGATGAACCAGCGGGCCAAAGACCTGATACTCTTCTTCTACCAAAAACACTTCCCCGACCGCGACGGACTGGTACGCCCCTTCGAGCCGCTGCTCATCCAGTCGGACTACAACGAGTTGGTGCGCATGTTCAACGGCAATAACTACAAAGAGGACTATCAGATACTGCTGCACCAGGTGCGCCAGCAAGGCTGCACGGTGCCCGCCATGATCAACGCCTACATGCGCCTGTCGCCGACCATGCGCTCCTTCGGCACTGCACTGAACCACGAATTCGGCGAGACCGACGAGACCGGCATCCTGGTGACGCTGCGCGACATCGACCCCGAGAAACGCAAACGCTATGTAGAGAGCTACGAGCACAAAAACCGCATCTTCGACCGCACACGCCTGTTCCGCATCAACATTCGCCGGATGCCGTGGTGGCGGAAGCAGAGCGACCAAGAGGAGCTAGACAACCTACGGCTCCTGAAACGACTTAAACGCAGAAGGGAACGCGACAAATGATAATCAAAAGCGCCACATTCGTCATCAGCAATAGCGACTACCGCAAATGTCCCTCCGACGGGCTGCCCGAGTACGCTTTCATCGGAAGGAGCAACGTGGGCAAGTCGTCGCTCATCAACACGCTCACCGGTGTCAAAGGGCTGGCCAAGACCAGCAGCCGTCCCGGCAAGACGCAGCTGATTAACCATTTCCTCATCAACAAACAGTGGTATCTGGTCGACCTGCCCGGCTACGGCTACGCACAGACCTCGAAAAGTTCGCGCCAGCACTGGCAGAAGATGACGGAGCAATACATGCTGCACCGCGAAGCGTTGACCAACGTCTATGTACTGGTGGACTCACGCATCGAGCCACGTCCCATCGACCTGGAGTTTATCAATTTCCTGGGCGCCAACGGCATCCCGTTGAGCATCGTGTTCACCAAGACCGACGGAGAGAAACAGCGTGAAGTCAGCGCCAATATCAACCGCTTCAAATCGGCTTTGCTCCAGCAATGGGAGGAACTGCCCGACATACTGCTGACCTCGTCGTCCACCGGCTACGGACGCGACGCACTGCTGAACCACATCGAACAAATCAATAAGAGTCTTGTCAGTGATTAGTGATTGGTGATTAGACAAATGAAAAAATACATCTATGAGAAAAATAGCCCTTGTCTTTTTGTTTCTTTTTTCCGCAATCGTAGGCCCCAACGCCAACGCGCAGACGGTGGCAGCCATCAAACAGAGCGTCAACGAAGTGCTGAAGAGTGCCGGCATGAACCACGCCTCCCTCTCGGTCTCTGTATACAACATCACCAAGGAAGAGACCGTGTACAGCTACCAGCCGCAGATGTCGCTCATCCCCGGATCGCTGAGCAAGCTGTTCACCACCGCCATCGGCTTCGAGCAACTGGGCAGCTCGTTCCGATTCAAGACCGTGCTGGCCTACGACGGCTTCATCGACCAGAGAGGCACGCTGAACGGCAACCTGTATGTCATTGGCGGCGGCGACCCCATGCTGGGCTCCTACCGCTTCCAACAGACGACACCCGACACCCTTTTCGCACAATGGACGGCGGCGCTGAAAGGACGTGGCATCCATCACATCAACGGACGCATCTTCTACCATACAGGCATCTTCGACAACAAGCCGTTGCACGACTCCTGGAACTGGGGCGACGTAGGTAACTACTACGGTGCCGGCGCCTATGGCCTGAACTTCCACGAGAACATGTACTTCGTCTACTTCAACCCGGGCAAAGATGCCGGCTATCCCGCCACGGTGGCACAGATAGAACCCAAAGCGCTGAACGTGCGCGGCTACAACGAGGTGACGACCGCCGGCAGAGGCACCGGCGATCAGGTAGTCATCTATGGCGACCCCGGCAACAGCATCCGTCGCTACTGTGGCACCGTGCCGCTGGGTAAGGAGAACTTCCCCGTGCGCGGCGCCATGCCGTCGCCGCCGCGGAGCTGCACGGAACTCTTTGCCGACTACCTGCGCACACACGACATCCCCGTGTCGAACAACGTGGCGGAGAGCACCACCCTGCCCTCCAATCTGAGCACGCTGCTGGAGCACCACTCCAACACCTACTACGTCATTGCGCAATACACCAACCAGACCAGCAACAATATCTATGCCGAGAGCATCTTCAAATACCTGGGCTACAAAGCCTACACCAAAGGAACATTTGAGAACGGCCGTAAGAACATCATCCAATACTTCAAAAACAACAACCTCAACGCCAGTGGCGTGCAGATTGTTGACGGCTGCGGCCTGTCACGCAACAACTTGGTGACGACCGACTTCGTCTGCCGTTTCCTGACCCTTATCCAAGGCAAGGATGAATACAGAGACTTCCGCAACTCGCTGGCCAAAGTGAACGAGAGCGGCACAGCCCGCGACATACTGAAGGGCCTGCCCAAGGGCATCGAAGTGTCGCTTAAGAGCGGCACACTGGACAACGTGAAAGCCTACGCCGGCTACGTCACCAACGAACAAAACGAGACGCTCTGCTTCTGCATCATCAGCAACAACCACACCTGCAGCAACGCCGACATCAAGGCCAAGATGGAGAAGATGCTCCGCCCCATCGCGCTGTATAAATCCAGCAGCAAATAGTAAGCACACCTTTATAAGCAATGAGGCCGCCTCCGAAAGGAAGCGGCCTCATTGCTTATGTAGCCTGACGCTTATCGAATCAGGAACGAATACTGGTTGAAATGCTTCAGGGCGATGCCGGTGCCACGGGCCACAGCGCGCAGCGGGTCGTCGGCGATATGGACCTTCAGCTTGGTCTTGGCGGAGATACGCTGGTCGAGACCACGCAGCAATGCGCCACCACCGGCCAGGTAAATACCCGTCTTGTAGATATCGGCAGCCAACTCAGGGGGCGTAGCAGCCAGGGTGTCGAGGATGGCCTGCTCAATCATACCGATGGAACGGTCGAGGGCATGGGCAATCTCCTTGTAGTTGACCGGAATCTCCTTGGGCAGACCCGTCATCACGTCACGGCCATAGGTCATATAGTCGTCTGGCGGATTCTCGAGGTCGGAGACAGCGGAACCGATGTCCATCTTGACCTTCTCGGCCATACGCTCACCGATGAACATATTGTGCTGCTTGCGCATGAACTCCACAATATTTTCGTTGAAGACGTCACCTGCAATCTTGATAGAGGTGTTGCAGACGATACCGCCCAACGAGATGACGGCGATTTCAGCCGTACCACCTCCGATGTCGACAATCATGTGGCCTTCGGGCTCCAGCACATTGATGCCGATACCGATAGCCGCAGCCATGGGCTCGTGAATCATGCGAATCTCCTTGGCACCCGCCTGCTCGGCGCTCTCACGCACGGCACGCTCTTCGACATTGGTGATGCCGGAAGGGATGCAGATAACCATACGCAGCGACGGCGGCATAAAGGAGCGCGTAACGTTGGCCATGCCAATGAGCTCACGAATCAGATGCTGCGCCATCTCGAAGTCAGCGATAACGCCGCCTTTCAACGGACGGATGGTCTCGACCGTCTTGTTGTCGGTCTTACCGGCCATGCGCTGCGCCTCGGATCCAACAGCCTTCACCTTATTGGTAATCTTGTCGATAGCGACGATGGAAGGCTGGTCGACCACCACTTGGTCATTATAGATAACAATGGAGTTAGCGGTGCCGAGGTCCATTGCCACTTCCTTATTAAAAAACGAAAAAAGACCCATTTTTGGAACTAAAAGCTAAAAACTAAAAACTAAATGTTTAATGAATCTAACAAAAAATATACGTGAAACCGTGAAAAAGGTTTCAAAAAATACCCAGCTTCATTAATGTTTGAAGTGGCGGACTCCGGTGATGGCCATGCCCATGTGGTGAGCCTCGCAGAAGTCGATGCTGTCCTGGTCGTGGATGGATCCGCCGGGGTGTGCCACGGCGACGATGCCCGCCTCGTGGGCTATCTCGACGCAGTCGGCGAAGGGGAAGAAAGCGTCGCTGGCCATGACGGCGCCGTTGAGGTCGAAGCCGAACGACTGTGCCTTGGCGATAGCCTGACGCAACGCGTCGACACGCGAAGTCTGACCCGTGCCCGAAGCGCAAAGCTGTCCGTTCTTGGCCAGCACGATGGCGTTGCTCTTGGTGTGCTTCACCAGAATGGTGGCAAACGCCAAATCGGCGGCCTGCTGGTCGGTGATGGGCGTCGAGGTGACACTCTTCCTCATCTCGTCGGCCTTCGGCACCACCGTGTCGCGGTCCTGCACCAGCACACCGTTCAACACATTACGGAACATTTGTTTAGGCATCGCAAAAGCTTTGCGACGCAGGATGATACGGTTCTTCTTGCCTTTCAGCACCTGCAGCGCATCGTCGTCATAGTCGGGGGCGATGCAGACCTCGAAGAAAATCTTGTGCATCTCTTCGGCCACCTCCTTCGTCACCTTGCGGTTGGTGACCAGAATGCCGCCAAAAGCGCTGACGGGGTCACCCGCCAAGGCATCCTTCCAGGCCTCCAGCAGACTGTCGCGGCAAGCCATGCCACAAGCGTTGTTGTGTTTGAGGATGGCAAAAGCCGTCTGATTGAAATCGTCGATCAAGCAGCACGCCGCGTCGATGTCGCCCAGGTTGTTATAGGAAATCTCCTTGCCGTTGAGCTTGTCGAAGCAGCTGTCGATGTCGCCAAAGAAGAGGCCCTGCTGGTGGGGGTTCTCGCCATAGCGCAGCGGCGTAGCCTGACACACCGACTGCTGGAACACCGGCATCTTCTCCGTCTCGTTAAAGTGGTTGAAGATGGCCGAGTCGTAGTGCGAGCTGACAGCGAAAGCGTAGGCTGCGAAGCGATGACGCTGCTCGAGAGTGGTACAACCCTGCTGGGCGTTGTAGATCTCGAGGAACTCGGCGTAGTGGTCGACAGCGGGAACGATAACCACGTCGTTGAAGTTCTTGGCGGCGGCACGGATGAGCGAGATACCGCCAATGTCTATCTTCTCGATAATGTCCTGCTCGGCGGCGCCGGAAGCCACCGTCTGCTCAAACGGATAGAGGTCGACAATCACCAGGTCGATCTCGGGAATCTCATACTCCTTCAGCTGTTCGCCATCGCTGAACATATCGCGACGACTGAGGATGCCGCCGAACACCTTGGGGTGCAACGTCTTGACGCGACCACCCAGAATCGAGGGATAACCCGTGAGGTTTTCGACCGCCACCGGCTCGATACCGAGGTCTTGGATGAATTTCTGGGTGCCACCCGTCGAATAGATGGTGACGCCGTTGGCATGAAGGGCACGGACGATAGGCTCCAGCCCGTCCTTGTAAAACACCGAAATTAAGGCTGATTGTATTTTCTTCATTGTACGATAATTTATTTATTTGATTTCTCCCGCCTTGGCGTAATCTGTTAATCTGGACTCCGTCCCGCGGGATTTTGTATCTGCTGATTCTTTGTTTTTTCTCCTGCTCGCGCTTCGCGCTCGCGAAATCTTGTAAATCTTGTTCATCGGGCGTACACGGGAGTACGCCCCTACGGTCTTAACTACCTAATTCAATAACCCATAACCTATAACCTATAACCATTCATTCGCCTTAACTACTTAACTACTGTCTACTTAACTACTCTAAATCACTAACCACTGAATCAATCTCCGAACGCTATCCCCAGTCCTTTGGCGGTATGCACCAGACGGCTGTCGGGACTGACGAGGTTTTGGGTACGCACGGCCTCGGCCAGCGGGATGCCGACGATGTCGGGATGGTGGTATGCCACCATCTGACCAAAGCGACCGTCCATCACAAACTCCATGGCGCGCACACCGAACTCCGATGCCAGCACACGGTCGAAAGCGATGGGGGTTCCACCGCGCTGCAGATGTCCGAGAATGGTGTAGCGGATGTCGTGTTCCACGCCAGCGGCCTTGAGGTCGGCGGCGAGCTGTTCGCCCACACCGCCCAGCTTGATGTGCTGGTAGCCCACCTCGTCGGAGACGGCGCCGGTGACGCTGCCGCCGCGAGGCTTGGCTCCTTCGGCGACAACGATGATACAATAGCCACGCCGTTTGTTGTAGCGCTGCTCAACCTTCTCTTTCACCCGCTGGATGTCGTAGGGTATTTCAGGGATGAGGCAGACATCGGCTCCGCCGGCGATGGCGCTGTGGAGCGCTATCCAACCTGCGTCGCGGCCCATCACCTCGAGGATAAACACGCGGTTGTGCGACGCCGCTGTGGTCACCAGCTTGTCGATGGCGTCGGTACAGATCTGCACCGCCGTCTGGAAACCAAAGGTGTAGTCGGTCATCGACAGGTCGTTGTCGATAGTCTTGGGCACACCCACAATGTTGAGGCCCTTCTCGAAGAGGCCCAGCGAAATGCGCTGCGATCCGTCGCCACCGATATTGATGACAGCGTCGACGCCGATATAACTGAGTTTGCGCAGCATCTCGTCGCTGCGGTCCACCGTCGTCCAGCTGCCGTCGGGCTGCCGCACTGGCCAGGCAAAGGGGCCACCCTTGTTGGTGGTGCCGAGGATGGTGCCGCCCTGTATCTGGAGACCTTCCACTCGTTTCTCATCGAGCTCAATAATCTCCGTAGGCTCGCGCAGCACGCCGTTGAACGACTCCACGCAGCCCACCACTTCCCAGTCTGTGGTCTGCGAGGCGCGCTTCACGATGCCGCGGATCACTGCGTTGAGACCCGGGCAGTCGCCGCCACCTGTCAATACCATTACACGTTTCAAAGCCATAAGAAATTCTTGATAACAAACGGATAGCCATACTTTAGCCTCATAAAGAGACTAAAATATGACTTACAAAAATACAAAAATGTTTCCAAAAAGCATCCATACCGCCCGCAATTTTTATAAATATGCTCGACTAAAACCAATGGAAATTTGTACCTTTGCAACATTATATCTCAATAGCACCCATTCAACATGAAACTGGAATTTTTAGGCGCGACACAGGAGGTGACGGGCAGCAAGCATCTGATCACCACCAAGAAAGGACTAAAGATACTACTGGACTGCGGCATGTACCAAGGCAAAGGCCTGGAGACCGACGCCATGAACCGCGACCTGGGCTTCGACCCCAAGGAGATTGACTACCTCATCCTGTCGCACGCCCATATCGACCACTCGGGACTGATACCCTATATCTATAAGCTGGGCTTCAACGGCACGGTGCTCTGCACCCCCGCCACGCGCGATCTCTGCTCCATCATGCTGGCCGACGCCGGCCGCATACAGGAGTCGGATGTGCACACCTTCAACAAGAAGCGCAAAGCACAGGGCGAGCCGCCGGTGGAACCCATCTACACCATGGAGGATGCACAGGCCTGCATGAGTTGTTTCATCAGCGTGCCCTACCGCAAAAAGTTCAACATCGAGGGCGAAGCTACCGTGGAGTTCTTCGACGCGGGCCACATCCTGGGTAGCGCCTGCGTCTGTCTGGAAATCAAAGAAGGACGAAAAACCATCCGGCTGGGTTTCACGGGCGACATCGGCCGCTACGACAAGCGCATCCTGAAAAACCCCGAGCCCTTCGCACAGGTGGACTACCTCATCATGGAGTCGACCTACGGCGACCGGCTGCACACCTCGATAGAGAACGCCGAACAGGAGCTGCTGATGGCTGTGCTGGACACCTGCACCAAGAAGAAAGGCAAGCTCATCATCCCCAGCTTCGCCATCGGCCGCGCGCAGGAAATCATCTACGCCCTCGACCGGCTGGAGCACGCCAAACTGCTGCCCGACATCGACGTGTTTGTCGACAGCCCGCTCAGCGTCTCCGCCACCAACATCATGCGGATGCACACCGAGTGCTTCAACAACGACGTGCTGGAGTACATGACCCACGACAGCGACCCCTTCGGATTCGACCGGCTGCACTACATCCAGTCGATTGCGGAGTCGAAGACGCTGAATGTGCGACACAAGCCCTGCGTCATCATCTCGGCGTCGGGCATGATGGAGGCCGGACGTGTGAAGCACCACATCGCCAACCACATCGAGAACCCCTCCACCACCCTGCTCTGCGTGGGCTACTGCGAGCCTTCGACGCTGGGCGCGAAAATCATGCGCGGCGACAAGACCGTCTCCATCTTCGGACGACTCCACAGCGTGCGCGCCGAGTTGCGCCGCATAGAATCGTTGTCGGGCCACGGCGACAACAACGAGATGATGCGCTACATCAACTGAAAAAAAAAAAAAAAACTGAAACGCATCTACCT
>X431_Quagga__coassemble_188_pt1 | contig 11970 bp, 10 predicted proteins | sample X431_Quagga__metabat2_high_PE_003 | metagenome-assembled genome bin X431_Quagga | reverse complement strand
CGAAGAGATCGTCCGCGAATTCCTCGTAAAATGGGCCAAGGAGAAGAAGATTGACTGCCGTGTCGACAAGGTCGGCAACATCATTTTGACCAAGCCCGCCACCAAGGGCATGGAGAACCGCAAGACCGTTGTGCTGCAGGCCCACATGGACATGGTGCCCCAGGCCCGTGCCGGTAAAAAGCACGACTTCCTGAAAGACCCCATCGAGACCAAGATTGTCGAGGATTGGGTATACGCTTGCGACACCACGCTGGGTGCCGACGACGGTTTGGGCGTCGCTGCCATCATGGCGGTCTTTGAGTCCAAGAAGCTGAAACACGGTCCCCTCGAGGCCCTTATCACTACCGACGAAGAGACGGGTATGACCGGTGCCTTTGGTCTGAAGAAAGGCGAACTGAAGGGCGAATATCTCCTCAACCTCGACTCCGAGACCGAGGGCGAGCTCTATGTGGGCTGCGCCGGCGGCATCGATGCCACCCTCTCTATCCCCTACGCCACCGAGAAAGCTCCCAAAGACTATGTCTCCTATAAGCTGACTTTGGGCGGTCTGAAGGGCGGTCACTCGGGCATGGAAATCAACACGGGTCGCGCCAATGTCAACAAACTGCTGTTCCGTCACCTGCGCTGGGTGGCCGAATGCGGTCTGCGTCTTATCAGCGTGAGCGGCGGCAATATGCGCAACGCCATCCCGCGCGACGGCGAGGCTGTCATCGCTTTCCCGAAGCAGCATGAGAAATGCATCCTCGAGGAGTTCGACAAAGTGGCCGGATGGGTCAAGAAAGAGCTGGCCTCTGTCGAGCCCGATTTCTTCATGAAGTATGAGCGCGTGCGCATCGCCCCGAAGGTCATCACCGATGCCGACACGCAGAAAATCATCAACCTGATGATGGTGGCCCCCAATGGTGTCATCCGCATGAGCCGCGACATGGAAGGCTTGGTCGAGACCTCGCTCAACCTCGCCATCGTCAAGACCAACGGCAAGAATTTCACCATCCAGGCCCTGCTGCGCTCCTCCGTCGACACCGCCAAGGAGGCGTTGGCCGAGCGTCTGGTCTGCCTGGCCGAGCTGGCTGGCGGCAGCTGCAAACTCAGCGGTGCCTATCCTGGCTGGAAGCCCAACATGCAGAGCAAGCTGCTCAAGACCATGAAAGCCACCTATAAGAAACTCTATAAGAAAGAGCCCGCTGTCGTGGCCATCCACGCCGGTCTGGAGTGCGGTCTGCTCGGCGGCAAGTACCCCGACATGGAGATGATCTCCTTCGGCCCCACGCTGCAGAGCCCCCACAGCCCCGACGAGCGTGCCAACATACCCAGCAGCAAGAAGTTCTACGACTATCTGGTGGCTACGCTGGAAGCCATCCCCGAGAAGTAGTAAAAACAACCAAAGAACACCAACCATGAGTAGTAAAAACAACCAAAGAACACCAATCATGAAAAGATTAGGTATTGCCTTGATGGGTGTCCTCATGCTGTTTTCCGCATGTTCCAAGGACGACAGCTCGTCTGGCTCAAACAGCGGTGGCGGGAGCAGCAGCAACCCGCTCATCGGCATGTGGAGTCAAGACGCGGTAGAACACAGCACCAATGCATCGCGCGACGAAGTGTACCAGTTCATCGACGACAACACCGTCATCAGCTATGGCCGCTGTTGGAACACTAGCGCCGAAAGCTATGGAATGACGAAAAGTCCGCTACCTGACCACTATGGCTGGTACTACTTCGACATCAATAGAAAGATGTACACCTATGCGCTCATCGACAACAAGGTATACGTCACCGAGGGCGTCATCATGACGCTGATGGGCGACGAACTTTACATCGACGGAGTCACACGACCGCTGCACCGATTCTAACTGCAGAGATAGCGTACATCGAGAAGAGTAGCGGGTCGGGAAACGATGTTTCCCGACCCGCTACCGTTTTCACGTTCACATTCTATCTCAACTCAATGATAATTCCCCACTCGTCGGGAAAAATGTCTACGGTTGTCTTATAGGTGCCATAAGTACAATCGCTCCCGCCCTCAAGATGATTAGTCAACTCAGCAGTACTGAACCAATCGACAAAATCCTCCCGGGAGGTAAAAGAGTGCTGGTCTGAATCCCCATTATAAATATAGCCATGATAAGATTCCATTGTCCTATTGGCAGAGAACAGCTTCTCTTCCTCAATCTTTTGCAACACAGCACTTCTCAATCCTCCACTAGTTCTTAATCCGTCCTCTCCATACCAAAAACAGGCTCTCGTAATCACACTATTTCCGACACCGAAACGATAGTTAACAGAAGTCGTCAAAGTAGTCTTCATCGCATCAAATCTTTCGCCATCCTCCTCAATCACATACCCAGCATCACGAAATTGTGTTTTCACTGCCTCGATGTCACTGCGTCCAATAAAAGTACTCAAATAAGAGAACGTCGCCATTTCATTGACAGAAGCAGAACCTCCTGCGTTATTCGAGTTACTGGTTGAATCATCGTCCTTGCCACAGGCCACAGCCAGCATGACAAGACACATCAGTGTTGCAATAAATCTCATGTTCTTCATTCTTTCAACACCTGTTATATACCATCGGCCCCTCGGTTTTAAATATGACATTTTTTCTCAGCTCTGAGATCACTGGAATGCCAATCTACGCCTTCCCACCTTTGAACATCTGCCCGATCCATTGGCGGTTGAGGCGGGCGATGTGTTGACGTTTGATCTGCTTGGGGCACTCCGCCTCGCAGGCGAAGGTGTTGGTGCAGCTGCCGAAGCCCAGCTCATCCATCTTGCAAACCATCTTGCGCACACGGTCTGCCGCCTCGGGATCGCCCTGCGGCAGCAGGCTGAGGTGGCTGACCTTGGCGGCGACAAACAGCATGGCGCTGGCGTTCTTGCACGCCGCCACGCAAGCGCCGCAGCCAATGCAGGCGGCGGCATCCATCGCCTCGTCGGCCTTATGCTTCGGAACCAGGATGGAATTGGCGTCGGGTGCGCCACCCGTGGTGGCACTGATATAGCCGCCAGCCTGGATAATCTTGTCGAAAGCACTGCGGTCCACCACCAGGTCTTTCACCACGGGGAACGCTTTGGCGCGCCACGGCTCTACCCAGATCTCGTCGCCGTCGTGGAAACGGCGCATGTGCAGCTGACAGGTGGTGACACCGTCGTCGTTGCCGTGGGGACGACCGTTGATATAAAGGCCGCACATACCACAGATGCCCTCTCGGCAGTCGTTGTCGAAACAGACGGGATGGGCAATGGGTTGTTGATTTGTTGAATTGTCGGATTGTTGATTTGAAATGATTTGCTCATTGAGGATGTCCAGCATCTCCAGAAAGGAGCAGTCGGGCGAGATGTTCTCCAAAGAGTAGGTCTCAAAACCACCTTGAGCCTGAGCATTGGCCTGTCGCCAGATATGTAGGGTAAAGTTCATATTTCTTGGAGCTTATTAGACCAATTGGACCAATGGGACCAATTAGACACAGTATAATTATTTTACTTATTTATAATTGCGGTTGACAATCTGAATATCCTCGTAGTGAAGCGGTTCGGTGTGCATGGTCTCAGCCTGTTTCTCACCTTGGTATTCCCAGGCGGCGACAAACATGAAATGCTCGTCGTCGCGCAGCGTCTCACCGTCGGCAGTCTGGTGTTCCACACGAAAATGTCCACCGCAGCTCTCCTCACGCTGGGTAGCGTCGGCGACGATGAGGCGTGCCAGTTCGAAGTAGTCGGCCAGATGCCATGCCTTTTCCAACTCGGGATTCATGCTGTCGGCCGTTCCCGGCACACAGACGTGCTGGTAGAAATCATCCTCCAGCTCGGCAACCTTCTGGGCAGCAGTCGACAGGCTCTCTTTGCTGCGGGCCATACCGCAATACTCCCACATGATGCGACCCAAGGCCTTGTGGTAGTGGTCAACGGAGTGAAATTGAGAATTGAGAGTTGAGAGTTGAGAATTGGCTGGCGCGTCGGAAATTCCGGAATCTCCTGATAATCCGGATTTTCCGGCAATTCCCATCAACCTCTCTATTCTCTCCCGCACCCGCTGCTCGGCGGCGTCGAAGGCGGGGGTGTTGCTTTCTACCTTCCCAACGTAGATCTGGTCGGCCAGGTAATTTTGAAGGGTGTAGGGCAGCACGAAGTAGCCGTCAGCCAGACCCTGCATCAGCGCCGAGGCGCCGAGACGGTTGGCACCGTGGTCGCTGAAGTTGGCTTCGCCTGCGGCGAAAAGACCCGGGATGGTGGTCTGCAGCTCGTAGTCGACCCACAGGCCACCCATAGTATAATGGACGGCGGGGTATATCATCATCGGCTCCTCGTAGGGGTCGGTGTCGACAATCTTCTGATACATCTGGAACAGGTTACCATATTTCTGTTCCACAACATCGCGTCCCAGTCGCTGGATGGCGTCACGGAAATCGAGATAGACAGCCAGTCCGGTACCCACGCCGTAGCCGGCGTCGCAGCGTTCCTTGGCGGCACGCGACGCCACGTCGCGCGGAACCAGGTTGCCGAAGGCCGGATAGCGACGCTCGAGGTAGTAGTCGCGGTCCTCCTCGGCGATGTCGTTGGGCCCCTTCTCGCCACGACGTATCGCCTCGGCATCCTCTTTGCGCTTGGGCACCCAGATACGGCCGTCGTTGCGCAGGCTTTCGCTCATCAGCGTCAGCTTCGACTGATAGTCGCCGTGTACGGGGATGCAGGTGGGATGTATCTGCACATAGCAGGGGTTGGCAAACAGCGCACCCTGACGGTGGCATGCCCACGCCGCACTAACGTTGCTGTTCATGGCGTTGGTAGAAAGGTAGTAGACATTGCCGTAGCCACCCGACGCCACCACCACCGCATGGGCGGCATAGCGTTCGAGGTCACCCGTCACCATGTTGCGCACGATGATGCCGCGCGCCCGCGCCACACCCTGTGCGTCGTTGTCGACCACCAGATCCAACATCTCGCTGCGCGTGTGCAGCGTCACGGTACCACGGCTGATTTCACGACTCAGCGCACCGTAGGCACCCAGCAGAAGTTGCTGGCCGGTCTGGCCACGAGCATAGAAGGTGCGGCTCACCTGTGCGCCGCCGAAAGAGCGGTTGTCGAGCATACCGCTGTAGTCTCGTGCAAAAGGAACACCTTGGGCCACACACTGGTCGATGATGTCGCCACTCACCTCAGCCAGACGATAGACGTTGGCCTCACGGGCGCGATAGTCGCCACCCTTGATGGTGTCGCGGAACAGACGCATCACACTGTCGCCGTCGTTCTGATAGTTCTTGGCAGCGTTGATGCCTCCCTGTGCGGCGATACTATGGGCCCGACGCGGCGAGTCTTGCAGACAGAAGATGTCGACATGGAATCCCAGCGCACCCAGCGACGCAGCCGCCGAGGCACCCGCCAGACCCGTACCCACGACAATAATGTCGAGCTTGCGCTTGTTGGCAGGGTTCACCAGTTTCTGATTGGTCTTGTAGTTCGTCCACTTCTGTGCCAGCGGACCTTCAGGTATTTTGGAATCAGGAAACATTCAAATGGAGAATTGAGAGTTGAGAATTGAGAATTATTATTTGTGAAGTTGTGAAATTGTGAAGTTGTGAAGTTGTGAACTAAACGTCTTCGCATCTTAACATCTTAACATTTTATTACTGGCCACTATTTACTTTTTAGTTTTAAATAACTAAAACCCCATATAAATGAGGATGGGCACAATGGCGAACATCAGTACCACAATCCAAGTGTAGGCTTTGCCCAACAACTCGAGCGCGGTATTGTATTTATAATTGTTGAGGCCCAGCGTCTGGAAGGCCGACGGGAAAGCGTGGCGCAGATGCAGGAATATGACCGCGAAGAAGAGCAGATACATCACCACCAGGTAGAGGCTCTGGAACTTCTGTCGAACCATATAGTAGAAGTCGGGCTCCACTCCACTCTCAGGCAGCAGCTCGCGCAGTGTCTGTCGCTCGTCATAGGTCAGATGACGCAGCCATTTGCCGTCGGCAGAGATATTGCCCTCCTGATAGGCACGCTCCAGTATCTGGTACAAGGACAGCTGGTCGCGCATTTCTTCCAGATAAGCCGTCGTCTGCGGGTCGGAAGCACCGCTATCGGCGTAAGACTCCATCTCGTTCACCAAATCGGCGGGCGACATATTCATTTGACTGGAGAACTGCATCAGCTGGTTCAACTCAGGGGTCTGCACTTTTTCTGTTTCAACCATATATTCTCCCTTCACCAGACCCAGCTTCACGAAGTAGAAGTCGGTGAAATGGAGGATCATGCACACGAAGATAAGGATGCCGGTCCATACCATCAGCTTCGACGTGGTGTGCGTGGTGGTGCGCTGCGGCTGACGGTAGCGCACGGGACGTGCCAGTTTATTGGTGACGGCCAACCACATCGTCAGCACGATGTGAATTACAATGGTGGCCAGCAGTACCACCTCAAAGACTTTCACAATCCAGTTGGTGCCCATGAAATGACAGAACGTCGAATACCAAGCACCATCATCATGACGCAGCACGAAGAGATTCGCCGTGGCGTGAAACAACAGAAATACAAGCAAAAAGGCACCCACCAGGGCTACCAGTATTTTTTTGCTCACAGAGTGGATTTTGGGGATATTCATTGGGATGTTAGATGTAAGATGTTTAATGTTAGATGTTAATTCGTTAATTCGTTAATTCGTTAATTCATTTTTTCGTTATAACGTTATAACGATATTACGTTATATCGATAATTCACAATTTTCAATTCTCAACTTCCGAAGTTGTCGTAGCAGACATTTTCGGGTGGGACACCTAATGAGTCAAGCATCTGGGTCACCGCAGCGCTCATGGGTCCGGGGCCACACATATAGTATTCGATATCCTCGGGGGCGGCATGGTCTTTGAGGTAGGTCTCGTACATGACGTTGTGGACAAATCCGGCGGTGTAGCGCACGCCAGCAGCGTCGGCGGCGGGATCGGGACGGTCGAGGGCAAGATGGAACCGGAAATTGGAGAACTCCTGCTCCAACTGGAGGAAATCCTGCAGATAGAACACCTCGTTGAGGGCACGGGCGCCGTAGAAGAAATGCATGACGCCGTCGTTGACATGCAGCGTGCGGGTGAGGTGCATGATCTGTGCCCGCAAGGGTGCCATACCGGCGCCACCACCCACCCAGATACGTTCGGGGATGGGTTTGCCAGCGGCGACGGGACGCACGTGGAAGTCGCCATAGGGACCCGACATCAGCACCTTGTCGCCCGGCTTCAGCGAGAAGATATAGGACGAGGCGACACCGGGACTCACAGAAAGGAAGCCTTTGCGGTCGGGACGCAGCGGCGGCGTGGCAATACGAACGGTGAGCATAAACACGTCGCCCTCGGCGGGGTAGTTGGCCATGGAATAGGCGCGCACCGTGGGTTCGTCATTGTCGCACCGCAGGTCGAACAAACCATGCTGTTCCCATGCCGGCAGGTAACTCTCGCCTATCAACGCACGGTCGAAATCGGCATAGCGGATATGGAAGCGCGGTATCTGTATCTGGGCGTAGCTGCCGGGCTCAAAGTCGAAGTGTTCGCCTGCCGGCAGCTGCACACGCAGCTCCTTGATGAAGGTGGCCACATTATTGTTCGACAGCACCGTACACTCATATTCCTTGACAGCCAGAATGCTGGGAGGCAGAAGGATGTGCATATCTTCGCGCACCTTCACCTGACAGCCCAGTCGCCAGCCTTGCTGCTGTTCCTTGCGACTGAAGAAGCCCTGCTCCGTGGGCAGGATGGCTCCCCCACCCTGCTGTACACGACAGCGACACTGCCCGCAGCTGCCCTTGCCACCACAGGCCGACGGCAGATGTACACCTTGCTCCGCCAGTGTGCCGATCAGCGTGCCACCCGTAGGCACCGTCAACTCACGGTCGTCGTTGATGCGCAGCTGCACATCGCCCTCCGGCATCACCTTGGCACGCAGCCATAGCAGCAGCGCCACCAGCAACAGAACTATTGCCAGAAAAACGACTATGGCGGTGAACAAGGTAATCATTTCAATCTTCAATTCTATAACCAATAACACTTCATATCTTGAATCCCATAAAGGCCATGAAAGCCATACCCATCAGGTCGGTGATGATGAACGTGATGCCCACGCCGCGGAGCGCCGGCGGCACCTGCGAGTAGCGCAGCTTCTCGCGGATGGCGGCGATACCCACAATGGCCAGCAGCCAGCCCAGTCCAGAGCCCAGCGCAAAAGCCGTCACCTCGCCCAGGTTGTCGTAGGCTCGTTGCTGCATAAAGAGCGAGCCACCCATGATGGCGCAGTTGACAGCGATGAGAGGCAAGAAGACACCCAGCGCATTGTAGAGCGCAGGCGAGAAACGTTCCACCACCATCTCCACCATCTGCACGATGGCGGCGATGACAGCGATGAAGAGTATCAAACTGAGAAACGACAGGTCGATGTCGGCCAGCGAGGGGCTGACCCAACGCAAAGCCCCCGGCTGCAACAGATATTTGTCAATCAAATAATTGATGGGAACGGTAATCAGCAATACCAGCGTCACCGCCACGCCCAAGCCGAACGAGGTCTTGACAGTCTTGGAAACCGCCAAAAAGGAGCACATGCCCAAGAAGAAGGCAAAGACCATGTTGTCGATAAAGACCGAACGCACCAATATATCGAAGAATGCTCCCATACCTTATTTCTCTTTCTCTTGCAGATCCTTGTCTGCACTGCGCTGAATCCAGATGATAACGCCCACCAGTATCAACGCCATCGGTGCCATGACAAAGAGTCCATTATTCTGATATCCGATATTATAAAGTCCCAGCCGCTCCATGACAGGATAGCCCCACAGGGTGCCGCTGCCAAACAGCTCACGCACCACGCCCAGCAGCACCAAGATAACGGCATAGCCCAGACCGTTGCCCAGACCGTCGAGTACCGATTCCCACGGGCGGTGTGTCATGGCAAAGGCCTCCAGCCGACCCATGACGATGCAGTTGGTGATAATCAGTCCTACATATACCGAAAGTTGGCGACTCACATCATAGACGAAAGCCTGCAGCACCTGGTTGACCACCACCACCAGCGACGCCACCACCACCAGCTGAACGATGATGCGTATGCGCGGCGGTATGGTGTTACGCAACAGTGAGATAATCAGATTACTGAACATCACAACCACGGTCACGCTGAGCGCCATCACCACGGCGGGCTTGAGTTGCGCCGTCACGGCCAGACAGGAGCAGATGCCCAGCACCTGCACCGTGACGGGGTTCTGCTTGCTGAAAGGCAGCTTGATGAGGGGACTGATTTTCATTGAGCAGCCTCCTTTCTAAAATCAATCTGATTACTCCGAATATTCGGAGTAATCAGATTTTTGTAGTTTTCATACGCCTGTTCCAGCATCTCCGTCACGCCGTTGGAGGTCATGGTGGCACCACTGATAACATCCACTTGGTAAGGGTTGTTATTGTCAGCGTTCTTTTTGAGACAGATAGGTTGGCTGTCCATACGCTTGCCGATAAAGCGGGCGGCAAACTTGTCGGTGGCAATCTCACCACCCAAGCCCGGGGTCTCGCCCTGATGGTCGAAAACAGCACCTACCACCGTAGCATTACTGTCGAGTGCCAGATAACCCCAGATGGGACCCCAGAGACCACTGCCTTGTATCGGGATGACGATGCCACCGTCGTAATGCAGGGGCGTACCGCCGTGTATGTCTTCTTCTTCCGATGACCCATCGGGGAACTCCCCCACCGTAAAATATTGTTCAAACAGCTCTGCGGCATTATCGCGCGAAGCCTCCACACCGATGGTCTTCAGTATCATCTGTTTCTGCTCGGCCGCTTTGTTGCGCTCTTGGCGAGGCTTGAGGCTGACGCTCACAATGGTAAGCAGCAGCGCCGCCACCGTCACCAGTGCCGCCGCATAGAGAAGCATATAACGGTTGGAGAAGGTCTTAGCCATTATGGGCCTCCTTTCTTGTAGTTCTAGATTGTCTAGATAATCTAGATTGTCTAGATTTGATATTTCTGGCGATGACGCAGTGGTCTATCAGCGGTGCCATGCAGTTCATAAACAAGATACTCAGCATCATACCCTCCGGATAGGCGGGGTTGCACACGCGTAGCAGTACGGCGAAAGCGCCCACCAGCAGGCCGTAGATCCAACGGCCTGTGCGTGTCTGCGCCGCCGTCACCGGGTCGGTGGCCATGAAGACCGCACCGAAGGCGAAGCCACCCAGCAACCAATGGTAGTAGAAAGGAAGCTGGAGGTAGTTGTGCGTTGAAAGCTGAGCGTCGAGCGATGGAAGCAGGTTGAAGAACAGGCCCATCAAGCCGCCGCCGAGGAAGACACCCAGCATGATACGCCATGAGGCAATGCCGGTGAATAGCAGCAGCATAGCACCCAATGCGATGGCGATGAAGGAGGTCTCGCAGGTGCTGCCGGGGATGGTACCGACCAATAGGTCGAGTACTGAAAACTGAGAATTGAAGACTGAGAAATCCGCACCGGCGGAAAGTGCGGCGAGGGGTGTCGCCCCCGTGATGGCGTCGCTGCCCCAGAGGTCGTGGGCAATCCACACCGTGTCGCCCGACATATTAGTGGGATAGGCGAAGAAGAGGAACGCCCGTGCCACCAGTGCCGGATTGAGGAAATTCATGCCCGTGCCGCCAAAAGCCTCCTTGGCGATAATCACAGCAAAGGCCACCGCCAACGCCAGTCGCCACAGCGGCGTGGTGACTGGCACAATCATCGGGATCAGAAGTCCCGTCACCAGGTAGCCTTCGTTGACTTCATGGTGGCGCACCTGGGCAAAAGCGAACTCGATGGCCAGACCCACGACATAGCTCACCACAATCATCGGCAGCATACGCAGAAAGCCAAACCACCAACAATCGAATAGTTGAGAGCTGAGAGTTGAGAGATGAGAGCTAGCGGCATAGTGTTGGTAGCCGATTTTCCACATACCGAACAGCAAGGCCGGCAGCAGTGCCAGCACCACGGTAAACATGGAACGTTTCATATCGACAGCGTCGCGCACATGGGCACCGCTGCGGGTGACGGTCTTGCGCACAAAGGTAAAGGTGTGGAATGCCTCGTAGGTACTGCCGAGCCAAGCCCACTTGCCTTGGGGCTCATGCTTCTCAAACCAATCGGCCAACCGTTGATCCCACTTTCTTCCTCTCATATCTTTATCGCTCACACGCTCTCCTTTCTGCACAGCTCCAGTGCCGTGCGTATCAAGGTCTGTATCTCCGTTTTCGACGGGTCAACAAACTCACACAAAGCCAGATCCTCGGGTTCTATCTCGTAGATACCCAACTGTTCCAGTCTTTCTATATCGCCTATCACCGCCGCCTTGATTAGCTCCATGGGATAGATGTCGAAGGGGAACACCTTGTCGAACATCTCGCCGAACACCAGCGGTCGCACGTCGCCGTGCCGCTGGGTGTCGAATTCGGGGGTCAACGCTGGCTTCTGTTTCGACTTCCGTTTCGATCCAAAACCCGAAAGGAAAGTGCGTGAAAAGCTGTATTTATGCAGGCCAGGCAGCAGCCAGCCCAGAAAGTCGTAGTAGTCGCCCTCGGGCAACAAGGTCAGTTCGTTGGTGTGGGCATGCAGAAATCCGTCGGCAGCCACCTGAACACCCGTCAACACATTGCCGGCAATAACACGCGGCTGCGGTTCCGCAGCATCGATCTGTCCTTCCAGCAACGGCGCCACGCAGGTGCCCGCCACCGTGCGGTAGTAGCGCGGATGCTGCGCGGCGGGGCCACACACCGCCACCACGCGCTCGGGCGCATAGCAGCCCGTCAGCGCCAATCGGCCGATGTTGGCCACATCCTGTGGGTCAACCGTCCACACCACTTCCCCCTTGTTGATGGGATCGATGGCGGCAATCTGCGTTCCCACATTGCCCGAAGGATGAGGGCCGCGCACCACATGCAGCTTCACTAAACCTCTATTTTCAAAATCGGCCAGCAGACGGCCGATAAAACT
>X431_Quagga__coassemble_187_pt1 | contig 12039 bp, 10 predicted proteins | sample X431_Quagga__metabat2_high_PE_003 | metagenome-assembled genome bin X431_Quagga | reverse complement strand
GCGTTGCGCACCATCTCCTGCGGCAGGTAGCCCACCGTCTGACCCGATGCCATAACGATGGTACCCGACTCGGGAGCCTGCTGGCCGCAGAGTATCTTGAGCAGGGTGGACTTGCCGGCGCCGTTGCGGCCCACCAAGCCGATGCGGTCGCGGTCGGCGATATTGAAGGTCACGTGGTCGAAGAGGTTCTGACCCGTGAACTGCACCGATAAATTGTTGACGGCGATCATTGGAAGGGTTGAAGAGTTGGAGGGTTAGAGGGTTGGAAGGATGCTACAAAAAGAAAGGCCGCCTCAATAGCGGCCTTTACATTATAGTATAGTAATACTAGTTCAGTTTGAAGGAGACGGGGAGGTTGAACTGCACACGCACGTTCTTGCCTCTCTGCTTGCCGGCTTTCCACTTGGGCATGGCCTTCACCACACGGACAGCCTCGTTGCCGCAACCGCCACCGATGTCACGCAGGATGCGCGGGTTGGCAATGCTGCCGTCCTTCTCGACGACGAAGGTGACATACACCTTGCCCTCAATGTTGTTCTCCTTGGCCAGCTGCGGATACTTGATGGACTCGCCCAGATATTTGTAGAGGGCCTCCATACCGCCGGGGAACTCAGGCTCCTCTTCCACAACCTGGAAGATTTCCTCTTCCTCAACAACGACCTCTTCTTCAATCTCCACGGGGACGAACTCTTCCTGTGCCTTGTTGGCGTCGTCACCCATATCGACGATACCCAGCTCATGGGTGATCTCGGCGTCGTTCTCCACAACGACGAGCTCGGTAGCCACCTCGGGGGCCTCCGGTTCTGGTGGCGGAGGGGTATCCTCGGCAGTCTGGATAATGACATCCTCAATCTCGTTGATGGCGGTACGCTGCGCCACCTCCACTTCTTCGGCATCGTAGGACTTGATGTTGAAGGCCACCAATGCGAAGACGAGTGCTACCACCAGACCAATCTCCAAAAGAAGACCTTTCTTGTCTTCCAAATCGGCTTTGGGACTTTTCTTCAGTTCCATATCATTTGTTTTTAACTGATTATCACAAATTGAACGGATGTATTACCATCCCTTTTCAAGGTGCTAAATTAGCACTTTTTTTTCAATTATGAACAAAAAGATGTAAAAAAATATTTTTGTCGTTTTGCCACTGAGCGTTACAGCGGCCACTTTTCGCTACACCTCCTCCACCGTGGCCGTCGCAGTGTAGAGCAGAAAACCACGCACCGCGGCATGCCCCATCGCCGCCAATGCCCGCTTGTAGGATTCCACCTGGGCGTAGTACGCCGCCTCGGGTTCGCCGGTCTTGAAGTCGACAATCCACACCTCGTCGGGCAGCAGCAGCACCCTGTCGGGACGCAGCAGCCGGCCTTCGAACAGCAGGTCGCATTCATTATAGACTGTATAGCGATGGTCGAAGAACCGTGCGCTGGCGGGCTGCGCCAGCAAACCCGCTATCTGCTCGCGCAGCCGCGACGGCCAGCTGTCGGGCACCGCATACTGCGAACAGAAGCGGTCGACCAACGCGGCGACATCACCGTCGTCCGTCAGCTGCGACAGGATGGCATGCATCGCCTTGCCGAACTGCAACGGGGTGTCGTCGGAGAAATCGTCCGCCCCTTTCGACTCGGACGCCACCACCACCTTCTCCTCCCACGGGGCGAAATGGAGTGTGGGGTGCACCGTCTCGAACGACGCACTGTCGGCTGCCGTCTCCGAGGGCGCGTCACTGTCGTCGCCACAGACATAGCGCTCGCAGCCGTCTGCCGTCTCCGACTGCCAGGTCAGCGGCGCACCGTCTGCCGGATCGCGGCTCACATAGTCGTGCAGCCAGCCGGGGAAATCCTCCACGACGGCACCATATTGCATACAGCCGACGAAAAAGAACTTGTCGCGGGCACGCGTGGTGGCCACATAAAGCAGGTCGGCGGCGTCGACCTCACGGCGTGCATCCTCCTCCCGCAGCTGGTCGGCATAGAGGAGGTCGCTGCCTGCATCATTCTTCAGCACCGCGACGGGCGCTATCGGCAACGCCAGTTTCTCCTTATAAGGCTCCAGCGACACCCACATCTTGAGCGGTTTATCTGTCTGCGGAGGAACCACATAGATGATAACCGGCGCCTCCAGGCCTTTCGACTTGTGGACAGTGGAGAGCCGCACGGCATCTAGGTCCTCGGAGGTGGTCAGCGAGAACGTCTGCTCGTCGAACCAGGCCACAAACTCGCCGATATGGTTTTTATGGCGGCGGCAGTATTCCTGCACACGGCCCAGGAAACTGATGGTGTAGTCCGTCTCTACGTCGTAAAGCCGCAAGTCGCGCACCAGCGCCTCGCAGCACTCGTAAAGCGAGCGGTCGCGCAGCGCCGCGCACGAGAGAGTGTAGCCCTCCTCCTGCAGCACCTCTTCCAGGTTGAACGACTTTTGGCTGATGACAGCGTCCGCATAGTCGTGGCTCAGCAGTCCCAGCCGCCGCATCAGCTCCAGCACCTGGACAGCCGACAGCTTGTCGTATTCGTCGGCAACCCAAAGCAATGCCGAGCGCAGCAGCTGCACCACCCGGCTGTTCTTCAACAGGAACGAGGTGTCGGACACCATCGGTATCGGTGTCCGGCCGTCGGCCGATGCCGACAGATAGTCGGCCACCGCATTCAATATCTTTCCCTCGCGCCCCAGGATGGTGATGTCGCGCATACGGTAGCCCTTCTCGTCGACCTGGTGACGGATGATCTCGTACACCCGCTGCCACATCGCCTCGACAGGCTTCTCCTGATTCTTGCCCACTGGCAGGAAGTCCAGCGACACCAGTCCGCCCTTGCGCCGCGGCGTCTGCCACAGGTCGGACTGCTCCTTCCCGCCTATCGCCGCCTTCCCTATGAAGATGTCGTGAATCAACGGGTTGTGGGCCAGACGTTGGTTTGCCAGCCAGTAGTAGAACTCGTTGTTGAAACCCACCACCGTCTCGGTGGAGCGGAAGTTGTGCTCCAGCCGCTGCACCTCCGACACGCCAGGGTGCTTTAGCAGGTCGCCGTGGACCGGATTGTCGACCTCGGGCAGGGCGACAAACTGGCGCACATCGCCCTGGCGGAAGCGGTAGATGGCCTGTTTGGCGTCGCCCACCACCAGGGAGTAGCCGCCCTGGGCGATGCTGTTGGTGACAAGGGGCAGCAGGTTCTGCCACTGCATGCGCGAGGTGTCCTGGAACTCGTCAATAAGAAAGTACTGGTAGCGGCTGCCGATGCGCTCGTAGACAAACGGCATGGGCTCGTCCTGCACCACCTTGTTGATCTGCTTGTTGAACTCGGAGATATGGATCATCTCATCCTCGCCGTACTGCTGTTCGATCAGCTTGGCGATGCGGTTCAGCAGCGCCAGTGGATAGAGCTGCTTCAAGATGGCGTTGCGGGTGTGGTAGAACGGCAACTCGGCCTCCAGCAGGCTGACGATGGCGTGGAACATGGACTCCATCTCAGGATAAATCCTGTCGACAGCCGCCGCCTCGGCGGGCGACACCTTGGTGCCCACCCGCTTGCCGCCGTTGAAGAAATCGATGGCACGTTTGGAGGGCCCCTCCATCTTCTTCTCCGCACAGTGCTTAAAATAGGAATAGACGCCGGTCTTGCCATAGAAAAAGCTGTCGGCCGTCAGCCCGTTGTCGGTGCACAGCTGCAGCACCGACTGCCCCAGATCCGCCAGCTGCTGTTCGAGGGCGGCATTGTCGTCCAGATACTTCTTGTGCAGCTGGCAGAAATCGCGCATCGACAGCTGCTCGAGCTTCTGCATATAGCCCGGCACATCCTCCTTGAAGAGTTCCTTGGCCAGTGCGCTGATGCTGCCGTCGACACTATACTCGCGGCCAAAGGTGCTTTTGTTGGAAGAAAAAAAGTTGGTGCTGCCCTCATCCATCTTGCCTCCTATATAACTCCACAGTATCTCTGTGAGGTCGTCCTCATTCTGCTGTCCCGCCATATCGATCAGCGTCTCGGTCGACACGTCGCGCAGCACCTTGTCGTCGGTCACCACCTCGAACCCCATGGGCAGACGCAGGTCGCGGGCGAAGGTGCGCACGATGCGGCTCATGAAACTGTCGATGGTGCTGACGGCAAAGTCGGAATAGTTGTGCAGGATGGCGCTGCGCACCGACTGCGCCGCCAGGCGCAGCCGCGCGTCGTCCCAGCCCAGCGTCTGGGCCAGCTCGGCACCCATCGTCGTCGCCGTGCCCTGCGTGGCCATCTTGTCGAGCCACATCATCACGCGGTCCTTCATCTCCTTGGCGGCCTTGTTGGTGAAAGTGATGGCCAGGATGCGGCGGAACTGGCGGCTCCAGTCGTCGCCCGGCACATCGAATGCCAGCCGCAGATATTCGCGTACCAACGTATAGGTTTTGCCCGACCCTGCCGAGGCCTTGCAGATGACAAACTGAGCCTTGCGATTCTTATCCATAAATGCCATTTTGCAAAAATAATCATTTCGTCGCAATCCGAAAGAAGAAAAACAGATGCTGCCAATTCAAAATAAAAATGTATCTTTGTAAATTACGAAACAATAATATATAAGATATAACCCCATGGAAGACAATCGATTGTTCAGCGAATTTCCACCCGTTTCCACCGAACAGTGGGAAGAAGTCATCAACAAAGACCTCAAAGGTGCCGATTACGAGAAGAAACTGGTATGGAAAACCATCGAAGGTTTCAACGTAAAGCCCTATTACCGTGCCGAAGACCTGGCACAGCTGGAGTATCTTGACAGCAATCCCGCCCAGCAGCCTTTCACGCGCGGCAAGAAGAGCGACAACAACGTGTGGGACATCCGTCAGGATATCCATGTGAAGGATGCCGCCAAGGCCAACGCCATCGCACGCAACGCCGTGCAGCGCGGCGCCACCGCGCTGGGACTCTGCGCCAAAGAGATTAACAGCGTCGAGGAGATGCAGACCCTGCTTTCGGGCATCAACCCCGAGGTGGTGAAAATCCACTTCAACTGCTCGCGCAACTACATGGAGACGCTGAAACTCTTTGTCGAGGTGCTGCGCAAGGAGGGCCGCAATCTGGAGAAGGTGGAAGGCAGCTGCAATTTCGACATCTTCCACTACGCACTGAAGCATGGTCAGTTCTACCACGGCGAGGAGCAAGACCTGGCCGAGGCCAAGGCCCTGGTGGAATACACCAAAGCCACCCTGCCCCACTACCGCTGCCTGACCATCAACGGCAGCCTGCTGCATAACGCAGGCAGCAACATCGTGCAGGAGCTGGGCTTCAGCATGGCCGCCGCCAACGAGATGGTGGCACGCCTCACCGACATGGGTTGCCGCATGGAGCAGGTGGCGTCGAGCATCGCCGTCAACTTTGCCACCGGCAGCAACTACTTCATGGAGATTGCCAAAATCCGCGCCGCCCGCTTGCTGTGGAGCAAGATTGTGGAACAGTACAAGCCTACGTGCGACTGCGCCTACCGCCTGTTTATCAACTGCGTGTCGGCATCGTGGAACAAGTCGGTCTTCGACCCCTACGTCAATATGCTGCGCACCACCACCGAGACCATGTCGGCTGCCATCGCCGGCGCCGACTCCATCAGCACCATCCCCTTTGACAGCACCTACAAGGAGGAGAGCGACGACTTCGGCTACCGCATCGCCCGCAACCAGCAGCTACTGCTGAAAGAGGAGAGCTATATGGACAAGATTGTCGACCCCGCCGCCGGCAGCTACTATATCGAGAACCTCACCGACAGCATCGCCCAGCACGCCTGGCAGCTGTTTGTCACCGTCGAGGAGAAGGGCGGCTTCTGCAAAGCCATCCGCGAAGGCTACGTGCAGGACGAGGTGGAGCGCATTGCCAAACAGCGCGACAAAGACATCGCCACCCGCAAGACCACCATTCTGGGTACCAACCAGTACCCCAACCTGCTGGAAAAGATGGACGACAAGGTGTCGCAGGAGAAGCACGGCTGTTGCTGCTGCAAAGCAGAAGGCACCGAGATCCGCACGCTGCACACCTACCGCGGCGCCGAGCCCTTCGAGGCACTGCGTCTGGCCACCGAGCGCAGCGGCAAGCGTCCGCGCGTGTTCCTGCTGACCTACGGCAACCTGGCCATGCGCAAAGCCCGCTCGGGCTTCGCCACCAACTTCTTCGGTGTGGCGGGTTATGAGATTCTCGACAACGCCGGTTTCAAGAGCGCCGAAGAGGGCGTGAAGGCAGCATTGGACGCCAAGGCCGACATCGTGGTGCTCTGCTCGAGCGACGACGAATATGCTGAAATCACCGAGGCCGCCTGCAAGGGCCTGAAGGGCAAGGTGAAAAGCATCGTGCTGGCCGGCTTCCCCAAAGAGATGGTCGATACCTACAAAGGCTATGGCGTTGACGAGTTCATCCACGTCAAGACCAACGCCCTGGAATGCCTCACCGCCTTCCAGAAACTGATGGGTATCATGTAATTAAGCAGAATACCATCCGTTGGGATTGTCGTAGCAAGACATGCGACTGCCACACATCGAAACGCGGCTCATCGACAGGTATATCCTTGGGAAATACCTCAAGACTTTCTTTATGGCGCTGGCGCTCATCATCGTCATCGTCATCACGTTCGACGTGTCGGAAAAACTGGACGATTTCTTGGAGAACCACGCCCCGCTGCGTGCCATCATCTTTCAGCACTACTTCAACTTCATCCCGGGCTTTGTCAGCCTCTACAGCGCCCTGTTCATCTTTATCTCGGTGATTTTCTTCACCTCGAAGATGGCGGGCAACACGGAGATTATCGCCATCCTGGGCAGCGGCATCAGTTATCAGCGCATGCTGCGACCATTCCTGCACGGATCCCTGATAGTGGCGTTGATTGTGTTCATATTCAGCAACTTTGTCATACCCGTCAGCAACCGCAAGTTGCTGGAGTTCGACAAGCAGTATATCCACACACGTCGCGATAACTACTTTACCAACATCCACTTCCAGTCGGAACCTGGGCACCAGCTGTTTGCCGAGTCGTACAATGTGGACGAGAAGCGGTCGTACAAACTGCACAAGGACATCTACAACGACAAGGGTGCCCTCGTGGAACGGCATATCGCCGAGATAGCCACCTTCGACAGCGTCAACGGGCTATGGATCTGCCACAACTACTACCACCGCACCCTCGACGGACTGAATGAACACCTGGAACACGTCGCTGTCAAGCAGGTCGACTTGGGCATACAGCCCGAGGATTTCAGCCACGCCGTGGAGAACATCGAGGTGATGAACAGCATCCAACTGTTCCGCTACATCCAACGCGAGAAACTGCATGGCAGCACGGCCATCATCGCCGCCCTCATCGAGCTCTACCAGCGACTGCTCAACCCGTTGGCCATCATCATTATGACCTATATGGGCGTCGCCGTCTCGTCACGCAAGTCACGCGGCGGCATCGGCGTACACCTGGCCATCGGCATCAGCCTGGCTTTCTCGTTCATCGTCTTCATGCGGGCCTGCGTGGTCTTCTCCACCAACAGCAACCTGCCGCCCTTCCTCTCTATCCTGCTGCCACAGGCGCTCTACGCCCTCATCGCTTTCTTCATGGTGAAGAAAGCGCCGAAATAATAAACTAATTGGACTAATTAGACTAATTAGACCCATTGGACCAATAAGAAAAGAATATGACCATCCAAGAAATAGAAGCACAAATTATTGACGAATTTGCACAGTTCGACGAATGGCTGGACAAATACGCCTATATCATCGAGTTGGGACGTGAGTGTCCCGCCATCGACGAGGCCGACAAGACCGAGAGCAACCTCATACAAGGCTGCCAGTCACGGGTGTGGCTGAGCTGTCGTCACGAGGAGGGCAAACTCTACTTCCGTGCCGACAGCGACGCGGTCATCACCAAGGGTATCATCACCCTGCTTATCCGTGTGCTCGACGGACAAAAGCCCGCCGACATACTGGCCGCCGACCTCGGCTTCCTCGACCAGATAGGACTCAAGGAACACCTCTCCCCCACCCGTTCCAACGGCCTCACATCGATGGTGAAACAGATGAAACTCTATGCTCTGGCGTTCTCTATGAAGTAAGTACCAGGAACATCGAATACGCAACAGGAACATCTAAAAACACGAAATAAACGAAAAAAAGAATTAGATTTTTTCGAGTTTTTCGATGTTTATTGTAAAACTCTCAATTCTCAATTCCCAATGTCCCCCACCCCTGAAACCATCAACGACGCCGTCGTCAATGTGCTGCGCAACATTTACGACCCCGAGATTCCGGTCAATATCTACGATCTGGGTCTCATCTATAAGATAGATATTGACGCAGACCTGAATGTCAAGATACTGATGACCATGACCGCCCCCGACTGCCCCGAGGCGGAATATATGTTCCAAGAGGTGAAACAGATGGTGGGCTACATCGAAGGCATCAAGAGCGTTGATGTGGAGCTGACCTTCGACCCGCCATGGACCATGGGCCGAATCCCCGACGATGTGAAAGTGGAACTGGGATTTATGTAATCTAGAAAATCTAGATATTCTAGACAATCTAGATAATCTAGATAATCTAGAAATTCTAGGAGCCCTAGAAAAGAAAAAACCAACAGCATGAAACTCTTCCGCAAAAAGAATGCCTCGGACTTGGCCGGCGTGTCGCTGAACCGCATGACCTGGCATCGCTTTTGCCGCAACAAGCTGGCGGTAGCCAGTCTGTGGGTTATCGGACTGCTGGCGGTGGTGGCGCTGCTGGGTTATCTCATCACCCCCGACCACACGCCGCACTGCAACCAGCAGTATCTGGAGCTGGCAGCGCAGAAACCCATGAGCCATGCTACCTTCCTGCACACCCGACTGGACGGAGGAGAACCCGAGCGCCACGGTCTGTTTCACCGCATGTGCTACGGCGAGCCGCTGGCCTACAAGGCGCAACCCATCTACCAATACCATTACGAAGGCGACACGCTGGTGGCCGAAACCTTCACCGGCTCCACGCCCAACGACGGCGAGACGCTGCGCTACCACCGCAGCGAGGTGGTCGAAGTGACCCAGCGCACCTTTGTGCTGGGCACCGACAGTTATGGGCGCGACGTGCTGAGTCTCATCCTTATCGGCAGCCGGGTCAGCTTGTCGGTGGGCTTCATCGCCCTCTTCATTGCCCTGCTCATCGGCATCACGATGGGCGCCCTGGCCGGCTACTTCGGCGGATGGGTCGACAATGTCATCATGTGGCTCATCAACGTGGTGTGGTCCATCCCCACCGTGCTGCTGGTCATCGCCATCACCTTTGCGCTGGGCAAAGGCTTCTGGCAGGTTTTTGTGGCCGTGGGACTGACCATGTGGGTCGACATTGCCCGTGTGGTACGCGGACAGGTGATGTCGCTCAAAGAAAAAGAATATGTCGAAGCGGCACGTGCGCTGGGCTACCGCGCGCCGCGCATCATCTTCCGTCACATCCTGCCCAACACCGTGGGCGCCATCATCGTCATCGCCGCCTCCAACTTTGCCTCGGCCATCCTGCTCGAGGCGGGACTCAGCTTTCTGGGCATCGGCGTGCAGCCTCCCATGGTATCGTGGGGCTCGATGGTCAAGGAGAACGCCAGCTATCTATTGCTCGACAGTGCCTACCTGGCCCTGCTACCCGGTGCCGCCATCATGGTTGTGGTACTCGCCTTCATGCTCTTCGGTAATGGCATCCGCGACGCCGTCGATGTGAAGCGATAAGGAACCGTTTTGGTTTTTAACACTTTCTAACATTAAATGTTAAAAAAAAACATATCCATACCATTATTTTTTGTACTTTTGCCGATTAGAAAAGGTATACGAATACAATTATTTATTTATTAACCCATTTAATAATCAACAACATGAAAAAAACTATCAAATTTTTCGCACTGATGGCTGTTGCCGGTGCCATGGTTTTCACTGGTTGCAAGAAAGACGACGAGACCTCCGAGGCCGCTAGCGCCGAGACCCTGCAGATTACCTTTGCCGGTCACGTGGTTCCCATGGGCTGGTTTGACGCCACTTTCGATGGTGAGTACGCTCAGATTGAAGCTGCTGCCGCTCACATGAGCAAAGGTAGCCTCGAGAACTTCACCCTGCCCTATGCCCAGGTTCAGTTCACCCAGCAGGATATCTTCAACGCTTACTACAGCGAGCACGCCAACCGTATCTATGACAACGTCTGCGAGTGGGCTTACGATGAGGAACTCCCCCAATCGTTCCAGCTGAACGGCTTCGATGCCACCACCCTCACCCTTGAGAGCGCTATCGCCTCGATGACCATGTATGACTACTATGCTTATATGAACGACGAGGAGGATGTTGACGAAGAAGTTATGACCGCTGCCGCCACCAACATCACGCTGACTCGCACCAATGGCAAGAAGGTGAGAAACTACAGCTTCAACGACTAATTAACCGTTTCGATTAAATCATTAAAGATTATAATACAATGAAGAAGAATTTCAAACTGTTGGCCCTCGCCCTTTTGGCTTGCGCCACCATCTATGCTTGCAAGAACAACACCACCGAGGCCGAGGCTGACACCGTGGTTATGACCGAGATCGAGGAAGAAGCTCTGTGCGAAGGCCCCGCTGACGAGGTTGCCGAAGTGACGACCGAAGAGGCCACCGTCAAAGAGACCGTGAAGAAAGAGGCCACCAAGGCTGCCAACAAGGTTGTGAAGGCTGCTGCCGAGACCGCTACCGAGGTTGCTACCGAGGCTGTCAAAGAGGAAGCCAAGGTTATCACCAACACCACCTCCGAAGAGAAAGAGGCTCTGAAAGCCAAAACTTCCAGAAGAAAAAAATAATCACTCTTCACAGGTAAATAAAAAAGAGTGCCGCGTGGCACTCTTTTTTATTTGCTAAAGAAACCATTGGATATGAAAAGACTGCACATCGTCGCAATCGCTTTTCTCTCACTGACCGCAGCTACCTGCGGCGGAGAGAAGACACTGGTCAAAGATGCGGCCTACGGCTATCTGGACGCAATGGGAAACTACCGGATATCCGACGCCCGGCAATTCGCTACACCCCAGACGCAAAAGGCAACGCTCGACTACATCGAGAAGGACATCATGCCTTATGTCAATCCAGCTGATATCCAGCAAAATACCCCTGCCAAGATTACCATCAAAAAGATCCGTATGGTCAACGACACCACTGCCCAAGCCTACTATCGCAAGGTGACGCCCATCAAGGTACAGAACGACTCCGTCATGCTGGTCAAACGCCATGGCGAATGGAAAGTCAACCTGATTGTCCAACGCAGCCGCACCCTCGACGCTATGTCGAGAATGGGTGGTGCCGACAAAGAAAAAAAGAACTAACCAACTTCCGTAACCTACAGAGGCCGTTTTGATTACAATCAAAACGGCCTCTGTTATTATTTCCCACCATTTACACTTTTCTGATTGGCAAAAAAAATGTATATTTGCAATCAGTAAAAATGAAACAGAAACGTTGGTTAATCAGAAAAGATTATGATGTAGAAGTTGTTGAGAACCTTGCTGAGAAATTGAGTGTCGACCCCGTCATCGCCACCCTTTTGGTGGAACGCGGCATTACAACATTCGAGGAAGCGCGCCGCTTCTTCCGCCCCAGTTTGGAGCAACTTCATGATCCATTCTTGATGCATGATATGCATCAAGCCATTGAACGTATTGATCAGGCTTTGATACACCATGAACGCATCATGGTGTATGGCGACTACGACGTGGACGGCACCTCGGCCGTGGCACTGCTCTTCTCGTTCCTGCAGAAACTGAGTGGCAACTTGGACTTCTATATCCCCGACCGCGAAGCCGAGGGATATGGCATCTCGTTCCGCGGCATCGACTATGCCTGCGAGACCGGTGTCAAGCTCATCATTGCCCTCGACTGCGGCATCAAAGCGGTGGAACAGGTGGCCTATGCCGCTGAACGAGGCATCGATTTCATCATCGGTGACCACCACCTGCCCGGCGAAACACTGCCACAAGCCGTCGCTGTGCTCGACCCCAAGCGTGAGGACTGCACCTACCCCTATAAAGAGTTGTCGGGCTGCGGCATCAGCTTCAAGATTGTAGAGGCCTACAT
>X431_Quagga__coassemble_186_pt1 | contig 12050 bp, 9 predicted proteins | sample X431_Quagga__metabat2_high_PE_003 | metagenome-assembled genome bin X431_Quagga | reverse complement strand
GTGGATACCACACCCGCCAACAGCTGTTTTTCCATGCCCGAACGTTCGATCTCGTAACCCACCTGCTCGAGAATCTGAACCATGCGCGCCTTGATGATGCCGGCCAAAGTTTTAACCGAAATCTCGCGTGGCGGCTGGTTGCGGATGCCAGGAATGGAGATAATATCGTCGGCACTCTCCAGCGTAGGCAGACAGGATCCGAACTTGACCTTCAGCGTCTCGGCCTGCGGCTTCAAGATGGAGCAACCTTTTCGGATATCCTCGGTGATGGAGTTACCCGCCAGCGGTATAACCTGCGTGTGACGGATAACATCCTGCGTAAAGACAGCGATATCGGTGGTACCGCCACCGATGTCCACCAAGGCAACACCCGCTTCGCGATCCAGCTGGCTGAGCACCGCATAGGAGGAGGCGATGGGTTCCAGTACCACATTCTTGATTTTCAAGCCCGCCTGCTCCACACTTATCCTGATATTGCGCAGGTTGTCGATGTTGCAGGTAACCACATGGAACTGTGCCGACAGGGTCTTACCTGTCACACCCACCGGCGAAAGGGAGTCGAGCAGTGGCTCGTTGTCAATGAAATACTGCTGCGGGAAGACATGGACAATCACTTCACCTTGGGGCAGCAGCATCAGTTTCTGCTCGCTGACCAGACGTTCCACATCCTCCTCGGTGATAATGTCATGGTCACGTATCACGATACTGCCCGTGGTCTGCATTGCTTTGACATGCTGACCGGCAATACCGACATAGACCTCCTCGACCTGGAAGTTGGCCTGCTGTGCAGCTTCGGCAACCGCCTTGCGGATGGATTTGCCGGTCTCCACAACATTGAGAACCACGCCACGGACCACGCCGATAGACTCTGTTTTACCATGTCCCAAGATACGCAACTTACCATTCTCTGCCCGCTCACCAATGATACAGGCGATTTTGGTAGTGCCAATGTCCAATCCAACAATAATTTTACTCATAATCAAATCGTATTTTACGTTTCTTATTTGTTTTCGTCTTGTTTGCGACACACAATCTGTCGCTTATATTTCAGATTCACCTCCGAATAGGCATTCCAACCCTTGACAGGTAACACACGTTCCACGAAGCGGTCGAGGTGGCGCATCTTCTCTTCCAGCCCGTCAGGCGAACCCAACACCACGGTGAAATCAGCCCATGAGGGGACGAGGCAGAAATTGCCCTTGGCGTCAATGTAGATGTGGTCATAACCCGCCAGCCTGTCGTTATCGTGATAAAGATAATCGGTCAGTTTCCACAACTGCGCCAACGTATAGCGGCCACGCACGCTGTCGTCCTGCCACTCCGCCAGGTTGATGGGACCGTGACCTTGGGTCAGCCGCTGACCGAAATGGCCGCTGGCCACCGTCACGTCGGCATGGCCACGCGGACTCAGTGGCATGGTCAGTCCCGTTTCGTCAACGTAGAAACGCTCGTTGCCACAGTGGACTCGGAGTATTGGCTTGCGCTGGCATGCACATACTTTCACCCGTCCCGTCATACCCACCGAGACCCGCTCGTTGCAGAGATAGGGCGACTGTGCCACCACTGCAGCCACCGCCTTGGTGTCGACATCCTTGATGCGCAGGGTCGCCAGCTCCGGCATCTGCTGCTGGATCATCGCCTCCACATGACCCACCGTCTCCAACGTATCGACACACGGGTATTCGATAAGAACCTCCACACCCGACACAGGGCCGTGGCGACGCACCACATTGGCGGCCACAACAGCGGCCACAACAATGACGACGATAAGTATACGCAACGGACGGGACATGGGGTGGGGAGAGGTTATTGGTTAGGGGTTATTGGTTATTGAGGGGGTTGGAAAGGTTATGGGTTATTGGTTATGGGTTATTGAGGGGTTGAGGGGTTATTGGGCTAATTGGTCTTATTGGGTTTTATTCTGTCATAAGGTCTTTTATCTTCGGGACGAGGCGGTCGATGTCGCCGGCGCCGAGGGTGAGCAGCACATCGGGATAGAGGGCTGGCAGCAGTTCGAAGAGCTGTTCCACGGAGCAGTAATACTTCGACATCTTGTCGATCTTGTGCAGAATCATGTGAGAGGTCACACCCAGTATCGGCTCCTCGCGTGCCGGGTAGATGGGCAGCAGCACAATCTCGTCAGCCGGCATCAGTGCATCGGCAAACTGATCAGCGAAGTCACGCGTGCGGGTGTAGAGGTGCGGCTGGAAGACCACCACCAGCCGTTTGTCGGGATAGAGGTAACGCACCGACTCGATAACCGCCGCTATCTCCTGTGGGTGATGGGCGTAGTCGTCGATGTAGACCAGCTCCTTGCTGTCGATCTGGTAGTCGAAACGACGACGCACGCCGAGAAACGACTTCAGTCCGGCACGCAGCTGGTGCTCGTTCAGCCCGCACTCCAGTGCCACCGCAGCGGCGGCCACAGCGTTCTCCACATTGTAGAGGGCAGTGTGCGACAGCTGCAGGTCGTAGATGACACCCTTCGGGGTGCGCAGGTCGAAGAAGAGATTGCCACCATAGTGGCGTACATTCCAAGGGTAGTAGTCCGCCTCGATACCGTGGGCGGTATAGGAGAGAATTTTGAATTTTGAATTTTGAATTTTGATGTGGGAATGGTGGTGGTGTTCTTCGTCGTGGTGATGGTCCTCGTCGTGGTGACCATCGTCTTCATGTGTCTGGAAGGTGCCCTCCTTGACAATCAGTGTTCCGTCGCTGTCGACCTGGGAGGCGAACTGGCGGAAGGCGGCGATAAGACACTCGTGGGTGCCGTAGATGTCGAGGTGGTCGGCGTCGGTGGCGGTAATCACAGCGACGTGGGGATGCAGCTGCAAAAACGAGCGGTCGTACTCGTCGGCTTCGACCACCACATAGCGGCTCTTCGGGTCAACGACAATATTACTATCGAAATTCTTGCAGATGCCACCCAGAAAAGCGCTGCAGCCCTCGTCGGACTGGCGCAGCAGATGGGCGATCATCGACGAAGTCGTCGTTTTGCCGTGGGTACCGGCCACAGCGATGCAGCATTTGTCGCGTGTCAGCTCTCCCAGCACCTCGGCACGCTTGCGCAGCGGTATGTTGCGCTGTTGCAGCGTCTGCAACTCGGCATTATCGGCCGGGATGGCGGGTGTATAGACAGCGAGCTGGATATCTTCGGGCAGCAGGTCGGGGTTGTCGTCATAATGGATGGCGATGCCTTCGGCCTCCAGTTGACGAGTCAGCGGCGACGGGGTGCGGTCGTAGCCCGACACACGGTCGCCACGCTGGTGGAAGAAACGCGCCAGCGCACTCATGCCAATGCCTCCTATGCCCAGAAAGTAGTAGTTCATACAATCAATTTTTCTATTTCGTCAACAATACGGTCGGCCGACGACGCCACACCCAGCGCACGGCAGGCTGTCGCCATCGCATCGCACCGTCCTTTATCCTGCAACAACTCGGCCAGCAGGGGCAGCGTCTGTTCGCCACACTGCTTGTCGGGCACCATCAGCGCGGCACCTTTGTTCACCAACGCCATAGCGTTCTTGGTCTGGTGATCCTCGGCCACATTGGGCGACGGTATCAGGATGATGGGCTTGCCCACCAGGCAGAGTTCGGAAATGGCGATGGCGCCGGCACGCGAGATGATGACGTTGGCCGCAGCATAGGCCATGTCCATGCGGGTGACGAACTGATGTACCTTCACCCATTCGCCGACACCCGCGGCCTTGACGGCCGCCACGGCCTCGTCGTACATCCAGCGACCTGTCTGCCAAATCAGCTGGATATTGTTTTCACGGAAGAAGTCGAGATGCTGCATCACCATGCGGTTGATGCTGCTTGCGCCCAGGCTGCCGCCCACCGAGAGGACGACGGGCCGGGACGCGTCGACCTCAAAGAAGGCGCAGCCCTCCTCACGGGAGACAGCGATATGCTCGATGTCGGCACGGACAGGATTGCCGGTAAACACCAGCTTCTCTGCCGGGAAGAAGCGCTCCATGCCGTCGTAGGCCACACAGATGGTGCGCGCCTTGCGCGCCAGGGTGCGGTTGGTCAGTCCCGCATAGGAGTTCTGCTCCTGCAACAGTGTCGAGAAGCCCATCCCCGTGGCTGCTTTCAGCGTAGGCTCGCTGGCGAAGCCGCCGACACCCACCACCACGTTGGGCTGGAAGCGACGGATGATGCGGCGTGCCTTGACACGGCTGCGCAGCACCTTGAAAGGCAACAGCAGGTTTTTGCCAATATTGCGCAGCGTCAACTGTCGCTGCAGTCCCGCGATGGGCAGTCCCTCGATACGGCAGCCTGCCGCCGGCACCTTCTCCATCTCCATGCGGCCTTCCGCACCGACGAAGAGAATCTCGGCGTCGGGATGACGACGCTGAAAGGCGTTGGCGATGGCCACGGCGGGGAAAATATGACCGCCACTGCCGCCGCCGCTGATGATGATACGGATGGGTTTCACTGTTGTACTCATAATTGAACCTCCTCGTTAACGTTGGACGTCTCCGTTGCCGCAGTCTCCGACTGCTTGTCCACGCTGCTTGCCACCGCCTGCACCAGGCCCACGCCGAAACCCATCGTGAGATAGGCCGTGCCGCCCGAACTGATGAAGGGCAGGTTCTGTCCTGTGACAGGTAGCACACCCACCGCCACACACATATTCACCAGCGCCTGCAGGTAGATGACCGTGCCGACGCCCATGGCGATGAGCATGCCAAACGGCTTCTGGCAGCGGAATGCAATCTTGATACAACGGAAGAAAAAGACAGAATAGAGCAGCAGAATGATCAAGCCGCCCACCATACCTGTCTCCTCAATGATAATAGCATAGATAAAGTCGTTGTTGGCCTGCGTCATCAGTCGGGCAAAGACCGTCTTGCCAATGCCCACGCCGAACACCTTGCCCCGTGCGATGGCCATGCGTGCCATATTCTCCTGGGTCAGCTGGTCGTGGTCGTTGTGCATCCAACGCTCGACACGGGCACCCCAGGTGTCGGAGCGACCAATTTCCGGCGCTTTGTCGGTGAATGCCCAAAACATCAACGCAATGCCCACCACTAGTGCCATTCCCAGAAAGACACGCCACCAATATTTCCTGTTGACGCCGCCATACAGCATCGTGAAGAAGCAGGAGATAAATATCAGTGCCGACATCGAGAAATTCTCCTTGAAGACGAGAAAACAGACCACCACGATGGGGAACAGCACACGCAGAAACGTCTCCAATGTGTCGATCTTATCCTCCCTGAACGCCAACAAACGTGCCACATAGATAATGAGCGCCACCTTGGCCAGCTCCGACGGTTGGAATCGTCCTATCAAAGGCAGATCAATCCAACGAGTATGTGTCACCCACAAATAAGCCAGCAACACAATGGAAATCCATAACAGTATCTGTGAGATGCGTGAGAAGTAGCGGTAGTCTCGTCGTGAGATAAAAATAACGAGGGCGTAGGTCAGCACCACAAACACGCAGTGCTTGAAGAAGGCGAAGCCTGGGGTGACACGCGCCTCCTCGATGGCCGAGCGGCCGATGGAGCTGAAGACCTCCACCAGCGAGATGGCGGTCAGCAGGAAAAAGACCACCCACAACGCTTTGTCGCCACGAAACCATTCGCGGACACGTCGTTCTTCTATGGGTTTGGAGCGGTACAAGGTGATGGAGGGTTTATTGATGGTTTGAAATGATGGGCTAGGTAAATTGGGGGTTTACCTTACTATTTTATAGGTCGTTGACTTCGTGGTGGAAGTGGAGTCCTTCGTCCGTGGCCGAAAGTTGGCTGGCGACCAGCGGCGAGAAGACCACCGTAGCCGTCTCGATGGAGTTATAGAAAGAACGAACCACGGCATCGTGGATGCTGTCGACATCGATGATTGTCGGCACCACGCTGTCGAACTGACGATGGAGCCATTCGCTGTTGGAGCCCACACAGACCATCATGCGCACACGACCCTGTACCGACGACACCAGCTTGGTGGCATCGATGGCGGGACCGTCGGCATTGACAATCCAGATAATCGGTCCTTCGAGACTCTCGAGGGTATACCATGTGGCGTTGAGCGAGCGCGAGGCGGCGTCGTTGATGAAAGTCTTGCCATGGATGCGTGCCACGAACTCGCGACGATAGCGCATCTCGTCCATGCGGTTAAAACAGTTGCGCAATGCGTCGTTGCGCATCTTTTTCAGTTTGGCGGAATCCACACCAGCCAGTCCATTGTGGATTTGTTGACGACCTTGTTGTGCTAATACTTCTATAGTCATATCTGGGGATTGCTTGAGTGCTTGGTTGTTTAATAGGTTTAATGGGTCTAATGGGTTTAATGGGCGGAACTGATCACTGGCAACTGGCCACTGATCACTGACCACTACCGCATCTTGATGGTCACGATGCTGACGATGGCGAGCAGAATGGCGACGATGATGAAGCGCTGGGTTATCTTCTGTTCTTTGATACCTTTTTTCTGGTAGTGGTGGTGCAGCGGTGTCATAAGGAAGGCACGATGTTCTATCGGCACCGGCTGTGACATGGGCAGGTGGTGGCGACGACGGTAGATTTTGCAGCTGGCCGTCTGGATAATCACCGAAAGATCCTCGACGAGATAGATGCCACACAACACCGGTAGCAGCAGCTCCTTGCGAATCAGCAGAGCGAAAACCGCGATAATGCCACCGATAGCCAGGCTGCCCGTGTCGCCCATAAAGATCTCGGCAGGATGTGTATTGAACCACAGGAAACCCATCGTGGCACCCACAAAGGCAGCAATGAAGACCGTCAGCTCACCGATATTGGGGAGGTACATAATATTCAGATAATTGGACATGATGACGTTGCCCGACAGCCAGGCCAGGATGGCCAGCGCGCCACCGTTGACCGACGCGATGCCCGTAGCCAGACCGTCGATACCATCGGTAAGGTTGGCGGCATTGGAGACAGCGGTGATTACGAAGATGACGATGATCACATAGAGCAGCCATACCCAGTTCTCGGCCCAGTCGCCCATCCATCTGATGATGTTGGCGTAGTCGAGTTCGTGTCCCTTGATGAAGGGGATGGTGGTCTGGGTGGAATGCGGTGCGATGTCGGGGTGGAACATGACTAGCAGACCCACCACGATGCCCAGCGACACCTGGCCGAAGACCTTGAACTTACCCGGCAGACCACGCTTGTCTTTCTTGAAGACCTTGATATAGTCGTCGACGAAGCCCACAAAACCCAGCCACACCGTGGTTCCGAGCATGATCAGCACGTAGATATTGTCCAGCTGTGCGAACAGCAACGTCGGGATGATAATAGCAGAGAGGATGAGCAGGCCGCCCATCGTGGGGGTTCCCGCCTTCTCGTTCTGTCCTTCGAGACCCAGCTGACGTACCGTCTCACCAATCTGCTTGCGTTGGATAAAGCGGATGAAACGCTTGCCGAACAGCAACATAATCACCAGTGAGGTGATGGCGCTGAAAGCCGCGCGGAAAGAGATGTACTGGAAAACTCCGGCACCCGGTATATCCAAAGAGTCAAGCCAGTTAAAGATGTAGTAGAACATTATAGAGGTTAAGGGTTAAAAGGTTGAAGGGTAAAGATTAGAGGTTAGGGGTTATTGCTTTTTAGTTTTTACTTTTTAGTTTCCAGCAGTTTTTCCATTTCTTCACGGTCGTCGAAGTGATGGCGCACACCGTTGACCTCCTGGTAGGTCTCGTGGCCTTTGCCCGCCACCAGGATAATATCGCCCGGCTGGGCCATCATCACAGCAGCCTGCAATGCCGAACGACGGTCGGAGATGCGTACCACACGACGTCGGTCCTCGTCTGTGAGACCCGCCTCCATGTCGTCGAGGATAGCCTCGGGGTCCTCGGTCCGCGGATTGTCGGAGGTGAGGATGACACGTCCGCTGCCCTGCACGGCGATCTGTGCCATCTCAGGGCGCTTGGTCTTGTCGCGGTCGCCACCGCAGCCCACCACGGTGATGAGCGTCTGACTGGGCTGGCGAATGTCGTTGATGGTGCTGATGACATTGTCGAGGGCGTCAGGCGTATGTGCATAGTCCACCACAGCGTTGATGCCGTTGCCTTGCACCATGGAGAAGCGTCCCGCCGCCGGCTCCAACGCACTGAGCAGTCGCAGCGCCTCGTCGCGTTGCACGCCGCAAAGCACCGCAGCGGCATATATGGCCGTCAGGTTGTAGGCATTGAAACGACCCACCAGACGGCACCAGACCTCTGCGCCATCCAACTGCAGGTGGAGACCATCGAAGCTGCTGTCGACGAGACGGCAGCGGAAATCCGCCACCTGACGGAGGCTATAGGTGTAGACGTGTGCCGCCGTGTTCTGCACCATGACGCGACCGTTGCGATCATCGATATTGACCAACGCAAAAGCGTCGGCCGGCAGCATGTCGAAGAATCCCTTCTTGGCCGCGATATAGGCCGCCATGGTCTTATGGAAATCGAGATGGTCGTGGGTGATATTGGAGAAGATGCCACCGGCAAAGGTCAGTCCGGCGATACGCTGTTGCACCACCGAGTGACTGCTCACCTCCATGAAACAATACTGGCAGCCCGCCTCCACCATGCGCGCCAGCAGGGCGTTGAGCTCCACCGCGTCGGGCGTGGTATGGGTTGCCGGCACCACCGCGTCGTCGATCTTGTTGACGATGGTCGACAGCAGACCCACATGGCATCCGTGCTGACGGAAGAGTGCATGGAGCAGCGTCACCGTCGTTGTCTTGCCATTGGTACCCGTGATGCCCACCAGTTTCAGCTTCCGTGACGGATGACCGTAGAAGGCCGACGCCACCTCGCCCAGCATACGGCTGCTGTCGGCAGTGGTCAGATAGACCACGCCGTCGACCAGCTGCTGCGGCAACCGCTGACAGACCACCGCCACGGCGCCCGCCGCAATGGCGCGGTCGATATAAGCATGGCCGTCGACATGGGTGCCCACCTGAGCCACAAACAGCGTGCCGGCTTGCACCTGTCGCGAGTCAAAGGTAACGGAGGCAATCTCCACGTCGCGCCACTGGTGACGCTGGCAGTCGGAATCGAGTATGAGGTGGCTGAGGAGCATTGGATTCTGGGTTAAGGGTTATTGAGGTTATCTCGTTATTACGATTTTTCGTTATCACGTTATTGCATTTTTAATGTAAATGCAAATACACCGTTTGGTTCTTTTGGATGCGGGTGCCGGGTTGGGGCGCCTGGGAGGTCACACGGCCGTAGCCGTCGAACTGTACCCTCACGCCTCTATCCTCGAGCAACGCCATAGCCTGGCGAACGGTCATCCCTTTGCAGTCGGGGACCAAGCCTGCAGGCGTCTTCCGCACGCTCCGCACCTGTCGCACCTGTGCCAGCGTATCGCCTGTTGCAGGGAACTGGATATGCGACAGCTCCTTGTCCATCGACACCACACAGTCGGCAATGCTCTTGAAGACCGGTGCCGCAGCCTGACGACCGTGGGCGTGGACACGCTTGACGACAACGATACAGCTGTATTTGGGCTTGTCGGCAGGGAAGAAGCCAGCGAAGGAGGCATAGAAAAGATTGTCGATATAATGTCCAGCCCTTTCATCATAGACATTGGAGGTACCAGTCTTTCCTGCAATGCCATAGATATTGTTCTTGATATTGTTACCGGTGCCGCGCTGTACCACCTCTTCCATCATCTCGCGCATCAATTTAGCTGTCTCAGCGGAGCAAATATGCTCGTCGAGCACCACAGGGCGCACGGTCTCATAGTCGCCATTGCTACCAATCGCCTTGCAGAACAGCGGCTTCATCATGCGGCCGTTGCCAGCGATGGCGTTGTAGAAGGTGAGCATCTGCAGCACCGTGACATTGTTGTTATAACCATAGCAGAGGTTGAGGAAGCCACGGTCGGACTGCAGACTGTTGATATTGCCCCGCGGCTCATTGGCTTTGAGGTCGAGCATCAGCGGGTCGTAGTGTACCACCTTGCGGATCTGCTTCTCCAAATCCGCACGACGTGTGCGGTAGTATTTCCACGCCAACTCACACATACCCACATTCGACGAGATAGCCAGTGCACGCTTGACGCTCACCGTGTCCACCTTGTCCTCGTCATCTACTATCTCACCGCTGTTCTTGGAAAAGACCTTGCGACCCACACGGATACGTTGTGCGGTGTCGAGCTGCACCTGCTTGTCGTTGAGCACGGCGGTGAGGAAGACCGACTTGAAAGTGGAGCCTGGCTCGTAGAGGTCTGAGCAGGCCACATTGTTGTCGGGCGACTCGACATAGGTGTGCTGCGACGTGTCGAGCACCAGACTGCTGCATGCCAGCACATAGCCCGTGGCGACCTCCATCAGCACCGCGCAGCCCGACGAGGCACCGTAGCGCATTAGCTGATTGCGCAACGCTGTCTCGGCGACATCCTGATAGCGGGTGTCGATGGTGGAGACAATATCGAGGCCGTCGATACGCTGCTGCTTGGAGACCGAGTCGATGGTCACCTCCTCGTAGGGTTCATCGCCGACACGGTTTGTCACCTGCACCCACACGCCACGCGTCAGACGGCGATAGCTGTAGATACCGTCCTGTCCGCGCAGCTGCTTGTCGTAGTAACCCTCCAGGCCGGTATAGGTGTCCGAACGCTGGCTGTTGCGGAAGCCGATAACATTCTTGGCCATATTGCCATAGATATGCGCACGCTCCTGACGCACCACACTGCGTTCGCCTTCCTCGTAGCGCACCGTTTTGAGCACGCCACGGTCCCAGCCTTTGAAACGGCGCACCTGCATCCATACCGAATAAGGCAGGTTGCGCTGCACCAGGAAGCAGGCCCTGGGGCCGGAAGAGCGGCGGGCTTCCACTATCTTGTTGCGGAAATAGGCCACCGAAAGCGTGGGTACCGCACGGTGGAGCACGATGCAGACGCTGTCGATACTGCGGTAAAAGAGGCTATCGGGAATGGGGCCATCGATGATGGGTTTTCCCTTCGCATCCAGCTTTGGCTTGCCCGCCTTGTCCGTCAGCACAAACGACGTAAGGTCCAGATAAAGGTCACAGATGGGAACGGTGGTGGCCAGGATGTGACCGTCCGACGAATAGATATTGCCACGCATGGCAGGGTCGACACGCACCATCTCCACACGGCGCTTGGCACGTTCGCGCCACTCGGCACCGTCCACCCATTGTATCTTCACCATGGCACCAATAATCAACACCCCCACCACTACAGGCAGGAGGATGTAAAGCCACACTGTGGAACGAAGGTTGTTATGTTGATTGTCGGAGGGCAAGGGGTGGATTGTTGAATTGTTTAACTGTTGAATTGTTGTAAGGCTTATCTTTTGAATTGTCTATTCACTCATCACTAATCAAAGTTCGTATGGTGGGCCGGAGGTGAGGCCGATGCCTTGGGGTTCCATCATTTCAGCCACCTGCGACACCTTAGCGGAGTGTTGGTAGCCTTTCTGCATCATGATGCGGTGCTCGCGCAGGTACTCCACACGCTGCGTCAGGCGCTCCTTCTCCTTGCTCAGCGACTCCACATAGTAGCGACCCATCACCAGCACGATGCCATACAGCAGTATCAGCAGCATCAGCGGTATCTGACGCCACACGCCGCCACGGGCAAACACGTCGCCACCCAGCACCTCGCCTATCGAACGCAAGCGGAACTTAGCCATCGTGCCTCCTTTCTGCAATACGCAGCTTGGCACTGCGGGCACGACTGTTGTCGGCCACTTCGGCGTCGGTCGGCACGATGGCCTTGCGACTCACCAGCGTCCACGGCGTCAGCTTGTTGCCATAGAAATCCTGCTGCACCTCGCCGTCCATGCGGCCGGCGCGCATATAGTTCTTCACCAGCCGGTCTTCCAGCGAGTGGTAGGAGATAATCGCCAGTCGGCCGCCTTCGTCCAGCACCTCGGGTGCCTGCTCCAACAGCGATGTCAGCGACTCCAATTCACCGTTCACCTCGATGCGAAGGGCCTGGAAAATCATGGCCAACGCCTTGTTCTCGCGGCCGCGCGGCAGCAGGTGTGCCACGGCATCGCGAAGCTGGAACGTAGTGTCGATGGGCTCCTGACTGCATTTCGACACGATGGCCTTGGCC